>Ga0079301_1000349_pt1 | contig 22247 bp, 21 predicted proteins | sample Wag4_2014_7_11_3_FD_74797 | JGI IMG/M metagenome (GOLD analysis project Ga0079301, IMG submission 74797) | Fresh water mixed with fracking chemicals microbial communities from Ohio, USA - Utica-2 Time Series FC 2014_7_11 | ecosystem: Engineered > Industrial production > Chemical products > Input... | reverse complement strand
GGGGGAGACCGGGCAGGTACGGCTGGACGAGCATCGCTCCCACGCCGAGCAAGGTGAGGGGGACCCAGGCCGAGGGCAGGTCTTTCAGGTCTTTCCAGACGACCCGGCTCTGGCCGACCTCGTGTCGACCATCTGCCCATGAGGCCAGGACCTGCGCCGTTCCGGTCACCAGGAACAGGAAACCCACGATGGGGGTCTCCCGGATCTGGATGATGGCCGAGGCGTAGATCATCAGCAGCAGGGCGTTCAGTTGCTGGGCGCGCATGTACACCCGATTGCGAAGATCCCAGCCGAAGATGGTGATGACCGAGATCAGCAGCGTCGCGGTCAGGCGGGGGGCGGCCTGCCAGTCTCGCAGTTCGCGGACGTACCAGGCCAGCGAGAGCGCGATGCCGGCATAGAGCACGACGAGCAGCGGCCAGCCCGGGTTTCGCTGGCGCCCCCAGCTCCGCCAGCCACCCACGAGGACCAGCAGCATCGCAGCAGCGGCCACCATCGGCTTGACGATGGACAGGCTCCAGACGTAGCCGATCGCTCCGGCGCCGGCGATCACGGTGGCGACGTGCATGAGGGGATGGTATTCCTGGGGCGGCGTGAGGCCGGCCTCGGCCCTGGGAGGGCGCCGCCCCGCGGGAAGATCGTCGTCGCCCCGCTTGACCCGGACCACGGGTTCCGCCCGCCGTGCGCTGTGGGCCCAGTGGATGTCCCCCGGGCGGTCCCCCGGGCGGTATTCCCGGACTGCACCGGTCGGCTCGATAGGCAAGCCCCCCGGTTCCGCGCGCCGGGTGGTCCGTTCGGCCTCGTCCTCACGCTCGAACGCCACCGGCACGCTGTCGACCTCCCGGGAGATCCAGACGAGGCCGAGCGGGTAGGCCCGGATCCTGACCCGGATGGCGTCCATGGGTGCATGGACGGTCCCGGCGGGCCACTCGAGCCGGAGGCCTCCCGGTAACGGGGTCCAGATGGGCGTCTCGCGACCCGCAGCCTGCCCGACACGCAGTTGTACCCCGAGAGGGCCTTCCCGGCGCGGGCAGAGCACCTGGGCCCAGACCTGAGGAGCTCCGGCTTCCGGAAGGGCGTGGACGGCACTCACGCGTACCCCGCGGATGCCCAGCAAGGCCATCAGGAGAGCCAGGAACAGCAACGACAGCAGGAAGTAGCCACAGAGGTCGAGCAGGGGGGCCTGCAGCCCCGTTCCGGCCAGGAGGCTGACGAAGCCCACCATCAGGAGCAGGGTACCGTTCAGGCCGGTGCCGACGCGGGTTTTCACCGGGGCACAGGCTCCCGTTCGAGGATGGCCTGAAGGACGTTGCGCTTCGCTCCGGTGGTGGCCGGTTCCGAGAGCACCATCCGGTGGGCCAGGGCGGCCGGGGCGGTGCGACGCAGGTCTTCGGGCAGGACGTAGGTCCGGTCATGCAGGAAGGCCATGCCGCGAGCCAGCGCCTGCCAGGCGAGGGCTCCGCGCGGGCTGATGCCGAGCGCGACGCCCGGCCAGACGCGACTTGCCCGCACGACGTTGAGCAGGTAGCCTCGCAGGCTGGCCTCGATCCGGACTTCCTGACACCTGGCCTGCCATTCCAGGAATGTCTCGGGGGCGATCGGCGACTGGAGGGGGGGCTGGCCGTGCCGTCCCTCGAGCAGAGCCATCTCGTGGTCATAGCCGGGATATCCGAGGCTGAGGACCGCCATGAACCGGTCGAGCTGGACCTCGGGCAAGGGAAACGTTCCCTCGAACGTGAGGGGGTTCTGGGTGGCAATCACGAAAAAGGGCCGTGGAAGCGGATGGGTCGTGCCGTCCATCGAGACCTGGCGTTCCTCCATCGCCTCGAGGATCCCGGCCTGGGTCCGCGGGCTGGCCCGGTTGATCTCGTCGGCGAGCAGCACGTGGGTGAACAGGGGGCCCGGTGCGAAGCGGAATTCCCCCGACTGGGCCTGGTAGAGCGAGACACCCGTGAGGTCGCTGGGAAGCAGATCGGGCGTGAACTGGACCCGCCTGAACCCCAGGCCCAGCAGGGCGGCGAGGGACTTGCCCATCAGAGTCTTGCCCACCCCCGGAACGTCCTCCAAGAGCAGATGGCCGCCCGCGAGCGCGCAGGCGACGACCAGCGTCAGGGTCTCGGGTTCCAGGGCGATGGTCTGGCGCAGGGCCTCGATCAGGATCCGGGGTCTGGACACGCATCACCTCGATGGGGCGGGGACGTCCCTGCTGTACCCGCTGAGCCGGGGAATGACGCATGGCTTGAATTTCTTTCAAGGTTATGTCATCGTTAGGTTAAATTTTGGATAACGATAGCCAGGTGCCCCTGGAGAGAGCCTCGACATGACTCGCTTCGCACGCCTGATGTTTTGCCTCCCCCTGCTGGCTGCCTGCTCCCGTTCTCCGCTTGCCCCCACGACAGCGACGTCCGCCCAGCTAAGCACCCGGGCCACCGTGGCCTATCACCGGGTTCTCTGGGGCGTGAGACGCCACTCGCTTTCCGAGGATGGGCTCGACAGCAACCTCATGCGAGCCACGATGCCCATCGTGCAGGAAGGCTTCCGGGACCTGGGGCTCACGGATTTCCTGCTCGTGCGAGGGAAGGCCGGCTCGGGACATGACGTGGTTGCACTGGCTCGTTACGAGGACGAGGCGCGCTACGGAGCCGGGAATCTCTCTTCATCCGGGCGCCTGCTGGCCTCGCGCTGGCTCGACGTGTTCGACCCCGAACGCTCGGTCGCCTGGCCGTTCGTCACCTCGCTGACGCTGCCCGGAACCCACCGGGCGATCGATTTCGACAGTGCGGGGCATGACTGGCAGAAGGGCTACACCGTGGCCTGCTGGCTGGGGCCGCGCGGTGGCCAGAACTCTCACGATGCCTGGACGGCCCTTCGCGACAGCTTGACCCGGAATCTTGCTCCCCTCAGGTCCGAGGGACTGCGGGCCTGCCTCGCCTCCTGGCACGAACACGAGGGGATCGTCTTTCTTGGCTGGCCGTCCTTCTGGGCCTACACGCGCACGATGGCCAAGCCTGCAGGCAAGACCTGGCTCGCGGGCCTGAACCGGGGTTTCGTGGTCAAGTCGTTCGTGAACGCCGTCGAGTACCGCGGCCGCCTTCACCCCGGAGCGTGCATCCAGGTCACGCGTCCTGTCGACTGACCTCGCGAACCGGGCGGCTGGCCAAGGCCACGCCTCCCAGGATCAAGGTGGCCTCAAGGGCCCGCGCGGGCGTGATGGTCTCTCCCAGGAAGAGCGCCGAGAAGATGAGCGTCCAGACCGGCATCAGATACAGGAAGATGCCTGCCGCGGTGGCGGTGACGTGACGCAGGGCGGCCTGCCAGAGCCAGTACGCTCCGCAAGACGACAGCAGTCCGAGGTATCCCAGCGAGATCAGGAGCCCGGGTGACCAGGTCCACGGCGTGCTGGCGGTCGTGAGCGCCTCCAGCCAGGCACAAGGGAGCAGGCCCACCAGCCCGATCACGTAGCTCCAGGTCAGGGTTACGAGAGGGTTCAGGCGACCGGCCAGTTTCTTGGCGACCAGTCCGTAGGAGGCTCCGACCAGCGTGTTGAGGGCCATGAGCAGGTCTCCGGTCCCCGTGACGGCGACGTTGCCACCGACCATGGCCAGCATCCCTCCGAGGGCGATCGCCATGCCGAGCAACTGGCGCCAAGCCGGTCGTTCCCCCAGGAACAGGATCGCGCCGGCCACGCTCACGAGCGGACTGGCCGCGATGAACAGGGAGCTGTTGCCGGCACTCGTGAAGCGCAGGGCGATGTTCTCGAGCACGTAGGTGAGCGTCGTGCCGAGCAGGCCCGAGATCGCCAGCCACGCCCACGTGTCGCGCGGGACGCGCAGGCTGACGCGGCCGACGCCGTGCGCGAGCCCGAGCCCGAGCAGGGCCAGGGTGAAACGACCCACGGCGAAGGCCAGGGGGGGCATCTGCAGGACGGCCTGACGCGTGACGATGAAGGATCCCCCCCAGACCATCACGGCCAGACACAGGCCGAGCCACGCCATCAGGGTCCGGTGTCCGGGCGCGTGACGTCGTGAAGCCACTGCCCATAGGCAGGCAAGACGCCGTCCACGGCCACCACCGCCAGTTCGGGGATCTCGTAGGGATGCAGCTCCAGGAGGCGATTCAGCAGCACCTCGAGACGGTCTTCAGGAGTCTTGCAGAGCACGATGTGCTCGGGATCGCGCTGGATCTTTCCCTGCCACCGGTACGTGCTGACCACGCCGGGAATCACCTGGATGCACCCGGCCAGACGCTCTTCCAGGATCGGGTCGACGAGCGCCGAGACGGCCGTGTCGGGGCAGGTGGTCATGACGAGGCGCATGGCCTGGCCAGGAGGCGCGGAAAAAAAAGGTTGCATGCTCAATCTTGCATCATGTAGACTTGTCGCGTCCGGAAGCGCAGACAGGAGGGACCATGGTCAACGGTGTCTCGGGTTCGACGGTCCAGTCGGCCACCGCTTTGCTCAATGCCACGGGCGGGGCGCTTATGCGGCGCGAACTCAATCGCGAAGCGGATCAAGCCCAGCAGATCCTCAGTGGCATCGTGCAGTCTCCGACGGCCTCTGCACCGGGACAGGGCGAGCGCGTCGACGTCTACGCCTGATTCCGGCTGGCCGAACCGTTCGCCCACCCACTCAAGGCGGCCCGGATCGAGCCTAGCCGATTCAGATCCGGATCAGGCTCTCCCAGCAGGCTCTCCAGGTCACGGAGCAGGTCATCCAGCTGCAAGAGGGATGGAGCGTGAGCCGGCGACATCGTGACCTCCAGGACCGGGGGAATCCACTTCTTTCTTCGGCCTTTTCGGGTGCTTCTTGAGGTTCCGCCGGTCAGGTGGTTCGAGGTTCAGCTGTTCGCCTTCCAGATCCGCTCCAGGTCCGGCCACACGAGGTGTACCAGGGCCACCGTCAGGTAGCCGATGCCGAGTCCCACGGCGGTCAGCGGTCCCCCGTAGGCCAGCCCTCCGCCGATGAGCAAGCCGATCACGACGAGCATGACCGATACGAGTGTCCACCGCGGTTCCGGGGTACTCGCCCATTCCTGCCGGGTCTGTCGCTCGAACACGTCGAGAGGCAGGTTTGCCGGGCGCCCCTGGGTGGTGGGCTGGGCGCTCGGAGTGTTCGGGTATCTCGGAAGCCCCGGGTTGGAGGGGCGGAACGATGGGATGCTTTCAGGCATGGTGAACCTCGCGATGGGGCGTTACATGCGTTATCGTTAATCTTTCCATAAACTTGCTTCCGGAGATGCACGCATGGCTTTCGACCTCTCGAGTTCCCCTGCGCCGTCGTCGGGCCCGCGCCGGGCCCTTGCGGTGGGAGTGGTGCAGGACACGCGGGAGCGCGCCGTCGTCGAAGAACATCTCCAGGAGCTCGTCCAGCTGGCGGATACCGCCGGCTTCGAGGTGGTCAGGTCCGTCACGCAGGAACGTCGGTCGATCGATCCGGCGACGTTCATCGGCAGTGGCAAAGTCGAGGAGATCCGTCAGCTTGCCGAGGACCTCGAGATCGAGGCCGTGATCTTCGATGACGAGCTTTCTCCGGCCCAGGGACGCAACCTCGAGAAGCTGATCGGCAAGCCCGTCACCGACCGGACGGGGATCATCCTCGACATCTTCGCCTGGCGGGCCCGTTCTCGCGAAGCCAGGGTCCAGGTCGAGCTGGCTCGCCTGCAGTATCTCTTGCCGCGCCTCACCGGGCTCTGGTCGCACTTCACCCGGCAGCGCGGGGGGGTGGGCATGCGCGGTGAGGGCGAGACCCAGCTCGAGATGGATCGCCGGATGACCAAGACTCGCATCGCCGAGCTGCGGCGGGAGCTCGAGGAGATCCGGGTCCAGGCCATCCATCGCCGGCAGGGGCGTCAGGATGCTTACCGGGTCGCTCTCGTGGGGTACACCAACGCCGGGAAGTCCACCCTCATGAATGCGCTCACGCGGGCCGACGTGCTCGCCGAGAACCGTCTCTTTGCCACGCTGGACGCCACGATGCGGTCCCTCGAGCTGCCGTCGGGAGACACGGTCGTCCTCACGGACACCGTCGGGTTCATCCGCAAGCTGCCACCGACGCTGGTCGCGTCGTTCCGCTCCACGCTCGATGAGGTGCGGGATGCGCATCTCCTCCTCCATGTCGTCGATCTGGGGCATCCAGCCTGGGATGCTCAGGTCGAGGCGACCCAGGCCACCCTGGCTGAACTCGGGGTCCAGGAGCGCCCCACGGTCATGGTATTCAACCAGGTCGATCGTCCGGAAGCCCGAGGGCAGTTACCCCGCATCATGGCTGCCTTTCCGGGATCGGTGGCGATCAGTGCCCGCACGGGGGAAGGCCTCCAGACGTTGCTGGAGACCATCCAGACGTATCACGAGCGGGAGCGGGGCGATCGGTGGTTTCGATTCGGACCTGAGCAGCATCGGGCCGTCTCGATGCTGCACGGAGAGGCCAACGTCCGCGAGGTCCTCTACGAAGAGACGGGCCACACGCTCGTGCACGTCCGGATCTCCGAGAAGGAACTCGGGAGGCTGCAGGCGGCGTGTGGCCATCCGTTCGAGGTCGTCCAGGAGCCCTCTGGCTGAGACTCAGCTGGCGCTGATGCTGACGTTGTCGAGCACGGGCGCCACGTGGGAGTCCGTTCCCAGGTAGTAGTCGTAAATGAACCGGAACCGTACCCGGGTGTCGGTGCCGACCTTTCCTGCGAGCGAGAGGTCGAAGGCCTTCCAGGCCGAGATGGTCGTGCCGTGTTCCAGGATGGAGGCCCAGGTCGAACCGCCATCACCGCTGACCTCGACGATGAAGCGGGACGATTCGAAATAGTCACGCGGCACGAACCGATTCAGGTCGAATCGGAGGCGAGGGGCACTGGCCTTGCTGAGGTCGAGGCCCGCCTTGAGCGTGAGATCGTAGCTTCCCGTCTGGATGACGGCGCCGGAGGCCCCCCCCGCGCAGGCGCCTCCGCCCGGATTCCCCGCAGCGGCCACCCGGGACCAGCCCGTCGCTGCCACGGTGTCCGATTTGTACGTGCTCGGCGACCAGCTGGAGGTCCAGCGGTCCATGCTGTCCGAGAAATCTTCCTGCAACGCGCTCGCTGCGGGGGCCGGGGAAGGTGAGTTCGACCCCGTGGCCACGGGGATGCCGCCGGTGGCGACCGGAGTCAGCGAGGCCGAGGCCTGTTCCAGGATCACACCGAGGGACATCGAGCCACCGCGCACCGGGGCGACCGCCACCTTCAGGGACACGTCGGTCGTGCGCTCGGCTTCGACTCCCACGTCTTTCGCCGTGGCCTGCCCCATCGCCTCACCTCGGGTATCCAGGATGTCCACCTGGACGGTGTAAAGTCCCACGGGCAGCGAGTCGATCCGCACCGAGCGAGCCGAGGCCCACGTGAAAGTCTGGACGAACGGGGCGGCCAGCGCCGGGCTCGTGAGGGTGATCCGGGCACTTCCGGGGTCCACGGTCTGGATTCCGCGGGCATCGGTGAACCGCAACGAGATGGTGCCGTGGGTCTTGACGGGGCGCGTCTGACCGACTCCCGGGCTCGCGGTGCCGATGGCCTCGGGTGCCAGCGGGTAACGGTTGCCTCCGCAGGCCGTGACCCCGGCGGCGAGGGCGAGACAGATTCCGATGGCGGCGACGCGACGCATGCTGGACCTCCGGCAGAACAGGGCTTCACCCGTCTTGTCCGCCCGGGCAGAGGAATCATTCTTGTGTTGCCGTTAAGCTTGGGCAAACTCCCGTCAACTTCGGGTATTTCCCCTCACGAGCCACACGATGGACGTCACGATGCCACTCGCCCCGCAAACGGTGGCCCATCCCAGGGGTTCGTGAAGGAGCCAGGCTCCGAGCAGGACGGCCACGACCGGATTCACGTAGGCATAGCTCGCCGCCAGCGCCGGGTCGGCATGGCGCGTCAGGTGGCTGAAAGATGTGAAGCCGAGGCAACTGCCCGCGAGGACCAGATACATGAGGGCACTCCAGGCCGACATGGGAACCTGCTCCCAGCTGACGCGGGTCGGCTCTCCGAGCCAGGTGGAGACCCCGATCAGGGCGAGGGAGGCGACGAGCATCATCGTTCCCGAGCGCATCAGGTTGCTCTCCGGAGTCGGCATGCGTCGTCCCAGCCACGTGCCGGTGGCCCAGGACAGACTGGCGAGCAACACGGCGCCCGAGGCGAGCGTCACCTGTGAGCCGTGGCCGGTGCGAGTCAGGTCAGGAAGCAGCAGGATCATCAGGCCCGCGAAGCCGAGCCCCAGGGCACCGAGCATGCGGGGCGTCGGGCGACTCTGCCCGGCGCCGACTGCCTCGAGCATCACCGTGAACAGGGGCAGCGTCCCGATCAGCAGGGCTGCAAGCCCACTCGAGATCCACTGTTCGGCCCATACGACCATCCCGTTGCCGCCGAGGAGCAGGAACATGCCCATCAGTCCCGAGCCGAAGAGCTGGGTGGCGTCAGGCACGGGATCCCTGCGCAGGCGCGCCACGCATACGAGGATCGTGCCAGCGGTGGCAAACCGGAGAGATGCGAGCAGGAACGGGGGGAGGCCGAGGACCGCGACGCGCATCGCCAGGTAGGTCGAGCCCCAGACCAGGTAGACCACCAGGAGATGCAGGAGATCCGTGTGACCCACCCGGGTGCCTGAAGAAGGAGAAGGACCGACCCTCAAGTCGTTAGGGACGGGATTGGCAGCACGCATGAGGCCTCCTGACGGCCTCCCATGCTAGCCTGCCTGCATCAACCCCTCAAGCGCGGTTCTCCGGGATCCTCTGATCCCGGCACGAGGTCGTTCCGGTGGCCGGCGATCAGTCGTGGCGGGGACGGATGCCGACGGTCACGAACACGGTGCCCTTGCTCAGGATCATCGGGACGGACATGGCGCGCATCCGGTGCCACGACCCCACGACGGCCTTACCGGCGAAGTAGGTGGGCGGCGTGATGTCCGAGAACTTGCCCAGCTCGGACAACCCGGTCCTGGCATTCCCCGAGATGATGTTCGAAAGCTCCATGACCGCCGAGATGGAGAGCTCATCCAGTTCCGTGCAATTCTCCATCATCATGGTGGAGGCGATCGCCAGCAGCGTGGGCTTGTCCATGCCGAAGTTGACCAGTCCCCGCAGATCACCTGTCACGCCGATCGAGATGTTGATCTCCTGGAGCGCAAGCGACGCGTCGACCTGGAACACGGGTTGCCCGCGCTTGGGCACTTCGCCGAGCACCTCGGCAAGATACCGCTGGGATGCGCGCAGGAACACGCGAACGTAGTCGAGACTGGCAGGATTCGTGTTGGTCGTGGGTGCCACCTTACTCCCCCTTCTCGACCAGGGAACTCGTTCCGGGACCCGGGGATCATCCGGAACGATCTCAGCATACCCCGCAATCCCCGAAATATAGCCGAGGATTGCGTGAAGGCGACCATTTCCACCGTTAGATCCGTCATTTCTGTCATCGGTCGCTCCGGGCTCCATCTGGAGATAACTTTGGTAAAATGTGGCGGCGTCCGGACACGGTTTTCTTCACGTTCGCTCCACGCATCCCACGTCCTGCTCGACCCCGGAGGGTCCACCATGGATTTCCAGGCCAATCTCGATGCCGTCCTCTCCCGCTGCAGGGAGGGGGGGGTGCGCTTCATCCACCTGCAGTTCTGTGACATCCTGGGTATCGTCAAGAGCGTCACCATCCCCCTCGCCCAGTTCGAGGATGCGATCCGCCACGGCAAGTGGTTCGACGGGTCCAGCATCGAGGGTTACCTGCGGATCGCGGAATCGGACATGTTCCTGCTTCCGGACCTCTCGACCTTTCGCATCATCCCGTGGGAAACGTCGGAATCGAAGCGCAGTGCGCGCGTGATCTGTAACGTCTTCCGTCCGGACGGGGAGCCGTTCTCGGGAGATCCTCGTGGCACGCTGATGCGGGTCCTGCGCAGAGCCCAGGACCTGGGCTTCACCTTCAACACCGGCCCCGAGCTCGAGTTCTTCCTGTTCCGGAGCACCACACCGGGCCACATCGAGGCGCTTCCCCACGACCAGGGGGGCTACTTCGATCTCTCGACCGATCTGGCCATGGATGTCCGGGCGGACATGGTGAATGCCCTCGAGGACATGGGCATCGAGGTCGAGACGTCTCACCACGAGGTGGCCGTCGGGCAGCACGAGATCGATTTCAAGTACGCTGACGCCCTCACCACCGCCGACCACGCCGTGACGTTCCGGTACACGCTCAAGGCCGTCGCTCAGCGTCATGGCCTGCACTGCACGTTCATGCCGAAACCGCTGCACGGCGTCAACGGTTCGGGCATGCATACGCACATGAGCCTGTTCAAGGACGGGGAAAACGTCTTTCACGACGCGAATTCCCCCTACGGTTTGTCCGATCTCGCGCGCCACTTCATCGCCGGCATCCTCGCCCACGCGCGCGGGATGTGCGCGATCCTGGCGCCGACGGTCAACTCCTACAAGCGCCTGGTGCCCGGCTACGAGGCACCGGTGTACATCTCATGGGCCCGGAACAACCGTTCGGCCCTGATCCGCATTCCGAGGATCAACCCGGTCGTTCCGAAGGCGACCCGGATCGAGCTGCGCTGCCCGGATCCCTCGTGCAACCCCTACCTGGCTTTCGCGGTCATGCTGGCCGCTGGACTGGATGGGATCCAGAACCAGCTGGCCCTGCGGGATCCGATCGAGGAGGATCTCTACCACATGGATGCCCGGGTGCGGCGTGCCCGGGACATCCATGCGCTCCCGGCCTCGCTGGGTGAGGCACTCGAGGAGCTCAAGAAGGACCGGGTGATCCAGGAGGCGCTCGGCGAGCATGTCTACGAACGGTTCGTCGATACGAAGACCGCCGAGTGGGACGCGTACCGGACCCAGGTGACTCCATGGGAGCACGCCCGCTACCTCGAACTGTACTGAGGAGGTACCGTGCAAGACGAGAGGGGAGGGTCCGTGACCCTCCCCTCTTGCCTGATCGGTCTGACAACGGGTCAGTCAGGTTGACCGGCGATGCGCTTGCCCAGGTTCCCCAGCCAGTTGCCCACGTTCTGGATGGCGCCACCGATTCCGTCCCGGGCCTCGTCGATCTCGTGGTCCACGATGCGGGCAAACTTGCGGGCCGTGTTCACCGTGCCATCCGCGATTTCATGGGCTGTGCGCGACGTGGCGTCTGCGACGTCATGGAGGGCCTTACCGGTGGCATCGACCGCCTGATCGATGGCCTGTCCGGTGGCATCCACGGCCCGGTTCACCGCCTGGGTGGTCTCTTCGGCGACGTGGCGGGCGCCATCCGCCACCGAATCCCACGCCCGGCCGGGAAGTTCGAGGATCTCGCGCTTGGCCTCACCGGCCTCGCGGTCGATGATGGCGTCGGCCTTCTGCTTCCACTTGCCCTCGGGGTCCATCGGAAGCTTCGCGATCTCGTCATAGGCTTCGCGGGTATGGCGCGCCACGATCGCCGCACTGGGGCCAGCACCGAGCGGATTCAGGGCGATCGCCCCTACCTTCGCGTCTTCCAGGGCGCTCTTGAAGATCCGGGGGACGGCTTCCTTGGCATGGTTCCAGGCCTCACCGCTGTGATGTTCGAGCTTGTCCCAGGCCTTGCTGGCCAGGGCGGACGCGTCATCGAGCTGGCGATCGACCCACTGTCCTGCCTCCTGGGCCGTTCGGACCACGGCATCTTTGCCTGCCTTCATCCTGTCGAACGCATCACCGGGAAGCGCCAGGATTTCCTTTTTTGCCTCCGCCATCTCCTGCTTCAGGATCTGGTTGGCCTCGGCTTTCCAGCGTCCTTCGGGGTCCATGGGCAGCTTGGAGATCTTCTCGCGAGCCTGGTTGGCATTGCGAGCCAGGATCACCCCGACGACCGGCGGTGCGACGGCACTGATGGCGGCCACCTGGGCGTCTTCCTTGAGTTCCTTGCCGAGTTCCTGGATCTGGTTCTCGACGTATTCACCCACCGTCTTGGTCGGTGTCTTGACCTCGTCGCGAGCTGCCGGTGGCTGGGCCTGACCGATCCCCCCCTGCCTGGCCGTCGGTGCCGGCGGCGCCTGGATTCGCTCCGCCTCGGCGTTCAGGGCACGTGTCAGGGGCCCTTCGACGCCGTCTTCCTTGAGTTTCGTACCCTTGAGTTTGCCCTGGTCGATGAGCCCGTTGAGCTCCTTCTGCCGCTTGAGTGTCGCCTCGCTGTACGGCTTCACCTGCGAGGGCAGGGAGACGGGGCGGGTGGGAGCTTTCTTGTCGATGGGTGCGCTCACGATGGACCTTCACAATCCGGGTTGGACCCGACACTCCGGGATCGAGGATCTTGTACCCATGAACATCGGGCCCTGGACCGCAAGCTTGCTCAAGATTTCGTTAACTCGCGCAAAAAAAGAGCCCCGCCGTTGCGGGGCTCTCCAGGTGTCGGTCGGACCTTAGTAGCGATACCAGTCCGACTTGTAGGGACCCTCGGACGGGATGCCGAGGTACTCGGCCTGATCCTCGGCGAGCCGGGTCAGCTTGACGCCGAGCTTGTCGAGGTGAAGGCGAGCCACTTCCTCGTCGAGTTTCTTCGGCAGGACCGAGACGCCCAGCGGGAAGGTGTCCTTCCAGAGGGCGATCTGGGCCATGACCTGGTTCGTGAAGGACATGCTCATCACGAACGACGGGTGACCGTTGGCGCAGCCCAGGTTCACGAGACGGCCGCTCGCGAGCAGGATGATCGACTTGCCGCTCGGCATGGTGAAGCGATCGACCTGCGGCTTGACGGTTTCACGCGTGGCCCCGGAATCGTTCGTCAGCCAGGCGACGTCGATCTCGCAGTCGAAGTGGCCGATGTTGCAGACGATGGCGTGGTCCTTCATCGCGAGCAGATGCTCGGCCCGGATGATGCCCTTGCAGCCCGTGGCGGTCACGAAGATGTCGGCGACGGGCGCCGCCTGCTCCATCGTCAGGACCTCGTAACCTTCCATCGCGGCCTGGAGCGCGCAGATCGGATCGATCTCGGTGATGAGCACGCGCGCACCGAAGTTCCGCAGCGAGCGGGCCGAGCCCTTGCCGACATCGCCGAAACCGGCGACGACCACCGTCTTGCCCGCGACCATCACGTCGGTGGCGCGCTTGAGACCGTCGGCGAGGCTCTCGCGGCAACCGTAGAGGTTGTCGAACTTCGACTTGGTGACCGAATCGTTGACGTTGATGGCCGGAACCTTCAGCGTACCCGCTTCGACCATCTGGTACAGGCGGTGCACGCCCGTCGTCGTTTCCTCGCTGATGCCCTTGATGCCTTCGAGCAGGGCGGGGTACTTCTCGTGCACGAGCTTGGTGAGGTCGCCGCCATCATCGAGGATCATGTTGAGCGCACTGCCGTCGGGCCAGCGAACGGTCTGCTCGATGCACCAGTCATATTCTTCCTCGGTCTCGCCTTTCCAGGCGAAAACGGGGATTCCCGCTGCCGCGATCGCCGCGGCGGCATGGTCCTGCGTGCTGAAGATGTTGCAGCTGGACCAGCGGACCTCGGCGCCCAGGGCCACCAGGGTCTCGATGAGGACCGCGGTCTGTACCGTCATGTGGAGGGACCCTGCGATGCGCGCGCCCGCCAGGGGTTTGCTTTCCCCGTAGCGCTCGCGAAGGGCCATCAGCCCGGGCATCTCGGTCTCGGCGATCGCGATCTCACGCCGACCCCATTCGGCAAGGGTGATGTCGGCGACCTTGTAGTCCTGGCGGGTCAGGGTTTCGGACGTGGACAAGGGTGAACCTCCTCTAGTGGAGTGATCAGGTTTTGGCGGCTCGCCAGATGAGACCCAGACCGATGCTGGCACCGATCGTGTTCGGTAACCATCCCGCGAGCCACGGGGGAAGTGTCCCCGTCTGTCCCAGGGCCATGCTGATGAACATGACCAGGTAATAGACGAAGATGATGAGAATGCTCAGGCCCAGGCCCAGGGAGGACGAGCTGCGCTGGGGTTTGAGCCCCAGTGGGGCCCCGATCAGCACGAACACGACGCTCGCGAACGGTACCGAGAGCTTCTGATGCCATTGTACCCACAATTCGTTGAGGCCATTGCCCCGTTCGCCGCTCTCTTCCACCCTCCTGGCATGCGCATGGAGGTCTCGCAGGCTCATTTCCGTGGGACTGCGGGATTCGCGTGACAGGTCGAGCAGGGCGGCGCGGAGGTTGACGATCTGTTCGCGGAACCGCACGAACGTGCGGAACTCGCCGTTCTCCGCGAGCTGGTAGAGCGAACCGTCCTCGAACACCCAGGCCCCGTTGCGGTTGCGGGCCCGGCTGGCCCGGATGATCCGGTCGAGGCGATCGCCCTCGAACTCCTGGACCAGCGTGTTTTGCATGGTCTGGCCGTCGAAGCTCCGGGCGTAGAAGACTCGCTTCAGCCGTCCCGAGTCGAATTCCTGGTAGAAGATGTTGTCCCGGTTGGTGGGCAGCTTCTGCCGGTTCTGCGCCTCGTACAGGATGTTCCGGGCCTGCCACTCCGCTTCGGGGACGACGAACTCGTTCACTCCGACCGTGAGCGCGCTCACCAGCAGGCCGATGGTCGCGACCGGCGCCACGATGCGCCCCAGTCCGACCCCGCAGGCCTTGAGGGCCGTCACTTCACTGTCCCCCGACAGGCGTCCGAAGGCCAGCAGGCTGGCGAGCAGCATCGACATCGGGAACGAATAGAAGGCCATCTGGGGCAGCTTGAGCGCCACGACCTGGAGCACCGTCGTCAGCGGGATGCCGAACCGTACCATCAGGCGGATCAGCTCGAACAGGACGGAGGTCGCGGTCATGATGGCCGTGAAGGCGGCCACACCGAACAGGAACGGGCCCCCGAGTTCGGCCGTCAGATACCGATCCAGGATCGAGAAGCGGAGTCTCACAGACTGAACTCTTCGCCCAGGTAGAACTTGCGTGCGAGCTCGTTGTTCGCGATGTAGTCCGGGGAGCCCTGGACGACGATCTTGCCCTCGGCCAGGATGTAGGCCCGATCGGTGATGGCCAGCGTGTCACGGACGTTGTGGTCCGTGATCAGGATGCCCAGGTTGCGGGTCTTGAGCTGGCGGATCATCTTCTGGATGTCCGAGATGGCCAGGGGGTCGATGCCGCTGAAGGGCTCGTCCAGCAGGAGGAAGCTCGGGTTGGTCGCCATGGCCCGCGCGATCTCGACGCGGCGACGTTCTCCGCCCGAAAGCTGGTACCCTCGCGACTTGCGGATCTTCTGGAGGGTGAATTCCTCGAGCAGATGCTCGAGGCGTTCGCGTTGCTCGGCGCGGGAGAGCCCGCGGAGCTCCCAGATGGCGAGGAGGTTTTCCTCGACCGTCAGCTTGCGGAAGACGGACGGTTCCTGGGCCAGGTAGCCGATCCCCTTGCGCGCCCGGAGGTGCATCGGCAAGCGACTCACCTCTTCGCCGTCCAGCAGGATTTCCCCCTGGTTCGGGCGGACCAGGCCCGTGACCATGTAGAAGGTGGTCGTCTTGCCTGCTCCGTTCGGGCCCAGCAGACCCACGACCTCCCCGCGGTCGACCCGGATCGAGACGTCGTTGACGACACGACGCTGGCGGTAGGATTTCTGGAGGTGGCGAGTCTCGATCATCGGACGCTCTTCGAGGCAGGCAGGGTGATGACCGTCCGGGTTCCGCCCTGGGCCAGGAGGCGTCGGTCGGGAACCCAGTAGGTGATGCGGGCGCTGCGGAACAGGTTCTTGCCCCGTCTGGCGACCACGTCTCCCGAACATTCCAGGCGCATGACCACGCTGTCGTCCTCCGACAGGTAGATGTCTGCCTGTTCGCACCGGACGTCGAGGTCCCGGACCGTGACGTGAACCTTGCCCCGGACGCTGTACCGGTGAAGGGGGCCTTCGAACGAGGTCTCCCGGGCCGTGAGGTCGATCTGATCCAGCGTCACGGGCGCGGCAGGCGCTGCGAGCACGGGGGCCTGAAAGGTCAGGCTTGCGAGGACGGACATGAGGCCTGGCGCCAGTCGTGTCTTCACCGGGAAATCCTCAGCTCGAGGCGGGCGTGGACGGGGGGACCCAGCGTGACGCGCTGCAGGGACAGGTCGGCACGCATGGCGGGGGCTTCGAGGCGATCACGGTCACGAACCAGGACGACCCCGCCTCGGGCTTCCATGGTGCCCTGACCCGTGGCACACGTCAGTTCGCCGGCCGTCAGTCGGATCGGCCGATCGAGCGCCTCGCCGACGACCTTGCCCCTGAGGACGAGAGTCTTCGTGCCCGCCTCGAAGCTGGCCTCCGGCGCACGCAGGCGACTGACGGGGCCGGTGCTCGACCAGAATCGGGCCTCGGTGGTCCGGACCGCGGCTCGCTCCGTTCCCGGCGCGATGTGGACGCGGTCAGCCTGCAGGTCCCACAGCTTGCGATCGCCCGAAAATTCCACGACCTCGACGTCCCGCAGCCACGTCCCCGCGGGCAGGTTCGGATCGGGTGGGAGCTCGGGGTGACCGGCCCGACAGCCCACGAGCAGGCAAAGCCACGAGATCGTGAGACCTCGCGGAAGACCGGTGGGTGGGCAGGTCCGGACAGCTCGCATCGGGTTCAGGATACCACGGGCGATCCCGTCGAGACACGCGGGATCAGGCGGATCCGTGGTCCACCAGCCACGAGACATAGGTTTCCGTGAACCGCACGGGTCGTTCGGCGAAGGTCCTGCCCTGGCTCTTCAGGTAGGCCAGGAAATCGAGGATGTCGCGGACCGTCGTCCGGTCCAGCGCATCGGCCAGCGACAGGCCGGCGTAGCGGCCCCGGGGGCGGAGATCGGGGGTGGAGGCGAAAGCGGCACCCACCTCGCGCACCAGCTGGGTCATGCGTTCGAGGATCCGTTGTTCGTCCTCGGGGGAGAGATCCGGGCTGCCCGCGGCCAGCGGTTCGACCAGCGGTTGATCCCGCATGTCCCGGAGCACGACCGGGATGCGCGCGAGCTCCGACAGGGTGACGTGACGCGGGTTCTCGAGCCACGTCCCGTCTTGGTTGAGCAGGGAGGTTCCCGCCGGGCGCCGGGCGACGGGTTCTCGCATCAGCGGACTGGTTTTCCGCAGGGTGGGTTCGTCTCGTTGCTCGAGGTGGCGCCGGAGCAACTGCTTGCCCCAGGACAGGAAGTCCCGTCCGGGTGGGGCGGTGTTCTCGGGGCGATCGGGTCCGGTGCTCATGGCCATTTCATACCCCGGGCAGGTCCCGACGTCGCAACATTTCCATCTTGGTCGGCCGGGAGCGTTTTCTCCGGCCCGCTGGCGGGAATGGAACATGTGTCGAATTGGACGGAGGGACACGTGGATCTGTCGATCCAGGCAGCTGTGACCAGGCCAGCGAGCAACGTTCCGCCCCAGGTTTCCCCCGCACCGGCTGCGGGGAGCCAGGCGGCGATGCGTCGCCAGACGCTGCGGCCCGGGTCGCTCGATGCCGTCCAGATCTCGCAGGAAGTCGCCCGACTCCGGGCGCTCCCCTCTCTGGCGACCGTGCGGAGGGTCCTCGACGAGTCCCGCTTGCGGGACGCGTCGGTCACCCGGCCGGAGTCTCAGCCGGACCTTGACAGGAGTGCCGATATCCGGGGCACACGTCCCCTTCCCTTGCGTCAGACGGGCCCCCTGCCGGAGCGGCTTGACCGCACGGTGGTGGAGCGGATCTGGCGTGAGGCCATGCCCCAGGGGCGTGGCGCCGGCCGCCCGACCCTGCCGGAAAATGTCCTCGAGGGACGGCTCTGGCTCGATGCTTTGCTCGAGCGAGCAGACGTGCGCGACCGGTGGGCCAGGCTGGACCTGCCGCTGCAGGTCGGAGTGCCCGAGGATCTGATTGCAGGCACCCACCAGGTCCGGATCCTGTCCCCCCGCACCGTCGGCCAGGTTGCCATCCCGGGGACGGATGGCGACTTCCAGCGTGTCGCGCCCCTCATCGAGCGCGTGGTCGCGGGGACGCGAGGGCCACAGGTGCTCTGGTTCGACGAGCAGACGCGACGTGGTCGGATGCCTGCCGGTTCACCTGCCTGGCACGAGGCGGTGTCCATTGCCCGCTCCACCACCTGGGACCTGCCTCTCCAGCAGACCAGCGACCCGGCGGTAGGGGCGGCCGGGGTTCCCACCCGTCTGGATGCTCCCGAGGCGATGGCACGGTACGTCGCCGTGCAGCGGGATCGTCTCGTGGCGATTGCGCCCCGGCTGGACCTCGCGGTCGATGGGGAGACCCGCATCGGAGCCGTTCGAGAACTCACCACGTTGCTGACGCTGCTGGAAGCCAGCCTCCGCAACGGGGACGAGGTCCGGATCCGCGAGGCGGGGCCGGTTGCGGTCTATGCCCTCGGTGATCCATCCACTCCCCTGGCAGACCCTCAGGCGCGTGACCTCGAAAGCCTGGAGAGCCAGCGGCTTTCAGATCCGGCCTTGGTCGGACCCGGCTCCATGTTCGGGCGAGCCTCCGAGCGCTGGTCGGCCCTGTTGCCTTTGCCCTGATTGCCCAGCCAATTCCTGGCGGAACGGACGGTTGGCCGTTCCTCATCGTGTCGTAATCTACCGGACACGTTCCGGCACGCCTCGCGTCACATCGACCCGCCAGGATCCCCTTTCCGGTCACGGAAAGGGGAAGCGGCATGTCGCAGCAACGGTCGAGGTTGGATCCCGAGGTGGGGAGCTCCCGCTGGAGGGGGGCGAGGGGAGGCGTCGCGATGCTCGCGACCTGGATGGCCGGATGCGCCTGGTCGATCCCGGTGGCCCTCTCGCCGCCGTCCGGGCCCGTCGGGCCCCCCCGCGGCGAAGCCCCGACCCGTCTCACGTCCCCGGTCCGGCGTGCCCTGTCGACCGATGAGGGTCACGACGGTCCCGTCTTCCAGGTCGATCTCGACCATTCGGCGGGAAAGGCCAGCGCCTTCGTGATCGCCACCAACCGCAACCACGTCGAGGAGCATTTCCCGCGCGGGTCGGAGAAACTGGTCAGGCTGCGCGAATTGCATCCCGACTGGGGGCAACGGAAGATGATGCTCCGGATCGGGCACGGACCGACGGACGGTCGGTTCGACCACGCCGGGATGACGGGCTATCACTTCGAGGCCTGCTGGAATCGGCGTGGACCGTACCCCTACGATGACGTGCGCTACTCGCTCGAGGATGCCCGGGAGCTCGGTGCCGAGATGCTGCACGTGGTCAACTACGGCACCTCGACCCCGGACGAGGCGGCCCGACTCGTTCGCTACCTCAATGACCCCGGCTGTCCCGAGCGTCGGGTGCATCCGATCGAGATTCCGCCCACCCGGTACTTCGAGATCGGCAACGAGATCAGCTGGTCGATGGTCCGCGGCCATGCCGAGCACGCCCCCGACGAGGTGACCTACGCGAGGCGCGCCCGGGAGTTCATCCGGGCGATGCGGGCCGCGAGCCCGGTTCCCATCCAGATCGGCGTGGTGGCCTCGACCAACTCGAACTGGCTCGGCGACGGCTGGTCGGGCCGGGACGTCACGGTACGCCGCATGCTCGGGATCCTCGGCGATGAGGTGGACTTTCTGGTCTATCACGGCTATCCGAGCTGGCCGCTCAAGCGGGACCACGATCTCGCCACCGTGATGGCTCAGAACACGTGGAACCACCAGCTGCTGTCCGACGTGATCGGGCCGGCCATCCGCCAGGCGACCTCACACCCCGTGGCGATCGCCAACACCGAGTTCTTCACCGAGCAGTACGATTCTCCCCGGGTCGCACGGGGCATGTTCGGGACGCTGTATGCGGCCGATACCGTGGCTCTCGCGTTCCGTCACGGCATGCCAATCGCCAATCAGTTCTGCCTCGATCACGGCGATATGGCCGATGCCAGCTATTTCCTCGGGGACGACCCGGACCGCGTCACGCCCATCTTCCGCTTCCAGCGCCTCCTCGCGCACCACTGGGGCGAAGACCTGCTGCCCGTGACGGTGCGTCGCGTGCCGTCCGTCGAGGTGCGCGGAACCGATACGCGCGTCCAGATGCCGGAGCTCGAGGCGGTGGCCTCGCGCGGCGACGACGACGTCCTTCACGTGATGCTGATCCACCGGACGGAGGGAGCCGCGCGCACGGTAAGGCTCACGGGCTTGCCCGTGGGGCCCGCGACCGCAACCGTCCTCGCGGGCAGCGCCGGATGGGGTTCCGGACCGGAGGACGTTCGCGAGACGGTCTCCAGCTGGTCGCCCGACCGTCCGCTCGTCCTGCCCCCTGCCTCGATCACGTTCATCGATCTGCCGGACCCGTGTCAGGAGCTACCGGAGGCGGGTACTTAGAAGCGGAGGCGGGCGGGCAGGGGCGTCCCCCGGGTCGTTCGAGAGGTGCGAGATGGCGTTCGCCAGATGGTGGCTGGCCCTGGGGTTCCTGGTCACGGGAGCCATGATGCCCGCGAGAGCGGCAGAGGAGATCCGGTACGACGAGGGGGGCGGCCAGGAGGTCGCCCCGGATCCGCGCATCCTGCGTCAGCTCGATGGCCAGAACCTGCGATACCAGGTCGACCACGACGGGGAGTTCCGTCTCGTCTACCAGCTCGAGGGCAAGCGCACCCACGCCGCGTGGATCCAGTCCCGGACCGAGGTCCTGGGGGGCCTGGAAATCCGGGAGGTCTATGCCTTCGCCTACCGCTGCACGGGCCCGGTCCCTCAGGACATCGCCAACCGCCTCATGACGCGAGAGGCCTCGGCGCGCCTCGGCTCCTGGGAGCGCGTGCGAGCCGGGGACGACTCGCTGACGGCCTACGTGGTCCGCATTCCCGCGCTTGCTCCGGTCGAAGTCCTGCTCGAGGCGGTCAGCCTCGTGCTGACGATGGCCGACTCGCTCGAGCAGGAGCTCACACCGGGAACGGACGAGTTCTAGACGGGCAGGACGGGCCGCCGTCTGACCGGATTTTCCACGGCCTTGTCGGCGTAGGCCTCGAAGCGGCGGACGAGTTCCTCGCGCAGCGCCTCCGGGGCCACGATCCCGTCGATGACGAGCTCGGAGGCCAGCCGGTACACGTCGATGTCGCGCTGGTACTCGGCCCGCTTTTCGGCCACGAAGGCCGCGCGCTCGTCCTCGGGAAGCTCGGCGATCTTGTTGGCGTACACGGCATTGATGGCCGCTTCCGGGCCCATGACGGCGATCATGGCCGAGGGGAGTGCCAGCACGCAGTCCGGTTCGAAGGCCGGACCCGCCATGGCGTACAGACCGGCCCCGTAGGCCTTGCGGACGACGACCGAGACCTTGGGGACGGTCGCAGAGCTCACCGCCGAGATCATCTTGGCGCCGTGGCGGATGATGCCCTCGCGTTCGACCTTGGAGCCGATCATGAATCCGGGGACGTCTGCCAGGAACAGCAGAGGGATCTGGAAGGCGTCACAGAGCCAGATGAAGCGGGCGGCCTTGTCGGCGGTATCGGTGAAGAGCACCCCGCCCTTGACCCGCGGCTGGTTGGCCACCACTCCGATGACCCGCCCGTCGAGGCGCGCCAGGCCCGTGAGAAGTTCCCCCGCGAAGAGCTTCTTGAGCTCGAAGAAGGACCCTTCATCGATCACTCGCTCGATGAGTTCCATCATGTTGAAAGGCTGGTTCTGGTTGGCTGGGATGATCTGGGCGATCGGCTTGCCCGCCTTCGGCTCGCAGGCCTCGGCACGCGGGGGGCGGCTCTCGAAGTTGCCCGGAAAGTAGCCGAGGTAGGTCTGCAGGGCCGCGATCGCCTCTTCCTCGGTCTTGACCAGCAAGTCGCCGCAGCCGGACACGCTGCAGTGCATCCGGGCGCCGCCCATCTCCTCGAGCGAGACCTTTTCCCCGATCACCATCTCGGCCATCCGGGGAGAGCCCAGGTACATGCTGGCGTTGCCCTCGACCATGATCGTGATGTCGCAGAACGCCGGGATGTAGGCACCGCCGGCCGCTGCGGGCCCGAATAGCACGCAGACCTGGGGCACGATGCCGCTGAGCTGGACCTGGTTGTAGAAGATCCTGCCGGCCCCGCGCCGGCCGGGGAACATCTCGACCTGGTCGGTGATGCGGGCACCGGCGCTGTCGTCGAGGTAGATCATGGGGATCCGCAGCTTCATCGCGGTCTCCTGGATGCGGATGATCTTCTCGACGGTCCGCGAGCCCCACGACCCCGCCTTGACGGTCGAGTCGTTGGCCATCACGGCCACCGGACGTCCGCCGACCTTGCCGATGCCGCAGTAGACGCCATCCGCCGGGAGGTCACCGGCCATGAAGTTCGCGAATGCCCCGTCCTCGAGTTCATAGCCCTCGTCGAAGAGGAGCGCGAGACGCTCGCGCATGAAGCGCTTGCCCTTCGCGGCGTTGGCCTCGTGGTACCTGGGGGCGCCACCG
>Ga0079301_1000348_pt1 | contig 22276 bp, 19 predicted proteins | sample Wag4_2014_7_11_3_FD_74797 | JGI IMG/M metagenome (GOLD analysis project Ga0079301, IMG submission 74797) | Fresh water mixed with fracking chemicals microbial communities from Ohio, USA - Utica-2 Time Series FC 2014_7_11 | ecosystem: Engineered > Industrial production > Chemical products > Input... | reverse complement strand
GGGGCAGGGGGGGAGTCGAGGCCCGCCCGGAAGTGTGACAGGATGCGCGGCAGGTCACGCACGATCGAGTGAAACTGCAGATCCTCGAGGACGGACCGCAGGCGCCCGAGGTCGGGTGGCGTCAGGGCACAGTGCTCCCAGTCGAGTGTCTCGATGGGCACTTCGACGTCGATCGTCGCGAGCTTGAGGCTCCTGAACGCATCCTCGCGATGGCTGGACAGCTTCTCGCGCAACTTTGCATTCGAGACCGTCTCCAGATGCTCGTAGAGCGCCTCCACCGAACCGTGCTCCAGCAGGAGCTTCTTGGCCGTCTTGTCGCCGATGCCGGGAACACCCGAGATGTTGTCCGAGGCATCGCCGGCCAGACCCTTGTAATCGATGATCTGGCGCGGCGTGAGGCCCTCGAACTCGAGGGCGACCCGATCCGCATCGACCTCGATCAGCTCCGAGCCCGACTTCATCCACAGCACATGGACGAGGTCGTCCACGAGCTGGAACGAATCCCGGTCGCCCGTCAGGATCCGGACCTCGTGACCGCGCGCGGCGGCAGCGCGGGCGATCGTCCCGATGAGGTCGTCCGCCTCGTACCCGTCGAGCTCGTAGATGGGCAGGCCAAACGCGCGCACGACCTCCTTGATGGGCTCCATCTGGGCCACGAGATCGTCGGGCATCGGCTTGCGGTGGGCCTTGTAGGTGTCGGACAGCTCGTTGCGGAACGTGGGGGCCTTGCGATCGAAGCTGACGGCCATCAGATCGGGGGCATGCTTCGCCAGGACGTCGAGCAGAGCGCGCGTGAAACCGTAGATGGCCCACGTGGGTCGCCCGTCGCGCGTCGCGAGACCCATGCGCTGCAGGGCGAAGAAGGCCCTGTATGCGACGGCGTGGCCGTCGACCAGAACCAGCTTGCCGGCCGTCGCTGCGGGCCGGTCAGGAGAGGGGGCAAGGGGCTCGGTCAGGGACGTCGGGCTCGTCATGCGGGGTCCTCGGATTGCCAGGCCACGGCCTGGGCATAGACGGTTCGGGGGGGAAGGCCGTGGCGTCGCGCCACCTGCTTGCTCGCCTCGCGGGTACCCAGGCCGAGGGCCAGCGCCGCGCGCAGATCATCATGCCATGCATCCGGGCGATCGCCCGGAACGTCATCAGGGGCGATCGTCCCACCGAGCGCGGTAGGGGCGGATCCCGCCTCGCGCCCCCGGGGGGCGCCGCCCACCACCAGCGTGAACTCCCCGCGCGGCGCATGGGCCTCGAAGTGTGCGCGGACCTCGGCCACCGTGCCGCGCACGTGTTCCTCGAACTGCTTGGTGAGCTCGCGTCCCGCCGACATCCGCCGGTCCGGTCCCCAGCAGGTCTCGAGGTCCACGAGGGTGTCGAGGATCCGGTGAGGCGCCTCGTAGAAGATCACGGTCCGGGCCTCGCGGGCCAGCTCCCGCAGTCGCCGGCGCCGGCGAGTGCCATCCTGGGGAAGGAAGCCCTCGAAGGCCCACCGGTCGGTGGGCAACCCCGAGGCGACGAGCGCCGAGATGGCGGCGACCGGCCCCGGAACCACCACGATGGGGATGTGGCGCTCGATCGCAGCCGCGACGAGCTCGGATCCCGGATCGCTGATGCCGGGCATCCCGGCATCCGTGACGAGCGCCAGGTCCTGCCCCCCTTCCAGGTGGGCCAGCAAGCCGGCCAGGCGCGCCCGGGCATTGTGAGCGTGATAGGAGATGAGGTCCGGGCGGTGGCCCAGGTGATCGAGCAGCTGTCGGCTGCGTCGCGTGTCCTCGGCCGCCACCAGCGGCACGGTCCCGAGAATCCGCGTGAGCCGCAGCGTCACGTCCTCGAGGTTGCCGATGGGGGTGCCACACAGGTAGAGGGTGCCGACCGTCGCGCTCATGGCGAGGTATGGTACCACCCCGCGATGGAAGGCGCCCGGCGAGGGTACAATCCCACCGTGTGCGATGCCGGAGTCTCGTTTGCCTGACCGCCTTGCTGCCATGAATGGATACGTGTCTCGACTGGCCGGCGAACTGGCTCGTGAGACGCGCGGTTCCGACACCCCTTCCGGCAAGACGGTCCCGGCCGCACTGCTGCTGGCCGATCTGTCGGGATTCACGGCCCTCACGGAACGGTTCGGTCGCGAGGGAAACAGTGACGGGCTGGTCGTCATCCTCAACCGGACGTTCGGGATCCTGATTGACCGGATCCTCACCCACGGGGGCGACGTCCTGAAGTTTGCCGGCGATGCCCTTGTGGCGGCCTGGCCGGCCGGCGACCAGCCCCTGGAGGTCGCCACACGCCGGGCAGCGGCCTGTGGGCTTGATCTGATCCAGGACATCGAAGATCTGATCCGGAACGCGGAATTCGCCCTTCGCATCAAGCTCGATCTGGCTGCGGGGAACCTGACGCTCATGTCCGTGGGAGGGGTCTTCGGTCGGTGGGAGCTGCTGGTCACGGGGGCACCGCTCGACGCCATCGGGACGGCGAGAGTCCGTGCCAGCGCCGGACAGCTCGTGGCTCACGGCCTCGCAGCAGAGTTGCTCGCCCCGGACAGCCAGATGAGCCCGCTCGCGGGGGGTGGCGCGCAGGTGCACCACGTCACCGCCCCCGGCTTGTTCGCGGTTGAGCCCGAGCTTCTGCTTGCCCCCGAGCTCATGGAGCGGTTCGTGCCCGGTGCCGTGAGGTATCGCATCGAGACGGGCGATCGGGACTGGCTGGCCGACTTGCGCGTGGTCACGGCGATGTTCGTCAAGGTGGATGGGCTCGGGAGCTCGACCTCCCTGGAAACGGCGCAGCGGCTGATGCAGGCCCTCCAGGTGGAGGTATACCGACGGGAAGGCAGTCTCAACAAGCTCAGCGTGGACGAGAAGGGGATCCTGGCACTGGTGGTGTTCGGATTGCCCCCCTATTCGCATCCGGACGATGCAGCCAGGGCCATCGAGACGGCGATGGCCCTGGCTGACCGGGCCGAACGGGGCGGCACGGTCTGCCACGTCGGGATCGCCACGGGGCGTGTCTTTTGCGGAGAAATCGGTAACGCTCGCAGACGCGAATACACGGTCATCGGAGATGCCATCAACCTGGCGGCGCGCCTGACCACGGCCGGGGGGGAAAGCATCCTGATGGATCGCTTCACCCGTGACGCGGCGACCCGGCGCGTGGACTGCCGTCCGCTTCCGCCGCTCGAGCTCAAGGGCAAGGCAGAACCGGTGGACACGTTCACGCCTGTCCGCCAGATCTCCACCGAGACCACCCGCTCTCCGCTGGTGGGCAGAACCGCCGTCATCCGACAGCTGGACGAGATGCTCGAAAACCTCCAGCGTCGACATGACTTCCCACCGGTCGTGCACCTCACGGGCCCTGCCGGTATCGGCAAGACGGCGCTCCTCCGGGCCTGGGCCGCCGACCTGGGGTCCCGGGGATTGGCCTGCCACGTGGTCACGGCCGACCCCTTCGACCACGCCACCCCCTTCCAGGTCTGGCAACGCCTGATTCACGCGCTGTACGAGATCGACGACCCGGTCCTCGGCAGGTGCCGGGCCGGACGCGATGCCCTCCGGCAGGACCTGGGCCTGATCGGTCAGACGCCCGATGACGTGGCCCTCATCGCCGACTGGCTTCCGGACGGGGTGGACACCGGGACCCTGGTGAGGATCATCGATCTGCAGGACCGGGCTCGCCGGACCCGGGCCCTGGTCCGGAGCTTGCTCGCGCTTGCTAGCCAGCGATCGGTGCGGGTCATCGCCTTCGAGGGCCTCAGCTCGCTCGATGAAGCGTCCCTGGAGCTGCTTCGCGAGGTCCTGCAGGACGGCTTACCGTGGATGTTCGTCCTGACATGCCGCACGTCGAGCTGCCCGGAGACGCTGAGCAAGCTTTCCGGGGGATGGGTCCCCGTGCAGCTCGATCCGCTCGATATCCAGGCCTGCACGGAACTGGCCTTGATGCGTGCCAGTGCCACCGAGGTCGCCTCTGATCTCGGGAGCTGGCTTCACCGCCGGACGGGTGGCCTGCCGGCCATGGCCGTCGCGCTCGTCGACACCCTGCTCGAGGTGGGGACCTGGACGGTCGAGGAGGGGATCCTCGATCTCCAGATCCGGGACGAGAACTTCCAGGTCCCCGCCTCCCTGGAGGCCCTGATCGCGAGCACCCTCGACCGTCTGGAACCCCGGCTCCACCTGCACCTGAAGGTGGCCAGTCTGCTGGGACACGAATTCACCCTCGCTCTCCTGCACAGGGTCCACCCCGCCGGCCCGAGCCTGGACGAGTTGCAGGCAGATGTCGACCGCCTCGTGAACCTGCACCACCTCGAGCCGGTCAGGACGGGTGTCTTGGCCTTCGAATCCACCCCGGTCCAGGAGATCCTCGTCGCGCGTCTGCTGGGCGCGCAGAAGCAGGAGATCCACCGGGCGGCCGCCCGGGCCCTGGAAACCGAGCCCGAGTCCCTCGGCGCAACCCACGGGGCGATCGCCCGCCACTGGGAACTGGCCGGTGAACCGAACCGGGCCGTGCCCGCGCACTTTGCGGCAGCTCGCGAGTTCGAGGAGGCCTACGCCCTCCGGGATGCGATCGTCCGCTACCATGCGATCCTCGAGGGTGGAGGAGCCCTGTCCCGGGAAGAAGGGGCCAGGGCTCACCTGGGCATCGCCCAGGCCAGCCGGAAACTCGGACGGATCCGCGACAGCATCCACCACGCGGGCAAGGTCCTCGAGACCCTGGACAGACCGTTTCCGGCCGCGCGCCTGCACCGCTGCGGAGCGCTGGCGGGGGAAACCCTCCGCCTCGCGATTTCCAGCCTTCGACGGATGCTCCCCTGGCGCCCCACCGAACCGGGTGCCATGGATGACCTCCAGAACGAGGCCCTGCGCAGCATCGGGGAAGGCTACTTTCACCAGGGAGATGATCTGGCGGGCCTCCTGGCCGCGGCGCGCGGCGTGCGGAGAATCGAGGCCCACGGACGCCTCCCGGATCGCAGCAGGGCGCATGCCGGTTTTGCCCTGCTGTTGCACCGGATGCGGATGCACCCGATCGGTGACGGATACATGCGCTGGGCCTTGCTGGAACTGGACGGACAGCCCGATTCGGTGGACACATGCGAGGCCCGCTTCTGGATCGGTCATGTCCATGGCAACCGTGATCGCCATGACCTGGCCCTGGAGCAATTTGATCGGGCTCGCGAGGCAGCCGACCGCATCCGTCTCCCCCGGGTGGCGGCGCGTGCGGCGCTGGGGATCGGACTGACCGGATGGAGAGCAGGGCGGATCGAACTCGCCACGAAGGCCCTCGAGGAGGCCTTCGACCGGTCAGTCGAGGTCGACGACATCCAGACCCCGTTCGAGGCGAGCATCCTGCTGACCCATCTCGCCCTCGAACGGGGGGATCTCGCCCGTGCCAGGGAGCTGATGCCCCGCTGCGAATCCCTGTGTGCCCGATCTCAGGACCCGGACACCCGGATTGACCTCGATGCGCAGGTCATGCGCTGCTCGTGGCTCGAAGGAAAACCGCAGGAGGCCCGCGCGCTGTTCCGGCAGGTCCTGGCCGCCTGCCAGGGAGCCCCGAACGGCCGGTACGAGAGTTTTACCTACATGGCCCTGGCCGAGGTGTCAATCGGGCTGGTCGACCGGGACCGGGAACGTCACGAAAAGGATGCAAGGTCAGCTCTGGACGAGCTGGACCGATGTCTCTCCCGATGGCCCACGCGCCGGGCGACGTGGTGCTGGTACCGGGCTCGCCTGGCGCGTGCCCTCGGACGCGACCGGGAAGCCGAACGCTGGTTCCAGCGGGGTGTTCGGATTGCCGCATGGCGGGGACATGCGCACGTGCTCGGGCTCTGCCAGACTCGCAGCGACCACTTCGTGAGGCCAGATCTTCAGGCAAGTTTTCCCGGATCTTAACGATGGATCTTCCATGCGTGGAGTGTCCGAGACCGGAAAACGTTTCCGACGGGTCGTCGGTGGCCTGATCGCCCTCGCCGCTCTGGTCGGAGGACCGGTGGCCTGCGGTTCGATGCCCACGACCTACGAAGACCGGCCCGTCACCGATCTCCCGGGTGACGACGATGGGCTGGACGATCCATGGGCCTGGCCGAGCGAGGTGCCGTCACCGGGTGCCACGGGTTCAGCCAGTCCGGAGCCGCAGTCTCCCTCCGAACCATCCACCCCCTCGGCTCAGGTCACGTGGGTGGCCGAGCCGCTGGCGCCTCCCGGAAACTGGCTGCCGGGAGGGCTGGCCTTCTCGGGGACGCTCGCACCCGGTGCGGACACGATCCCGTCGCGCGTGCTCTGGCAGGTCGCGCAGGGCGGCCAGATCCAGGAAGTCGACCTCCTGCAGGAGGGCCGCTTCGCCGAGGTCGGCTCTCGCTACGTCCCGGATCCGACCGCGCAGTCCAGCCTTCGAGGACAGGGCCCCGTCGCGTCCGATGCGGACCTCGTGGTCGCAGCCCCCGGAGGGGCCCTGGTCGCCTGGATGCGCGAATCGCGCGCCCCGCTGCGCCTGGGCAAGCCTTTCGCGGATCGGGTCCAGGCGCTGGCTCTCACTCCCTCGACCCTGTGGGTCGCCCGTGAGGGCAGGGTCGTGCCCTTCCGGCGCGATCGCCTCGAACCCGATTCGGCCTCGCCCAGCTACGTCCTGGACACCCGGGCGATCGGCGGAGGACAGGACGGCTCGCTGTGGCTCGGGTTATCCGGAAGCCGGGTGCTCGGACTCGAGCCCGGCGGACAGGTCCGGGATTTCCGGGTGTCCCTGTCTGGCGAATGGCGGGGCCTGACACTCGATGAAGAGGCGGGATTCGTCATCTGCCTCTTCCGGGACGCCCTCTGCATCGTCGATCGCGCCGGAAACCCCGTTTTCAGCACGCAGACGGGCTATTTTCAGGATGCCAGCTCGGTTTGCGTGCTCCCGGATGGGCATTTGCTGGTTTCGGACGCGGGATCGCGGCGTCTGACGCGGTTTCGCGTCGTTAACACGGGCTTGCCTGCCGATAAATGATGTGTAAGCGCAGCCACTTGCGGGAATAAAGTTCGCAAGGAGGTACCGCGCAGATGCAAGTCCTGGTCCTCAGCACGACGTATCAGCCCCTCTACACATGCGGAGTCGAGAAGGCCATCACCCTGCTCTACCTCGGCAAGGCCGTCTCGGTGAAAGATTCCGATTCGGTCGTTCGCTCCCCCTCGGTCACGCTCAAGGTCCCCATGGCCATCCGGCTCCTCGTCAAGGTCGTCGCCCAGCGCTTCCACGAGACCATCCGTCCCGCGCGACAGGCGGTCTTCAAGCGCGACCGCCACGCCTGTCAGTACTGCGGCAAGCGTGGCGAACTCACCATCGACCATGTGCATCCGCGATCTCGAGGGGGTGACGACACCTGGGAAAACCTCGTGGCGGCATGCCAGACCTGCAACAACCGCAAGGGAGACAGGCGCCCGGAAGAAGCCGGGATGACGCTCAAAACGGTCCCGAGGGCCCCGAAACTGGTCGAACTGGCGTCCGACCTCTGGGCGAGACTGATGGAATGGTGAACGACGGGCCCATCGAGGGACCCGTCGTCATCACATCTGGGATTCAGGGCTGTCGAGACAGCCAGGCGGCCGCATCCATCGCGTGATACGTGAGGATGAAATCCGCGCCGGCACGCTTGAGTCCCGTGAGCAGTTCCATCACCACGCGTGCTTCATCGATCCAGCCGTTGCGCGCGGCGGCCTTGACCATCGCGTACTCTCCAGAGACGTTGTAGCACGCCACCGGACGGTCCGTGGTCTGACGCACGCGCCAGATGATGTCCATGTAGGCCATGGCGGGCTTCACCATGACCATGTCAGCGCCTTCGTCGAGATCGAGGGCCAGTTCCGTGAGGGCCTCGCGCGCATTGGACGGGTCCATCTGGTAAGCCCGGCGATCGCCGAACTGCGGGGCCGACTCGGCCGCATCCCGGAACGGACCGTAGAAGCCCGAAGCATACTTGACCGAGTAGGCCAGAAGCGCGACGTGGGAGAAGCCCTCTGCATCGAGTGCGCGACGGATGGCGCCCACGCGACCGTCCATCATGTCACTCGGAGCGATGACATCCGCCCCGGCTCGCGCGTGGCTCAGCGCGGACGCCACCAGCCGATCGATCGTGGGATCGTTGTCCACGGCCTCCCCGTCGAGGATGCCGCAGTGACCGTGGTCCGTGTACTCGCACAGACACACGTCGGTCATCACGAGCAGGTCAGGAACCTCGGCCTTGATGGCCCGGACGGCCGCCTGGACGACCCCGTCCGGATCATCCGCTCCCGAACCGACCGCGTCCTTCCCGGGCGGAATGCCGAAGAGAATGATACCGCCCAGGCCAGCCTCCCGGGCGCGCCGGGCGTCCAGTACCACCTCGTCGAGGGAGGTCTGGAACACTCCGGGCATCGAACCGATCTCGCGTCGCACTCCGTGTCCCGGCACGACGAAGAGGGGCCAGACGAGGTCTTCCGGGCGCAGGTGGTGCTCGCGCACCAGCCGACGCATCGCCTCCGAGGTCCGGAGACGACGCGGCCTGAGGGTTCCCGGAACCGGATGCAAGCCGCTCAAGGCCTCACTCCACCGTCACGGACTTCGCGAGGTTGCGCGGCTGGTCGACATCGCAGCCACGCAAGCGGGCGATGTGGTATGCGAGCAACTGGAGAGGCACGACGTTGACGAGGGGCGAGAGCGCCTCGCTGACGGCCGGCACGAACAGCACGCGATCCGCATGCGCCGAGATGGAGGTGTCCCCCTCGGTGGCGATCGCGATGACGACGCCATTCCGGGCCTTGACCTCCTGGAGGTTGCTCACGACCTTGTCGTAGGTGGAACCCTGGGTGGCGATCGCCACCGTCGGCATGTGCTCGTCGATGAGGGCGATCGGCCCGTGCTTCATCTCGCCCGAGGCATACGCCTCGGCATGGATGTAGCTGATCTCCTTGAGCTTGAGCGCTCCCTCGAGCGCGGTCGGGAAATTGACACCCCGGCCCAGGTACAGGAAATCACGCGCATTCATGAAGGAGTGGGCGACGTCCTTCACGGCCGCGGTCGACTCCAGCATGTGCCCGATGATGGCCGGGATCTGCTTGAGCTCCTTGAGCGCGGCACCGACCTCGACGGGATTGAGCTTGCCCCGCACCTGTCCCAAGTGCAAGGACAGCAACGTGAGGGCCGCCACCATGGCCGAGTAAGCCTTCGTCGACGCGACACCGATCTCCGGACCGGCATGGATGAACAGGTTGCCATCGACCTCACGCGCGATGGACGAACCCTTCACGTTGATGATCCCGAGAGTCTTCGCCCCGCGGCGCTTCGCTTCGCGCAGGGCGGCCAGCGTGTCGGCCGTCTCCCCGGACTGCGACATGAAGATGACGAGCGTGCGCTCGTCGAGCACCGGCTGCCGGTACCGGAACTCGGACGCATAGTCGGTCTCGACCGGGATGCGGGCGTACTGCTCGATCAGGTACTTGCCGACCATGCCCGCATAGAGGGCGGTCCCGCAGGCGACGACCACGGCTCGATCGAACGAGCGGAACAGGTCGTCCGAAAATCCGATCTCGTCCAGGTAAAGCCTGCCCTCGCGATCATCGAAGCGTCCACCGAGGGTCTGCGTGAGCGTGGCGGGCTGCTCGTGGATCTCTTTGAGCATGAAGTGCTCGTAGCCGGCCTTCTCGGCAGCCACGAGGTTCCAGTCGATACGCGTCACCTCCTTGTTTCGGGGGCGGAGATCGCCATCGAGCACCTCGACCGACTCCCGGGTGACCACCGCGATCTCTCCGTCCTCGAGATAGATGATGCGGCGCGTGTGGTTGATGATGGCCGCGGCATCCGAGGCGACGAAGTTCTCGCCCTCACCGAGGCCGGCCAGCAAGGGAGCCCCGTGCTTGATGGCAATGATCCGCTCCGGCTCGTCCTGGTGGAGTACCGCGCAGGCATAGGTCCCGAGCAGGCGACGCGAGGCCGCATGCATGGCCTTCAGAAGATCGCCCTCGTGATAGGACTGCACGAGATGGGCGATGACCTCGGTGTCGGTATCGGACTGGAAGACGTGACCGGCCTCGACGAGCTCGTTCTTGAGTTCCAGGTAGTTTTCGATGATCCCGTTGTGAACCACCACGATCTTGCCCGAACCATCGACGTGGGGGTGGGCATTGTAGGTCGTGGGGCGTCCGTGGGTGGCCCAGCGGGTATGCCCGATACCCTGCTGCCCCGTCACGGGCTGTTCCCGCAGCTGATTCTCGAGGTTGCGGAGCTTGCCGACCTCGCGACGGAGCTGGATCTGTCCCCCGTGCGCGACCGCGATGCCAGCCGAGTCATAGCCCCGATATTCGAGCTTGCGAAGCCCCTCTATCAGGATCTCTGCAGCAGGCTGTTCACCGAGGTAACCGACGATTCCACACATGAGCCCGGGGGATCCTTTTCTACGTGGACAGGACGAAACGGCCAGAAAACGCCAGTCATGGTACCGCAGGCCTGGCACGGGGACAAATGCGGAGCGTCTCACGGCAGGCTAGGTTAAGGTTGGATTAATTTAGTTTACTTCACCTTAATTATGGGCTACAGTTTCCGGGTGAAGGTCCGGCATCGGGACCGGGTGGTAACTGGATGGAGGGGTGCGAAATGCAGTTGCGTGCTTTTCCCGTTCTTGATCGCGTCGAACTCCGGAGCATGGCCAGATCCGTCCTGCCGCCCGTCCCGCGCGCGATGCCCGGCCCACGATTCTTGACCGCGCTGGAGATGACGCACTGGCCTGTTCCCACGATGGCCGTCGGCGCCGGTGCAATGGCCGTCCCGCACGACGGAGCCAGCCTCGAAGTCTGGTTCAGGGTTGCCCTGGGCGCGCTGCTGATGGGACCACTGGTCAACGCCGCATCGAGTCTCGTGGCGCGATTCTTCGACCATGCGAGCACGGCTGAACTGCCCCAGGGAGAGCGAGACCTCTGGATAACGGCCATGGGCTCGCTGTCCATCGTGGCCGCCGTGGTCGGACACTTGCTGGGCGATTTTGCCTTCTGGGCGAGCACCATCAGCATCGGGATTGCCCTGACACTCAGTGCCCCCCCCCTGCGCCTCCGCCGTGAGGCCTGGTGGAACGGGCTGTTCGGCAGTCTCAACCTGGTCTTGCTACCCTGGATGCTGGGAAGCGCCCTGATGGGAACGAGTCCTGTCGAAGCCTGGCTGCTGGCAACGGTTTTCGCATTCGGCGCCGTGGGCCTGCATCTCGGGCTCACGCTCGATCAGTCCGCCCATGACCGACTGGCGGGTCTCAAGACCCTGGGTGCCGTGTTCGGTCCGGAGGTCGGTGCGCTGGTGGCTGCAGTCATGGTGGACACGAGCCTGGTCGGAGCAGCGATCGTGGGTGCAGGGAAGCAGTCTCCTGCCTCCCTGCTCGCCATCGCCCTGCTCACCGTCTGGATGATCGCCCTGCAAGTGCTGGCCATCCGGGTTCCCGTCGGGCGACGAGGCGGTTTCTTCATGGCCATGCAGGTGTTGTTCTTGCTGGCGATGGCCGTGGGCGTCGTGGCCTCTCCCACCGCCATCCTGCAACTCTGACGACCTTCAGTCGTGATGGCGGATCTGGACCGGGGAGTGCCGGGGAAGATCGAACTCGAGTTCCAGATACGTGATCATCCGCGCCACGGCAGCTTCCTGGCAGACCGCCTCGTAGCAATGGCTCATCAGGGCATGGTCATCGACCGAGACGGTGACCCAGTAGCCGTGCATGGTGGCACCAACCTTCCTCACAAACGGTCCGTATCCTTGCCTTGAAGCAGTTTTCGGGCCGTCTCGTCGGCAGTTTCTTGTGTTAGGGTAAAGTTCTGGCCAAGTTCCGAAACACCCATGGGGAGGCCCTGCCATGATCCAGGACCACGAGGTCGCCCGCATCAACGAGCTGGCCCGGAAGAAGAAATCCGAGGGTTTGACCCCCGAAGAGGCCGAGGAACAGCACACGCTGCGACGCAAGTACGTCGAAGCCGTCAAATCCAGTTTGCGCGCCCACCTCGAACACATCCGGCCGGCAAACCCGGATAACTGCTGACGACCACTTTCTCCCTGGCCGTCGAGGGCAACCCCCGTCTCGAGGGGCATGCTGCTCGCGAGGGTAGAGGAAGGAGAGTCGTGCGTGGACGCAGCGATCGCTCGACAGTTGCTCGCGATGGAACGACGCCGGGTGGAGCGGGTCCTCGGATATGTGGACACCGAGACTCGCGCAGCCTCTCCCGACCTCGTGGAAGCCGTCGCGGGAGCCTCGGACCGCGAGCCGGCCGATGCGGCAACGGACCTGACCACCTCGATGCTGGCCCTGACGCACCATCGCCGTCTCCGCTTGCGACTCGAGGCCCTTCGCGAGGCGGAGGAACGCCTGGCGCTGGGCTTGTTCGACCGGTGCAAGCTATGCCAGACGACCATCGCGAACGCGCGGCTGGAAAAGGTTCCATGGGCCATGACGTGCCGAACCTGCGCCCAGGTGGACGAGGTCCACGACTGAAGGAGCCTGGCCGCGCGCCGGGTGGTATCATGACCGTTCGTCACTGCTCACCGGGAGGAACGGTCAACATGCTTCGCGCCGGCATCGTGGGGTTGCCCAACGTCGGAAAATCCACCCTCTTCAACGCCCTGACGCGAGCGGGGGCCATGGCGGCCAATTACCCGTTCTGCACCATCGATCCGAATGTCGGGGTCGTCACGGTCCCGGACGAGCGCCTGGCGGTCCTCCAGGGCATCGTCAAGACGAACGTCGTCATCCCGACGGCCATCGAGTTCGTCGACATCGCGGGGTTGGTCCGCGGGGCCAGCAAGGGTGAGGGCCTCGGCAACCAGTTCCTGGCACACATCCGGGAAGTGGATGCGATCGTCCAGGTCGTTCGCTGCTTCGAAGATGGCAATATCACCCACGTCGATGGCGGTGTCGACCCCATCCGTGACATCGAGACCATCAACCTCGAACTGGCCCTTGCCGATCTCGGGACGGTCGAGAAGGTGCTCGAGCGCAACCGGAAACCGGCCAAGACGGGCAACAAAGAAGCGGCGGCCCTGGTCGACGTACTGGACCCCATCCGGGAAGCGCTCGACGCAGGCAAGTGGGCTCGCTCGGTCGAGCTCTCCCCCGAACAGCAGGTGGTCATGCGCCAGGTCCCGCTGCTGACCATGAAACCGGTCATCTATGCGGCCAACGTGGCCGAGGGAGACCTCGCGACGGCAGAATCCCATCCGCTCGTCCAGCGGGTGGCGGCCTTCGCGGCGGGGGAGCGGGCCGAATGCGTGGCGATCTCGGCCCAGATCGAGGCCGAGCTCTCGCAGCTCGATGCGGCCGAAGCGATCGAATACCTCGAGGGTCTCGGTGTCGGTGAATCGGGCCTGAGCAAGCTCATCCGCTCGACCTACCGGCTTCTCGACCTCATCACGTACTTCACGGCGGGCGTCAAGGAAGTGCGCGCCTGGACGATCACCCGCGGGATGCTCGCCCCCCAGGCCGCAGGCGTGATCCACAGCGACTTCGAACGTGGCTTCATCCGGGCAGAAGTGACGGCCTACGGCGATCTGGTCGGAGCCGGTTCCGAAGCGGCTGCGCGCGAGAAGGGGCTGATGCGCCTGGAAGGCAAGGCGTACACCGTCGCCGATGGCGATGTCATGCACTTCCGGTTCAACGTCTGAGGCGTCAGGGCGCAACCCGCTCCGGGTGCGCCTGATTCCACTGGTTCACGACGGCCGTGCCGATCGCCTGGGTCGCACGGCCCTTGTTGGCCCACTGGTCGACCATCTGGAACCCCCCGACGGCCACGGATCCTGCGATCAGGACCGCAGCTGCCGGACCTGAACCGACGATCGCGGCTCCCACCCCGAGGGCCGTTCCCGTCACGCTGAGCGCCGCATGCGTGGTCTTGCCGATCTTCCGGGTCGCATCGCGTTCCGCAGCTGCCTGGTAGATATCCCAGGCGACGAAGGGAGCCCCGATCAGCGCTCCCTTCGCGCCCATCGAAACTTGAGCTTCCGAGGCCTGTTGACCGGCCTCGATCACCACCCGGGACACCCGGGCCATGTCCTGCACGGGACGACGAGAGGCCGTCACCGTCCGTGCGACAGGGCTTGCCTGTCCAGGCACTTTGACATCACTCACGAAAGCCCCTCCTGCCCCCACAGAAACCTTCTCCTGACTGGCTTTTACCCGGATCGATGACCATGCGTCACGTTCTGAAAGGATTTCGCGTGATCCGGTGGGAATCCTCTTCCCGGATCTGGAAAATTCGAATATCTATATGTATGGATGTTCGTGAACAGACGGGAGGCCCCCTTGCCCCATCGCTCACTGGCAGCCCGGGAATTCGGTAGCTGGCTGGGAACGCTGGCTCACCCGGACCGCCTCCGCATCGTCGAGGAACTGGGCCAGAACGAGCAGGACGTTTCCAGCCTCTGCCAGCGCCTGGATCTGCCACAGGCGCGCATGTCCCAGCATCTCGCCCTTCTCAGGACCCAGCGCATCGTCGCCGTGCGCCGGGAAGGGAGGCACGTCCGGTACCGGTTACGACATCCGGAACTGGCGAACTGGCTCACCACCGGTTTATCCTTCATCCTGTCGCACGCCTCGGAAAGCGATGCCCTTCGAGATGCCGTCACCCGTGCGCGAGAGGACTGGTCCCATGCCTGACCCCGAAACCGGAGCTTACCTCGGATCCCTCGAGGCGATCGCCCGGCCCGGCCTGACTCCGATCGAGCGCCTCCGTCTGCTCATGAAGCCCGAGCACGACCAGATCGGGGTCATCGTCATCTACGCCGCCGTCGGGGGCCTCCTGTCCCTGGGCATCCCGCTGGCGGTCCAGTCCATCGTCAACACGATCGCCTTCGAGAACCTCCTTCAGCCCATGGTCTGGATGGCCGTCGTGCTCTTTCTCGCGCTGGGGTTCGGGGGAGTTCTCCAGGCGCTCCAGAACCTGGTCGTCGAATCGATGCAACAGCGCTGGTTCGTCCGGGTTTCGATGGACCTCGCGCGGAGAATCCCGGGTATCCGCCTCGATGCCTTCGACGGGGAACACGGTCCGGAACTCGTGAACCGGTTCTTCAGCGTGTTCATCTTGCAGAAGGCCTCGGGCACGTTGCTGCTCGACGGCCTTGGCCTCGTGCTGCAGGTCGGTCTCGGCCTGTTCCTGATGGCCGTCTACCACCCGGTCCTGTTCCAGCTGGATCTGGTCCTGGTCGTGGCGATCGCCTTCGTGCTGTTCGTCCTGGGTCGGCACGCCATCTCGACTGCCCTGGGTGAATCCAAGTCGAAATATGCGATGGCTGCCTGGCTCGAAGAGCTGGCTCGCCATCCCGTGACCTTCCGCTTCGGGGACGCGGCCAGACGCGCGCTCGCCCAGGCGGACGTGCTGGCCCTAGAGTACGTCGAGAGGCGCCGAGCCCACCACCGGGTCGTGTTCCGCCAGCTGATCGCTTTCCTCGCCCTCCAGGCGATGGCCTCCTCGGCCCTGCTGGGGGTAGGAGGCTGGCTGGTCGTGCAGCGTCAGCTCAGCCTCGGCCAGCTCATCGCATCGGAGTTCGTCGTCACCTCGGTCGTCGCGGCCCTGGTCAAGCTGGTGAAGCACCTCGAGACGTATTACGACCTGCTCGCGGCCGTGGACAAGCTGGGCGCCCTGGTCGAGCTCCCGGCCGTCCAGAGCGGGGGCTTTCCGCTGCCGCGGACCCCCGGTCCTGCCGGGCTGAAGGTCATCGACCTGGTGGCCGGCTTCCCCGATCATCCCGGGGCGATCGAGGGCATCGAGCTCGACCTGCCCCCCGGATCGCGGACGGCCATCCTGGGGATCAACGGAGGCGGCAAGAGCCTGCTCGCGGACCTGCTTGTCGGTCTGCGCGAACCTGACCGGGGCCACGTGGAGATCGACGACCACGACCTTCGCGATGTCGAACACGTCAGCCTCCACCGGCAGGTGGCCCTCGTACGCCCGGAAGAGGTGGTCGCAGGCACCGTCATGGACAATCTTCGACTCTGGCGCGAAGACGTCACGCCTTCCGAGGCACGCCACGTCCTCGACACGGTGGGTCTGTGGGACGAGGTGCGGGCGCTGCCCTCGGGCCTCGACACGGAACTGTCCACGGGCGGGTATCCCCTCTCTCCTCGAGAGGCTGCTCGCCTCGTGCTGGCGCGAGCCCTCGCGGCCCGCCCCCGTCTGCTCGTCGTCGACGAGGCCCTCGATGGACTGGACCTCGACCGGCGCGAGGCGATCGTCTCGGCCTTCGTGGAGGCTGGGGCTCCCTGGACCCTGGTCGTGTTGACGCAGAATCCCGAGATCGCGGCCCGGTGCCAGCATACCTTCAAGCTCGCGCCACGATCGCCAGGCCGGGGGAGCACCCTGTCGCCCATCACCGTTTCTGCCCCGGCGGGAGGCTCCTGGTGAACCGCATGACCGACCTCCCCCCCGTGACGTCTCTCCCCGGTGAGTCCTGGCTGGCTACCGAGACCGCCTACGCGTCCATCGAAGCCGTCCGTCCCCCGGCGGGCTCGAAGGTGATGGCCTCCGTGCTCGTCGCCTTGCTGCTCACGTCATCCCTGGCTCTGGCCCTGATTCCCTGGCAGCAGGCCGCGGGGGGCAAGGGTCGCGTGATCGCCTGGAACGCTCCGGACCGCCAACAGATGATCGAAGCCCCCATCGATGGGCGGATCTCGCGCTGGGTCGTCCGCGAAGGTGACCAGGTCCGGCAGGGCGACGTCCTGATCCAGCTGATGGACAACGATCCCGACTTCGTGGACCGCATGAATGCCGAGCGTAAGGTCCTGGTGACGCGCCTGGAATCCGCCCGTCAAAGGGCCGCCGCCTTCGACGGACGGATCCTTGCGCTCGAGGGCTCGCTCCTGGGTGCGGAAGATGCCGCGGAGGCCCGGGTCCGGCTGTCGGTCGATCGGGTTCGAGCGGCGGAGCAAGGCCTGAGGGCAGCAGTGGCGGCAGTGCCACCCACCCGTCTCAACCTGGAGCGTCAGCTTGCCCTCGAGGCCAAGGGGCTGGCCTCCGTCCGCCAGGTCGATCTGGCCCGGCTGGACCTCACCCGGGCCGAGACCGAACAGGGTCGGATGCAGGCCCTGCTCACGGCTGCCAGGAGCGAAGAAGCGGCGGCCCGTGCCGATCGTCGCAAGGTGGGCACCGATGCGCGAGCGGCCCTGCAGGATGCGCGTGCCAGTCGGGCCAGTGCCGAGGCCGAAGCAGCGGCAGCCCAGGCGGAGATCGTCCGGCTCGACACCCGGCTCGCCCGCCAGCAGACCCAGATCGTCCGCTCACCCCGCGACGGGATGGTGCAGCGTATCATCGCCAACCAGGAAGGAAGCTACGTCCGGGCCGGGGAAGCCCTGGCCCAGCTCGTGCCCTCCAGCGGGGCGCCAGCCGTCGAACTGACCATCAAGGGAAATGACGTGCCGCTCGTGGCCCCGGGTCGCGTCGTCCGTCTCCAGTTCGAAGGGTGGCCCGCCATCCAGTTCATCGGCTGGCCCTCCGTCGCCGTGGGCACCTTTCCGGGCAAGGTCTCCTTCATCGATCCGTCGGATGATGGCTACGGACAGTTCCGGATCGTGGTCCAGCCCGAGAAGCCGGATGACTGGCCCGACGCCCGGTACCTGCGTCCCGGCGTGCGGGCCAACGGCTGGGTCCTGCTGAACCAGGTGCCGCTGGGTTATGAACTCTGGCGCCAGTTCAACGGCTTCCCGCCCGTCATCAATCCGAATGCGAGCTACAAGGGCGACGAGGATCCCAAGCTGGATCCTCCGAGCAAGAGGCTCAAGAAATGAGACGGCCGACTCGAGTCCGGTGCTTGGTCGCGTTGCTGACGGCAGCCGGGTGCTTCGGTTCCCTGTCCGGACCGGCGCGGGCCACGTCCGGTCCCCCATCCCTCACCCTCGGTGACGTCGTCGGTGGCCTCCAGGGGGCCTATCCGCCGCTGCTCGCAGCCGAACAGGAACGTCAGGCCGCTATCCAGGACCGTCTCCAGGCCGAGGGAGGCTTCGATGCCACCCTGCGCTCGCGGCTGGCCAGGACGGCCTCGAGCGCCTACCCCCAGACGCGGCTGGATGCGCAGGTCGAGCAGGCGATCGCCGTCGGGGGCTTGACCTGGTTCGGGGGTTACCGCCTCGGCCTCGGTGAGTTTGCCGGCTATGATGGCAAGCTCGAGACCAACCAGGGCGGCGAGGTGCGGGCTGGTGTCTCCCTGCCCCTGCTACGGAACGGCCCCATCGACAGGCGCAGGGCGACGCTGTTGCGGGCCGAGCAGGGGCTTCTCGTCGCCGACGCCACCTTCCGTCAGCAGCATCTCGAGACGGCGCGCACCGCGAGCTCGCGATACTGGGACTGGGTGGCTGCCGGCTTGCGTCTCCGTCAGACCCGGCAGGTCCTGGAGGTCGCGGAACGCCGGACGACTGACCTCGAGGTCGCCCGGCGCATCGGGCAGCTCCCGGCCCTCGAGGTGCTCGAGAACCAGCGAGCCGTGTTGCAGCGTCGCGCGCAGGTCTTCGCAGCGGAACGGTCACTCGTCCAGAGCGGCATCGAGCTCGGACTGTACGTCCGGGACGGTGCAGGTGCACCGGTCGACGTCGGGCCGGATCGATTGCCTGCCGGCTTGCCGGAGGCCAGGCCACCGGCGCCGGACGAGAACCGTGCACGAGACGTGGCCCTGGTGACCCGACCCGAGGTCGCCCGGATCGAAGCTCAGGTCCGGATGGCACGGATCGAGGTCGACCTCAACCGCAATCAGACGTTGCCTGGCCTGGATCTGTCCCTCACGGGGTCCCAGGACCTCGGTGCAGGTAGCGACAGGAGGACCCCGGCCGAGCTAGAGGCCGGGATCGGTCTCGAGTGGCCCCTTCAAACCCGCACACTGGTGGGGCGCCTGGGAAGCTCGGAAGCTCAGCTGGCCCGCCTGGAAGCCCAGCAAAGGTTCATCCGTGACCGGGTTCGTGCGGATGTACGGGATACCTGGAATGCCTTGAATCTGGCCCGGCAGCGTGCCGACCTCTCGGGACAGGAACGTGAGCTGGCCGCACGGCTGGAGACGGCTGAAAGGGAGCGCTTCCGGATCGGCGAGGGGACGCTCTTCATGGTCAACCTGCGGGAGCAAGCCACTCTGGATGCCTCGCTGCGCGAGATCGATGCGCGCTCGGAGCAGTTGAAACAGCAGGCCGCCCTCGAGGTGGCCATGGGGCTGTTACCCGGTCAGCCGCCAGCTCCCGCGAAGGGATCACGCCTCTCCGGGTGAGAGCCAGCGGGCAACCGTGTTCCCGAGCTGCTCCGTCGCTTTTCCCTCGTTGGTGTAGGCATCGACGAGCTGGAAGGCCCCGACCGCCATCGAGGTGGCGAGCATGCCCACCGCCAGGGGAACGGACCCCACGACCACGGCTCCCGCACCGAGCGCCGTCCCGAGCACGGTCAGAGAGGCATTGGCGGCGGCAGACGGACGCCTGGACGGATCGGGCTCGCTGACGGCCTTGTAGACGTCGTACCCTGCAAAGGGGATGCTGATGACCGGACCGAGCCGTCCGATGGCCGCTCCCACCCGGGAGAGTCCCCGCACCGCACCGAGGGCAGGTGCGGCTACCCGCTGAACGTCCGGTGTGGTCTGGGCCACCGTCCGACCCACCTGTCGCATCGCCGGCCCCAGGGCCAGGCGATCGCCCATCAGCACCTCGTTTGCGTGGCGTGCGACTCGCTCGACCGTGCTGCCCTTGCGCGCGGCAAGCGCTGTGGCCCGGGTCCCGTCCTGGGCCACGCCCTGGATCCCGAGACCGTCGGTCACCTTGTCGAGCGACGGATCACCAGGAGCATCGTCCTGGGTGGGCGCAGCGCCCTTACCCGGACTTTTCGGAGACACCGGACCCCGGTTGCCATCGACGTTCATGCGACCTCCCGGAGCCCCATCGCCCCGATCTTTCATACCCGCTTGATGCGCTGAACTTGCTCGCTCAACCGCATCTGGCCAGGCTGCTGGGGGGAGGAAATCGATGATGCGACGCGTCATGACCTGGACCGGGGGACTCCTGTGCGCGGGATGCCTGACCCGCGGCGGAATTCCGGCCATCTTGCAGCCGGTCGGCCCACCGGTCGAGACGGTCTCGCCAGCAGGTGCCAGGCCTTCACCGCAGCCGACTCCCTTCGCCCGAACCTCCCCCGCGTCACCACCGTCCCCGATGGACCCCTCGACGCCATCGGTGCCTGCCCTGCCCGGGCAGAACCCCACCTCATCGCCGGGGGAGCCCGCGGAAGCGATCGCCCGGGACGTGCTGGTCCTCGCCAACCGTGAGCGCGAGTCGCGAGGCCTGATGGTCTTGACGGACGACTCGCTCCTGACAGGGGCGGCACGGTACCGGAGTGACGACATGGTGGCGCGAGCCTATTTTTCGCACGTGGATCCCGATGGGATGAGCCCCTTCAGCCTCCTCCAGAAGCTGGGAATCTCCTTCCATCGCGCCGCCGAGAACATCTGCTGGAACGGTGAGCCGGGCAGGACAGCCGCGCAGCGCGCCATGGAGAGATGGATGAGTTCGAGCGATCATCGGGCCAGCTTGCTGGATGCCCGGTACCGGAAAACGGGCATCGGGGTGAGCGTGCGCCCCGCGGGTGGCTGGATCTTCACCCAGCTCTTCACCGATTGAAGGTCGGTTCAGCTCTGCTTGCGGCGGATGAGACGAGCAGCATCCCGGTTGCGATAGCAGGTCAGGACGAGCTGGCCCGTGGGGTCGAGCACGACCGTCGTCCCGACCAGGGCCTCGAGTTCCTTCTGGAGACGCCTGGGCACGTCCCTGTACCCCAGGAACACGAACCAGGCCCCGGCAGCGTGCACGCGCCGGCCATGGCGGAGGACCAGGGCCAGCGCCTCCATGCCGATCCCGCGCTGGGCCATGCGTTTTCTGGCGTGCGTGACGAGATGCGGCAACACGACGACCTGTCCTCGGGGATGCTGGCGCGATGGGACTCCGGGATCTCATCATGGGTCAGATCGTGACATGTTGTCACGACCTCGGACTTCAGGCGAAATTCAGACGAAATTAATCTTCGATCGGGGTGGCGAGAGAGGCCGCATCGGCCGCGATGTGACCGGAGTGTCCAGGATCCCCGGACGACACCACCGCGGGGTCGCGGGGATACACGGCCCGGCATCTCGGATGCCGGAGCAACAGCCGATCCAGCCAGTGGAACATCGTGGGGCGTCCCGTTCGGTCCGGGTCCGACACCGCTCGCCCCACGAACACGAACGGGATGTCGGCCAGGTGAGCCAGCAGCAACGGCCGGGCGTTGCCGACGATGACGGCCAGATCGAACGAGGCACGCAGCTTCCGGAGGGCCCGGAACTGCTCCCACGTGCGGAGGAGGGAGCCCGGGACCCCGGTGAAGCGAAAAAGACCCGTTCCGTGCGGCGTGAGGCCGCCACCCGCCTCGGGGCGCATGGGGGCCACCATGGGCAGCCCCGCGCGGTGGTACGCCAGACCTGAGCCATCCAGGGGAAAGGCGCGGAGGCGGTACCCCTTGCGGGGCCATGAACGGGCGATCGATGCCGCCACCTCGTCCTCCCCCGGTCCGTTGCTGATGAAGCAGATGGTCCCGGTCCCGGGCCGTTCGGCACGAGCCATCCTGCGCACTCCGACCAGCAGGCCCATCATCGAGAAGAACAGGATGCTGTTCCGGCCCTCGGTCAGGATGAAGTCGAAGGCCCCCAGCACGAGATACCCGACGATCGTGCAGCCCAGGATGGTCACATGTCGGGACCACCTTCCATGACGCGTTTCCAGGATGGCCTTCACGACCAGGGACACGAAGGTGCCGACCAGAGCCACCAGCACGAGCAGCCCGTATTCGGCGCCGATCATCAGGTAGAGATTGTGGGCGTGAGGCATGACCTCGACGATCTCGGGGTTCTCGAACCGCGGGTATGCCACGGACCAGGATCCGGGCCCCCACCCGAACCAGGGCCTGGCGGCGATCATCTGACACGCACTCTCCCACACCATGCGCCGATGGAGGTTGCTGCCGAAGCGAGGCTCGAGCAGCGTCTGCAGCCGCGGTAGGACCATCGACCAGCACGCCGAGACGCCGATCCCACCGCCCAGCGTCATCCACGCCAGGGCGCGCCGGTCGAGCAGGACGCCGATGAGGAGCCCCAGCACGAGCGTACCGATCCATCCGGAGCGGCAGCTGGTCATCAGCTGGGCCAGCAGCACGACGGCGAGACCTGCCCCGACGGCCGCGCGCGCGAGGTGACGGCGCTGGAGGAGCAACATCAGGCCGAGACCGGTCGCGAGCAGGAGGTACCCGGAAAAAATGTTGGGATGATAGAAGACCGAGGC
>Ga0079301_1000346_pt1 | contig 22366 bp, 23 predicted proteins | sample Wag4_2014_7_11_3_FD_74797 | JGI IMG/M metagenome (GOLD analysis project Ga0079301, IMG submission 74797) | Fresh water mixed with fracking chemicals microbial communities from Ohio, USA - Utica-2 Time Series FC 2014_7_11 | ecosystem: Engineered > Industrial production > Chemical products > Input... | reverse complement strand
AGCAGTGATACGCGATGGGTTGCCGCTACCTTCTCAAACTTGTCCTTGTCCGACATCCATATCGGGAAGGTGATATCTGGTGATATCAAGCCACGGTCGACTGCAATGTCAAATGTGCCGTAGATCTTTTCAAGCATGGTTGACTTGAAGCCACGCTTACGCCACTCAAAATATGTCGCGGCAAGGTAGGAAACTAGCAGGGCTTCGTGCCCACGCCACATGTGCGCAACAGGGTGGTTGACCCAGCCTTTAGGGTCGCGGAACTCGCCTTGTGGGTTAAGCTTGGTTAGAGCAAGTAGACATTGCCAGCCTTCAAGGGTTTGCTTGTGTAGGCGCTTGTTATCAAGCTCCGCGGCAATGCGCTCGAACGAGTCTGTCTGCTGCATGAATGTTTGCACTGTTGTCCTTCGTCATTTTGTCTTAGTCTAATTATATCAGGAACGGTGGTATCTCGTCGCCATCTGCAACCGCAAGTGGATCAACGTCATATTGGACCTCGTCCTCCTCAAGATCACGGTAGATGCCAACAACCGTTACGTCACCGCAGGTTGAGCAGATGTTCACGGTACCGAGTTGAAGAAACACCGGAACCGCGACCGCCGTTAACTTGGTGGTAAGTTCACCCTGTTCACTGACGCCGTCTGGCTCCCAACGCGAGTTGTCCTTTACCCAGCAACGCTCGCAGCAAGGGTATGTGTTCTTCTCACTTGTCACTTGGCACCACGGTTTCAATTGCCTCAGGGTAGTACTTTCTTTTCACCGCATGTCGAGAAAAGCCCTTATCAAGGTCTAATAGGTATTCGCGCTCGCCGATTAGTTCACCTTGGTCACCGTTAGGTTGTCCGCTCAGGGAGGCAGTGAGAGCCTCTCCAAGCCATGTGGCAGCCTGCAATGGAACAGCCTTGCCCCATACAGCCTTTAGGCTTGAGTAATCCTTTGCACCTTCAATGTCCCAGTCGTCAGGTAAGCCTTGCATGCGTGCAGCCTCACGGTGTGTAATAAGTCTTGGTTCCGTTGGGTGAATTACACCCTCGAGCGCGGAGCCTGTTAGCACGTTACACCAGTGATCTTCCTTCCAGCGATACGGCTGGGAGAAACCTAGCTTAAAGTCGCGGCGGCGTAGGCGTGGCTCAATGTCAATCCACTTCTGTGGAAACTTTCCGCCGTTCATGTCAACGGCCTTCTTCACCGCAGATCCAAGATCACCGTTGCCTGGCCAACCAGTGTTGCCAATAAGATCAAACACTTCCTGGATTCTTTGGGTGTGAATACTTTCCTTACCAATGTGACCGTTGACTGTTCCGGTCTTTGACTTTAGGTGTTTTACGTATGGACCAGGTTCGTCTAGGTACGGCTGCGGATTCCATGTCTGTGGAAGCTTTGCAAGATCACCGATGATGTCCATGATACGTGGAAGCCGAGTTGGTTCTGTCACCGCAGCGCCAAACTTCATTCCGGATTCAACTGCTACCCAGAAGTAGCGAGGTCGATATGAGAATCCACCAAGCTGAAGGTTGTTATGTTTGACGTGGTATAGGTCGTACTTCTTGCCTGACAGTTCCTCGACCATGTCGCGGTACTTAACCATAACCGCACGCCCAGTTGTGTACGCGGGCTGCACACACTCAAAGGCAATCATCTTAGGCTTTACTCTTGCGGCATAGCGCATGAACGCACGCGTGTGCTCGTGCGCCGCAGAATCAGGACCGCGATTTGCAGGACCTGACCATACAGACCAGCCAGAGCATGGAGGACAACCAGCAACAACGTCAACCTTGTGTACTGGCCACTCGTCTGAGTCATCGCTAAAGAACGTTCCCCACTGGTTTCCAAGGTAGTTTCTGTTTGCCTCAGCAAGCGGGTTACCAAAGTTCAGCGTACCTGTGCGACCAACCATTTGCATTCCGGACTTGATAAGCCCAAGACTCATAAACCCAGCTAAGCCATTACAGTCAACAAAAGTAGGGTTGCTCATCGTTGCCTCCGTAGTTTATCCTATAGAGGACCTTATACTGAGAAGGCAGCTTATGTCTGCATTTATGGTACTGTTTTTAGTTCTTTTTGGACAGGTCGTTTCCAACCTCGTAGCCGCAACCTGCGTACCCCGCGATGTCAATCCAGGTGTCAGGTTGGAAACCAGACTTGCTTGCGTAGCGCGCCATCTTGAGACCTACCATGCACATTGCTACGTCTTCCTCGCTGACGGTTATTCCGAGAACCACTGACCAGATCTTTGCAATACGCGCAAAGTTATCTCCAGGGCTTCCGTACTGCGCGTCGCGTTCACCGCTGATTAGACGGGCAGCTTCACGTAAGGCTTCAACGCGGGCAGGGTTACTTGTTGTCTGTTCTTCACTCATCACTTTATCCTTACGTGTACCTTTGCGGTAAATACATCATTTTCCGCCTTGACGTTCATTTCAATGTCGGTCTTGGACTCAACCGAATCCAATTCAATGTTGAGGTATCGTGCAACAAGCTCCTCAGCCTTACGCTGAAGTTCCTCGTGGGATGTGCCAGTTGCCTCGAACTCAAAGGTGGTTCTCATTACGAAACCAACTTCTCTAGCTTATACGGTGTGTAGTGCGCACCGTCAAGTACTGGGCTCTTTCCATCAGTTGACTTAAAGATCACGTCACCGTAGCGAACTGCAACCACCTTTCCACGACGTCCGTTGTGTACTCTGCCTAGATCTCCTTCATAGGCGTCATGCACAACGCGTACCTCGTCGCCAACGGTAATAAACCCTGGACGCAGAGGTTCCCATCTTTCATTCTTTACTGGCGGTTCTATGAGCGCGTAGTTCAGCGCAACCTTAGAGAATATCTCTACGGCTTCCTTTGCCTGCTTCTCGCTAAGGTCAATACCTTCCCAGGTTTTTAGTAGCTCAAGCACTGCCTTTCCAGACGCAACCTTTACCTTTGCGGCCTCAAACTGTGAGCGCACCCACTGTTCATCAATGTTAGGCATTTGTTTCTCCTTCGATTATTGGCTCACACTTTGCGCAAACACCGAGGCGTCTGCCTTCACCTACGTCGTCAATTGCGCGTGAGCAGATGCCACACTTGACGCCGATCTCTTTTACCTTATAACCATTGAGTTGACGTTGCCTGTTCTTTTCCATCTTCTCAACGTAGAACTTGTTTAGTTGCTCGTCTGTTCCACCAGCCGCAACAATGATGTTTGCGACAAAGTGTAAAACGTCAACCGCTTCCTTGATGATCTCTTCGCGATCTGCGTATGGTTTGTCGTGCTGCCAAGGCTTCCACGAGATTGCCTGACGCATCTCTGCGAGTTCGTCATCAATGGCTAGCATGTTCCACCGCATGTACTCGACAAGGCGACGGATATTTGCGTCCTTATCGCCCTCCATCTCTTCATAGTTGATGAAGTAAACATCTCTCTGAAGATCCTTTGTTCTGCGTAACCAACTATCGAACAGCATATGCTTCCTTTCCTATTTTGGAATGAAGACCTAGCAGATCTTCAAGCGTCTTTCTAACATTTTCACGTCGCGGAATTGCCGACATGTAATCCTGCAACTGATCCCACGCAAGATCGCGTCGCGCACCGTCACTTAGGTGTTCAATTGTTGCCGCAAGAACACTCCATGAATTACCAATGTGCTGGCTTTCCTTCCAGTCAGTCGCAACGGGAACACCGAGGTTTAGTGACTGGATGTAGCGATATGTCCACCATGTCCCGTCCCTGTGTGGCGAAATCAGTGATCCAACAGATCGCAGAATTTGACTGCTAACCTGTCTATCATCTTCACCCTTCGTGTGTTTCATTGGCGATACTGGAAGTGCAAGTGTTTTTTCAACCTTCTTTGTCCAGGCAGATGTCCTGTTGTCCGCTACCCACTTAGCAATCTTTTCAACGTCGCCTTTTGGCGCGCTTTCAGCCACAAGAAATGAGTCTAGATTTATTCCAATTATCCCGCTTCGAGCTCCAGCAGGCAATTCATCAGACACAAGGAATGAATCGCGCCAAGGCAACGATGGGTAGATTGTTCCTGGCCAGGTATCGTTTAGAAGCCTGTCTACTGTCCCTAGAAGCCTCCTAGAGACACTTTCGCTGGCAGCTAACTGATATCCCTGGCGGTATGTGTAAAAAGGCTTAGTGAGGTTTGCCGGGTTAGTATGCACCGACCGTAGACTGGCACTTATCTGTGCCGGGTGCGGTGCGTCAACTAATAGGCGTAGGCGCGGATCTTCCCACAGAAGGTCAATTAGGTTTAGTGCACCATATGCCTTGTTTGCGCTAAGACTTGTTATCGGTGAGACACCAACAATCACCGCAGAGTATTCTTCAACGTCTTCAAGTGACCAGCTAACACGTGGGTCACACATGACGACCTCGTGTCCTGATTCAACAAGAACATCATGAATTACACCTGCAAAGGAAAGCGAGCGTCTATTGGCGTTTAGTGATGCCTGTGACGCGGACATTCCAGTTATAAGTATCTTTTTCATGCTCTAGTTCCATCCGCGTTTAGCTTTAGTCCTCTGTCTTCTTGCATGGTACGAGTAAGAATGTTCTGTATGTGATCCTTGAACATGTCGTATGTTCCAATGTATGGGCGCAATGCGTCAGCCTGCGCCTGTGCAGCAGCTGCCAGTTCCTCGGTATTCATCTTTTCAACGTCAGCAATTGTTAGCTTATACGCGTCACCTAGCGGATCGCCCTCACCCTTGTCAGTGACAAGAATAGAACCAATGCGCGCAGCATATAGGAATCGTGAACGCCACCAGCCTGAACCAGCATGTGGATACGGTGGTGACAGAATTCCCCAACGGTCATTGTAGAAGTTTAGAACGTCAAGCTCTGTGTCAAGACGCTGTCCACCAAGTTTGCGGATTAGCTTACGACTGCCAACGATCTCAACCGGCCAACCTGGGTTTTTCTTTTCAAGCCAAGTATCATGTGGCATCAACGCGCCAAGTACCCAAGCCTTTTCCTTCTTCTCTGGCGGAGTTGGTGTTACCGCCGCAAGCGTGTCAAACACAACGCTGGTAGGGTCAAGTGCCTCGATACGACCAACGTCCTTTGGCATACGTTTGCGCACACCTGTTCTATCACCCCACGCATACATCGGGCAAACTGGAACCATACCAGCAGCCCAACGTGCGTCAAGCATGTCAATCGCTGTCTGCACTAGTTGTTTTTCGTAAGGCTTGACGCTTTCATCAGTGTCCATCATGTAGTAACGCTCGATGTAGCATTTCTTAGCAGCCTCTGGGTCCTTCTCACGGACACGCTCAAGCGCTGCCTCAATATCTGCACGACTAAAGTAAGTTGCGCCCTCTTCACCGCGATGTTCCGTGCCAACAAGAAGGTGCTTATACAGCATCTGCGGTTTGCGCATAAGAGCCTTTGCGCCATTGAAAACTGTGTTGAACTGCCAGTCGTCAAAAAATCCGACCGCAGGTAATCCTGAAGATAAAGTGTAAAGTGCACCCATCGCACCTTGACGTCCGTTTAGCGAGTTTAGTGGTGCAAGATTTATCCAAGCCATGTCGTAACCTGACAGGTCCTCGCCAGGTGTGACCTTACGCCAATCAATCTCGTGACCGAGGTCTTGCATTGCCTTTGCGACATGCGCAGGAACGTCAATCTTTTGTATTGTGCGTCGTTCCGTGTTGATCTGTAAGGCCGTAAAGCCTGTCATTAAGATTTTCATTTGTTCTCCCTTATCGTTGGATCACCGCCCATGACGCATTTGCGCCATGGACGATGATACCAGACGATTGTTGATTTAGAACGGAGCAGCTGGTGGTGCAGGTGGAGCTGGTGGAACGTCCGCCGCTGCTGGTGCTGGTGCCGCTGCTGGTGCAGGAGCAGGTGCTGCCGCTGGGGCAGGTGCAGGTGCTGGTGCAGGCGCTGCCGCAGCGGCAGCTGTAGTACCAGTAGCTCCTGCAGTTGCAACGTAGTACATCTTGATTTCGTTCTTCTTAGAGCCGTTCCATGTGCGTGAACCAATCTGTGCACGGAATGTACGGTTCTGAAGAGCTGCCTCGATTTGTGCGTTGCTTGGGTTTGATGCGAAGAACTCGCGACCAAGACCGACTGCTGCCATCTTGCGGAAGAACATGCCAAGCGCAGCAGGACTGTCAGGTGTAACCACTAGGTTATCCCAAACAAGACGCTTTGCGTGCGCTCCTGCTGTAACCTGCGCCTTTACGGCAAACATGGTCTTACCTGACTGTGCAACCTTTGCAGTTGCTTCGATAATCTGAAGGTCATAATCACCATCAGGAAGTGGCTCGTAGTTGCCACCGACTTCTCCGGCGTCCTTTACCAGGTCGCCCCAGTTGAGTGTACTCACTGTGTTTTCTCCTTATGTATTGCGCTAACCGACTTGGCTAGGACGCTGCTTTTTTCTTGCTTGCGGCTTTCTCTCCGAAAACCATATCCAGCATTCTTTCAATGCCGAGATCTTGCTGTTCTACTACCTTGCCAAGACGACCTTGAACGCGCTCGCCAGCTTCATAAGTATCTGTGCGCTCGACGTACATGCGACGAACCTTGAACGGAGGTTGCAGTGGATCAGGGTTAGGTACAGTCTCAACGTTTATAGCGCCAAGAATGTCGTAGAAGTACGGAGCCTGAATTGCTAGCTGACCCTGTAGGTACGGACGCATGCGACCGTCCTGTCCTGGTCGTGCCATTGCAGTTAGCACAACAGCTTCTAGCGGTTGTGTTGGGTGCATTGTTAGGTCACGTAGATCGCGCAATAGCGCACCCATGTGACGTAGCAGTTCACCCCATTGCTGCATCTTCATTTGCTCGGTACCTGCGATTGAATCCATACACTTCACTTGAAGCTCTGAGATTGAATCGATGATCAATGACTTAAACTGATGCTTACCAGTTTGCAGCCACTGGAACGATTTGAGAACTACATCGTAGTCTCGTACCGTCACAACCACTGTGTCCCATGTTCCATCTGCAACGGGAGGTTCCTCGCGCAGAGGGTCCCAGTACTTTACGTTGATAGGTAGGAATCGGTGCCCACCCTCAACGTCAAGCATGAGACGAGGATACGGTGCGGTTACTGCAAAGCTTGACTTACCAACCTTTGACTCTCCATACACCATGATTGTGAGGGAACGCTGTACTTCGTTTGACATACGTCACTCACTTCCTTTTTTCTCTTCTGTGTTACCGTAGTAACCATATGGGTCGGCGACCGCATATGAATCGCTAAGTGCTTGTTCAACGGCGCTACCGTCGTCAAACATTGGGCACAGAGCGAAAAATGGGCACTTCCACTTGCAGTCACGCGATGGACGCGGATACGCTACAAGTTGATGTGATACTCCCTCATCGAGAGCCTTGCGCACACCTAGCATGTCGCTAACTGTGCCGTGTAGTCGCTGCCAAAAATTACGCAGCGAGAAAACATTGTGACGAACTTCCATTTGCTCGTAGAACGGCGGGCGAGCATTTGCGGAACGCTTTACCTTCTTCAACATTGTGAAGATACCGCCCTCTGATCGTTCGCCTTCCTTGTTCTGTGCAGCCTCAAGTGTCATATAGGTAAGGATCTGCTCATTCATGTGCGCCATTGACGCAAAGTCAGTAAACGAACCACCAACAGTCTTAAAGTCGCGGAACATACGCACACCATCAGCCTTGCGACGAACACGCATGTCGATCTTGCCTTGAAGAATAACCTTGCCGTCAAACATTGGCATCTCGATTATCTCTTCAGTAGAGATCATGTCCAACTCTGAGTCAATTCCGTTTTCCTCAACCCAGTCAAGGTAACCCTCAAGCATGATGCGGCCAAGCTCTGCCTCAGAGTCCAGGTCGTAGGTATCACGCATCTGTTCCTCAAGTACTGCGCGGTCCTTTTCAACGTGGAAGCGGTGCGCCTCAAGCAGTGGCGTTCCCTTGCTGTAGTAGTCGTCAAGCGCCGCGTGAACGCGTGAACCAAGCGCAAGTGCGCCTGTCATGTTTTCCGCACGTGGCTTTAGGCGACGGTAGTAGCTAAGCCACCACTTGCGACGACAATCCTTGAAGGTCTGTATCTCTGAGTTTGAGATACGCAACGGTCCTTGCGTCATTTCTGTCATAGGTTTCCTGCCTTATCATCTTTGAGTAATGCAAGCAACTGCGCTTTATCGCGGACGATAGCCTCAAAGTTGTCTGCCTTTGTTTCGAGTACCTGCAAGACGCGCTCCTCGACTGTTCCTTCTGTCACATAGTCAGTGACAATGATTGAATCGTGAATCTCTGATCCAATACGGTGCACACGATCCAACGCCTGCTTGTGATCTACAAGAGACCACGGACGCTGCAGCATGACTAGACGACGTGCGGCTGTAAGTGTAATTCCAACACCACCAGCTTGTGCCGTAAACAAGATCCACTTGATCTTGCCAGATTGAAAATCGTCAACCGCTTGTTGACGTTCGTCCTCAGTTTGTGCACCCGTGATAAGACCGTGCTGGATCTTTTCCTTTGTTAGTGCTGCGCTAAGTAACTCTATAAGTTGTCGCGATACTGCACACACAGCTACGCTGTCATTTCCAAAGTCGCCGTTCTTGATGTCGTCCATTAGAGCATCAACCTTGCAGGAAGGCTCTGTCAAACGTGCCTTGCTTTCACCTGTTGTCTCGTCAACGTCCATCTCAGCATAAGAGCTTGCAAACTGCAGCAGTCGTGTTGTTTGAGTTAGTGGCGAAGGCGCAGTAACAATATCTCCGCCTTCAAGCTCAGCAATCATAAGATCACGCATTTGCTTGTAAGCCTTTGCCTGCTTTGTTGACATCTCGATGTCACGTCGCTCGAACATCATTTCCGGTAGCCAAGGAAGCACCACCGACTTTAGCATGCGACGCATACGTGGATTTAACGTGGCGTCAAACTCTGTTTGCATGTGTGGCTTTACACCTAGAACCATCATGCCACCAAACGCGTTTAACATTGTGTCAACCATGCGGTCAATCCAGCGAGTTTTACTTGGCCACTCTTCAGGTGCAAGCCAGTGAAGGATTGACCATAGATCAAGAACGTTGTTTGCAATAGGTGTACCTGTAAGGGCAAAGCGAATTGGTGCATCACCTGTTGCAGCCCACAGGGCGCGTGATTGCTTGCTCTTTGGTTCCTTTGAGCGGTGGATCTCGTCTGCAACTACAGAGTTAAAGTTAATCGTGTTTAGTTCGCGTTCGTGTACCTCGCAGCGGTTTTCAGTCACCTTGTCATCGTGGCCGCCACAGGCGGTGCAACGAGCAAGTGCGACTGATCCGTAAGGTGCAAGTCGCGAGTGGGATCTAAGTGATTCCCAGTTGATTACGTATACGTCAGCCTGTTCCTCAAATACCTTACGGCGTTGGTTGGCTGATCCCTTGATAACCTCAACCTTTACGTCTGGCCACCATCTTGCAAACTCACGCTTCCAGTTTTTCTTTAGCGTGTTAGGGCAAACGATTAGTGCAGGGAACGGTTCCTCGCCATTTTCCTGTAGTTTCTTTAGTGCACGGATTGCCTGTGCTGTTTTACCTAGTCCAGGTTCGTCAGCAAGTAGCGCACGTTTTGCAGTTGCAAGGAACGCAACGCCTGCGCGCTGGTGTGGAAATAGGTCCTCATTAGAGGCGTCCTCAAGGGTCTCTAGGACCCGAAGTTCGTTCGCTGGGGTAATACGTTTGGTCATTTCGTTGCCAGCCCACTCGGCCAAACCAGGGCCAATCACAAGCTCGGTCTTAAACGTTGAGCGCAATGCAAGACATGATGCCCATGATGTAGGGACTCGCCATTGCTGTAGCTTAGGGTCCCACTTGGATCCAGGCAAGGTCTTGCATAACTCTTTGTACCGCCACTCGGTGGCGATGATTATGTTCTTGCCTGATTCATCAAGCTCTACTTCTACTGGCACCGCGCCATCCTTTCGTCATTACGTAAATACATACTATCAGGAATTTTACTAAAGCAAACTACTTTTTTGCTTAGTATGTTGAAACTATTGTAACAGGCGTGTTGGCTTCCATCCTAGCTTGACACACCGTAGTAATCCGTGTCTTATCGCATCTAGGGCGTGACCTTCGCCGCCCTTGTGCCAGTATTCCAGCTTCTTTAGGGCAGGGTTTGGGAACATTGCCTTTGCATCCGCAGGTGACTGGAACGCGATCTTTTCGTGGTTTAGGTCGTTATCCATCATGATCTGCTTGAGGATACCAATCTGCTCAAGTGAGTATGGAGCCTGTGAGTTCTTTACAGTTTGGGCATTGATGGTAAATCTTTCACAGGTTATGTCGATTACGTATCCCATTGCCTTTGCCGCGTAGATTGCCTCACGGATCGGCTTTGCGTATTCGTGTTGCTGGTACTCGCCTGACCAGACTAGCTCTGGTTCCTGTCCTTCAAACTTGAACAAGGCAATTCCGGTTGCCTTGCCTGGGTCTACTGCTAAAACGTGTATCATCTGTATTTTTCTCCCCAGTTTTCCATTGGTCCATCAATGCCAGAAGTAAGAGGTACTGCCCAGCCTTCGGTTGTAGTCATGCATTCCTTCACGACTTGCATGATTTCATGAGCGTCCTTACGTGGTGCGTTAAGAACAATTTCATCGTGTACCGGGACGATTAGCAGTTCTGTTAGATCTGCTGCGTCAAGCTTTATAAGGTTTTGCTTGAACACCTCGGCGGCTCCACCTTGAATTAGATAGTTGACAAGCGTGTATGCACGATCCTCGTCACAAGGAATGCGACGACCTGTCCATGTGTACACATATCCTTGTCCTTCAGACTTTAGACGGCGCATGCCTGCATCTTCAATTTGTTTTTGGAAGAACGACATGCCTGGGAAACGCTCATCAAACGCGTCAGATACGGTGCGCATCTGTCCTTCAGGTACACCTGCGGTTAGTGCCTGCTTTGATACGCCTGCACCATAGAGACGTCCATATACCGTTCCCTTGATAAGATTGCGTCGCTTATCAGAACGTTGCATTGTTGGATCTTGATAGATCTCGCGACCAATCTCGGTAAACGGATCTGAGCCAGTCGCGTCAGCGCGATTAAACAAGGTGATGAGATTTGGGTCCTGTGACAATGACGCAAACATTCTAAACTCAACCTGGTCAAGGTCAGACGTAATAATGACGTGATCCTCGTCCTTTGGAATAAACGCGGTACGAACCGTGTCGTCACCCTTAGGCAATGTCTGTAGTGCAGGGTTTTGGATCGACATACGCGATGTGCGAGCACCAAGGGTCTTTACTGATGGGTGCACAAAGCCATCAACGTTATCGTTGATAAAGTTTGCAAAGTAAGTGTTGGCAAGCTTGTCAGCCTTGCGCTGCTTTAGAACAAGATCCGCAAGCTGCTGAACCTCAGGAGAACCGTTGATGCTAAGAAACTTTAGCTCGTCCTTGTCGGCTGATTTTTGACCAGAAGGCGTGTATGAGTTAATCTCTGCACCAAGCTTTTCAAGCAGGCGCACTAGTTGCTGGTTGCTGCCAATCGAGACACCACCATAGGTTTGCTTTGCCCAGTTCTTTACCGTATCGGCATATGTGCTTAGTTCTTCAAACTTCTTCTTAGAGTAATCGAGGTCAATGCGTGCGCCGTTGATCTCCATGCGGGTAACGATCTTACGGGCAGCCATTTCAAGTTCATATGGGCGATGATATGCGCCGTTAGGACCGCACTTCTCGTAGAACATTTCCCATAGGCGCATTGTTAGAACTGTGTCAAGTGCACCGTATGCCCAGTACGGTTGAAACTCTACAGGCACAGTTCCCCATGTCCAGCCGTTCTTTGCTAGTTCAATATCAAGTGTTTCCTGTAATGCAACTGCGCGACCATCAACGTGCAAAGCCGCAAGGTTCTTTAGTGCACCAGAACCAAGTGGGTCAATGATGTGCGCCATAATCATTGTGTCGTGTGCGCGTTCCCACGGCATCTTCCAGTGCGAGTGAACATCAAACCAACGCGCCTCAAACGCAATGTTGTGACAGACAACGGGTCCATCAAACTTGTTCATTGCCTCGTAGAAAACACCTGACCATTCCTTCCATGGAATTGACCAACCTTGCTGCCCATCACCAACCTGGACTAGACGTAGTTGCCCGTGCCATGGAGAAAGCGCATCCTTACGAGCACCTCCTGGATTTTCACCAGTTTCAGTGTCAATAGCAATAGCGTTGTGTGGACGACGCTCACCTAGCCAACGCAGAAAGTTTTGTGCTTCCTCAACGTTGTTTACAAGGTGGAGTTTTACATCACCTAAACCATCAGTCATCAATAGTCTCCACCCTTAAACCTGACTTAGCTAAAAATGCAACAACCTCTTCAGGGTGACGGTGCTTGTCGATCTTGCGCACCTTCATGACAACGCGTGATACGCCTGAGTTAGATACGAGCTTTGCACACTGCATGCAACACGCACCTGTGACATATATTGTTCCACCCTCGACCTGAGAACGATCTACGTATAGAAGTGCGTTTGCCTCAGCATGGATTGCTGGACACGCGTCGTAGAACTGATCAAGTGGGGCATCGCCTTTAGCGCGTGGGCACCAGTCAATGCAGTCGCTTTGATGTGGCCAACCAGCAGGTGCACCGTTGTACCCAGTTGAGCTAATGCGCTGTTGACTAGACACTACAACTGCACCAACCTGCGCACGGGTACAACGTGAACGCTTAGCTATTGTCTCAGCTACATGCATCCAGGTGCTGTCCCAGGAAGGACGCGGTGTGTTAGTTTCGCTCATCGTTGTCTTTTGCTGACCCTTCAACTACAATTATTCCAACAAGGTATAAGGCTTCCCTACGAGTAAAACCAGCGCCGCGAAACTCCATGTACATTTCATGAAGTTGTATCGCCGCAACCTTTAGCTCGCTTATTCCGCTGGACTGCGGAATATCCTGGTTACTTGTCATTCTGTTCCTTAGCCTTGTTCTTCTCGATGGCATCCTTCATTGCATCGGCGTACCATTTCTCGTTTTCAGTTAGACGCACATATGCGGTTGGATCAACGCTGCCATGCAGAGCAAGAACAGAGCTTGACTGAACCTCGTTCCATGTGCGTCCTGTAATAACAGGAATGTCAGTAAACTTGTCGGTGTACTTTAGTTCTTCAGCCACGCCGTAGTGCTGCTCGTAGATATGCAGTGATCCAACGTGGTGAGCATACTTGCCAGGCTCAATTCCGAGGACAGATGCCATTGCGATCTGCACGCGTGTAAACTGGAAGAAGTCATAGGCTGCACCAAGCCAAACATCGTTTGAGCGCATGTAAACGCTCATGTTCAACTTGTTGTCACGGATACGGAACTGGTGCAGGATCGTGCAAGGATAATCACGCTTGTTCCACTGAAGGTCATACTGTGGATTCCAGATAGTAACGACTGCCTGACGTGAGTCCGGGTCATTCTTTAGACGCTCAATAACTGCGTGGTACTGCCCATTTGTGCGAGGTCCGTATGCTCCATGAAACACACCGTTATCCTCAGCGTAGTTCTTAAACTGTGGGCCAACCATCATTACAAGATCAGGGAAGCTCGTGCCAGATAGAAGCTGACACGCCTCAACGGCACCGATACCTGGGACTGCCTTACGCTTTACGTTCATTGGCAGAGTGTTGTATACGTCGTCAATGCGAATAATTGCATCTTCGATTTCAAGCGTCTTTTGACCGCGCGGAGCAACCTCCTTGCCATGTCGCAAAACGTGCTGAACTAGGTCAACATATCCGTTGACGCCGTCCTTAATTTCAATTACCGCAGTGTCCATGTCTCTTCCTTACCTTTTGTCTCGCCGTTGGCAACCCGTGCGATTGCCTGTCCGTATTCTTCCTTTGTCTTGTTAAAGAACCTACGCACATATTGCGGGTGAGGCAACACGGTGTAGTAGTCTTCAGCCACTGGGATTGATGCCAGTGTCTTCTCGGCAAGACGCCCGAGTACAACTATCTTTGGGAAACCTAGTTGGTTCCATAGAGCATTGAATGAAAGCTTGACGTCTGGGTCGTTTATGTTTACGATTCCACAGTCGCGCCAGAGATCGTCAGGCAGCGAGGTAAGTAGATACTCTGCGGAGTTGCCATCGACTGGCATAAAAGGTAGGGTAGTTTCCTCGCCATAACGTTTAGTTATATTGCGTGTGTCGCCAACGAGTAGAACCTTAGGCTTAGGGTTTCCGATGTAATACGGGAATAGCTCAAGATGACGTGCGCACTCTTCAACCTGGCCAGCAACGTCAATTATGTAGGTTGCGAGTGCTGGTATCTGTTCAACGCTGTCGCTGTCTGGTTTTAGGATGTCGGAAAGAACAGAAACGTTAGACGCGGTAACGTATTGTGCAAGTATTTCCTGCAGGTCATCGGTCTTTACGAACTCATCTCCGCGGGCTTCTAGACGCGCTTGGATCACTTCTAAGGGTTGATAAAGCCAAAATTGGGCAACACCACGGGACATAAGAAACAGCTCAACCCAGCGCCAGCCAGCCTTGCCAAGTAAACCGTAGCCATCGTTGTTTGTGTGTGGGCGATACTTTGGAGCGTATGTTACCTCGCCCCAGTGCCAACGATCTGATAGACCAACGGAGCGCAACCAGTTGCGCTTTTCAATTGACGTAACGTAGTCGTTTAGAACCCAGCGGCGAGTCTCCTCGCCAGGCTTGCCCTTGTGAAACTCTGACAGTTGCTCGTTAGGGTAGCGTTCTATAAGCTGTTGCCGAACTGCCTCGATAAGCGATGACTTACCTGAGGCGTCCGTGCCTTCAATAACTATAAACATTTGCGTCCTTTTGTCTTTGTAGAATGATTATATCACTAAGCTGTGACTTATGGAATAAGCTCGATCCTGTATACTGCCTCAATGCCACTGTCAACGTCTGAGGCATCCTCAAGAAGTCGTTCAGCAACTCGAGTAAGATAACGTGCACCGCCGTCGTCGTACTTATATAAAGCCTCAAGCACGGCGGTAGCCTCCTCGCTTACCTGTGCCCAGTATCTTGGCTTCTCCGGGAAGATAAGTTGAGCGTCAGGCATTGCATTACAGATCTCACACGGAATGGAGTCACTTTGCAGCTCTTTAACCTGAACCTCGGTAAGACCATAGCGTGAAACAAGTGGGCAGGCAGCTCCGTGATAGACAAGCGAGATGCCGACACGTGAAAGAATGTAAGAGCCGCTTTCAGTCTTGTACAGCTCAAACTCGATCCATCGTGTTGAACCGCGACGCCATGACGACGACTTGGCAAGCTCTTTACCTTTGAACTGTAAAGTACGGGTGCCGTCTTTTACCTCAAACATTATTTGTCTCCCTGTCGTGCCGTCGTTAGTACATATTGTATACTGTAGACGTGCTTTGTAGTTATCATTCTGTAACTGGTGTTTCTTCGACTACAGGAGGCTCCTGCAGATGTGGTAGTTCGGGAGAGTTTGCAATTGCGATGTAATCAAACTTTTGCATAAAGTCGTAGAAAAATCTTGAGGCATTGCGCACGGTAACAAAGTTGTTTGCTGTAAACTCTGTCTGCGTGTCAAGATAGTCTGCAAGCTCATGCGCCCATAAAGCAACTGCGTTAAAGTACTCTTCAACTACAGCTGGATATGCTGCCTTTACCTCTGTAAAGTCGGCTTCTCCGCGGTTTACCTCAGCACCGTCGACTACGATAACCCTGTAGATCACCGGGTAGTTGTCCTCGGCGTTGTGAGAAACAACGTACTGCGTTTCTAGCGCCATGTCATTACTTCCTTTCAGATTCCAGTGCGGTTACACGTGCATCAAGCTCCTGGATTGACTTGATGACAGGGGAGATAAGCTGGTAGTAGTCAAGACCTTTTACAGGTTCCTGTGTTCCTTGCTCTGTTGTTAGATACTCGTTCTTGTTGTTGTAGACAAGACCGTAGTTCTTTCCACCGGCCTTGCTTAGCGCAGCTTCAACTTCCTGTGCGATAAGACCGTATTGCGTTCCAGCACCAACCTCGTACTTTGAGTCTTTCCACTCAAACGAAACCGGGCGAAGCATGTTGATAAACGACAAGCCAAGAGATGCAGGTGACACTGCTGTCTTAAGACGAGCATCCGATGGAGGACCAGGAGGACCAGGAGGACCCTTAGGTCCAGTTGGTCCAGTTGGTCCAGGAGGTCCTGGAGGTCCCGATAACGAAGCAGGTTTTGTTACTGCTACTACTGAGATGCCACCCGCTAGACCAAGAAGTTGTCCAACCGCGGCAAACGACTGCGCAGGCCCTAGACCACTTGGAAAAGTAAGGCTAGTGCCGTTTACTCTAAGACCGCCTCCAACTTGAAGTCCACCGTCTGTGACAAAAGGAAATGCAGCTTTTGGAGCAGTGGCAGATGCTGAAAACACCGAGTTTCCGGCGTTAAGCTGAATAAGTCCGCCACCAACAAACACGTTTCCGCTGCCGCTACTGATGCGAACACCAATACCAGTTGGTTCCATTCTTGCTTGCACGGCTCCACTTACATAGTAGCGAAGCTCATCGGTATTTGACATCTCAACGCGGTTGCTGCCGCTTGTAGTTCTAACTGTTCTACCAGAGAGAATACCGGTCTCAATGTTGGACGCATTTATGTTTGTGACGCTGATGGTGTTGGCGTCAATTCTTCCAGACGTAAGAACGTTAGCGCTAATTCCCGTTGAGATGATCTTGCCTGTTGTGATTGAGTTGGCTGAGATCTTGTCAACGGTAATTGCGTTTGCTTGGATCTCGGCAGCAGTAATCGCATTAGCTGCGATCTCTCGTGCCGTAATCGCGTCCGCTGAGATCTTACCCGCGGTAATTGCGTTAGCACTAATTTCCTCGGCAGTAATTGCGTTGGCACTAATTTCTGCTGCGGTAATCGCATTGGCACTAATTTCACGCGCGGTAATCGCGTCGGCAGATATCTTGCCCGCGGTAATCGCGTTGGCGCTAATCTCTGTCGCGGTAATGGCGTTAGCCGAGATCTCTCTAGAAGTAATTGCATCCGCTGATATCTTACCCGCGGTAATTGCGTCCGCGCTAATTTCACTTGCCGTGATGGCATTGGCGCTGATCTCACGGGAGGTAATCGCGTCCGCGCTGATCTTTCCAGCAATGATTGAGTTGGCGCTTAGCTCGTTTGCGGTAATGGCGTTAGCCGCAATCTCGCGCGCCGTAATGGCATCTGCGCTAATCTTTCCAGCGGTAATGGCGTCTGCGCTAATTTCACTTGCGGTAATTGCGTTAGCACGAATTACACGAGCGTCAATCGCGTCAGTCTCAATGGTGCGGTTGTTTACCGCGCTGTCAGCAACCTCTGAGTTTGTAACAGCAAACTCATCAATGGTACGAGTAGATACCGCGTTGGTCTGGATCTTTTCCTCAACAACGGCGGTGTTTGCGATAGTGTCTGTGACAATTGCTGCACGATAGATCTTGTCGGTAGTTACAACCTGAGGCTTAAGACGCTTTGGAGACGGGCGCTTCTCGAGATAGGCAAGACGCATCGCGGTATCGTTTAGGTTGTTACCTAACGAGCGACGTGCACGAAAACGACGACTAGCCACGCTTGTCCACCTCCCACTCCGCAATTAGATCAAGTGTTACCTTCTCCGGAAACGTTGGAGAGTCTGGAACGCTTACCTTTATGGAGTCAATCTTACGCACAATAACGGTGTCGCGAGGTTCAAGATCTGACGCTAGACGCATCTTCACGAACTCGTCGTCGGCAATAATTGAGCACCAGTCACCTGGAGCGTATGAGCCAACCGTTGGTGATAGTGAACCGTTTACGGTTATCTTGATGTCGCCAATTGGCGGTCTAAACTCGCTAAGGAAGCGGGTTGCACCTTCGTAGAGAGTTCGTTCATCTGAAACGTCATCTGCGCTGTCGTCCTCCTCAAGAAGAGGCCAACCTTGTAACAAAAGATCGGTTGCTGCCGCTGCCGCGTATGGCTGGGATGCATCGTCGCCAAGGTCAGGAATGTTACCAACCATCCAAAAACGTGTTGCCGCGTCATCTGCCTTTTCATCGATCTGAATATCGGTAATGTTTCCTGGGTACTCAAAGACAAGCTGATCAGCGCCAAATCGTGAGATCGGCGAGATCTCACCTGGAGCAGGAGGGTTAGGGAAGTCAATAGGCAAAAACATAAACTCACGTCTAAATGACGCGCTTCCTGGGTCATAGAAGCAATCAACGCGATACTCAAAACCATCAATGGAATCAGAGTAGACGTCTAGTTCCTTGCCAACGTTCTTGATCTCAAACCCGCGGTACACGAGTGGCTCAGCCGCGACGCCAGAGAAGCCATCATCGTTAAACTCAATTTGGATATCAGAGTTCGCGGAGTAAGGTCCGTATGAACCTGAGAGAACGTATGGTGTCACGACTGCCGTTGCACCAGGGTTTACGCTGGTTGATGGCACGTTGGTAACTCCACCTGTTAGATAACTAAAGGTATTGCTTGTCGCAGCGGTGATGATGAACTCGCCGTTGAAGATCTCAGATGGGCTGTTTGCGTCGTCAACTCCGGAGATAACAACCTCCTGCCCAACTGAGAAGCCGTGCACCGTTGCTGTAGTAAGTGTTGCCACGTAGTTTGAGAGTAGCTTCGTTACGACTGTCTTGGTGTTCACGCTTACCGCTGTAGAACCTAGCGAGCCTGTCTTGGCATATTGGATCTCTGTGGCACTTGGAGTCGCGGTAACAATGTACTGCCCGTTAAACGTGGCATCTACGTTGCGAATAAGAACAACCTGTCCAGGGTTAACGTTATGTGGCTGAGATGTTGTTAACGTTGCCTGTCCACTAGCAATGCGCTTGTTTGTTACGGTAAAACGAAGTCCTAGTCCAGGCTCGATGTCCGCGTTTGGAAACTCGATGCCAGTGAAGTCAACGGATACCGCGTCAATGAGACTGCGGATGTAGTCGTAGGTATCAACACGTGCGTAGATCGTTGTTAGCGGGTATGTTCCATTTGGAATACTTCCAGCGCTAAATGTAAATGAAGTGCTGCTTAGTCTTGCAGTTATCGTGTACTCGCCGTTATACCTAAAGTTGCTAACCTCGCGGAAGATAACACGCACGAGTGAACCAGCAACTGAGTTAAACTGAAATCCAGGGTCAAGGTTTACGGTTGCAACTCCACCAGACACAACAAGGGTTGCGCCATACTCGTGTGTCCACGTCTTCCAGATACGACGGTGGTAGAAGTAACTTGTGAACTCGGCCGCGTCAACGTCAAGTTCCTGTGAGACAAGGTTGTAGTTACGTGACCAGATAATTCCGCCCCAGACGCACTCGCCGTTACGAGTAATGTATAGACCAGTCTTTCCTGGCATGGTTGCGTCATAGATGTTAAACGCAGTTGTTCGGTCAATAACTGGAACGTTGCCGCTAAACTTTCCTGCACCCTTGATTGCACGTTCATAGGAGACTCCGTTAAATGGAATCTCTGCGATAAGTGTGTTGCTAACTAGGTCCGTGGTGAAGTAGCGATACTCAGCCGCAAAGCCAGATCCAAGCTCAACTGACATCGTTCATTACCTCCGTAAGCGTCACTGAAGTCATATGTTGGTCTATCCTATCCATCCGGAGCGGTAATAGACGCGAACTGTTGCAGTACTGTTTGCGTTTCCTTCGTCAGAGAACGAAATTGTGTTTTGTCCTGGCTGCAGTGAAATCCAATCAACCAGCGTATCCACGATTGAGCGTGCGCCGTCAACCTCACCGTCAAGTGCAACCTCACGGTAGTAGGTGTCAATCTCAAGGAAGCTGCCTGCAGGTATTGAATCAATGATCAGCATGAGCTGACCTGTTGTCAGGTTCTGCAGCGTTGCTGGACCAGTTAGTGGACCTTGGATCTCAAATATCGCGCTAACGTCAGCGTTACCGATGTTGTTGATTGTTCCAACACCCGTTGCCCCTGTTGCTGCGTTTTCACAACCAATTTCAACAATGCTGTATCCCTCAGGGTCATCGTCAGACCACTCGTACTTAATAGGATCAGCCGCGCGTAGTCCAATTGAGAACTCTGTGCGTCCACGTGCGTTAACCGTCTCGATCTCTGGGCGACCGCTCAGACGGACGTAGGAGGCACGAGGAGGATCCTCATATGTTCGCAACCATGCGCCAGTGTAGACAAGGCTGGTTGCACGAATAAGTGTATCGCGTGCAATAGGAACAAGCGCAGGATCCGGTGCTAGGAATACACCTTCAAGCGTGATGTCGCGTGCGTTCCAGCGACCGCGAACGTCAAATGATCCGTCTGCAAATCCGCGAGGGAAATCACGCATCTCTGGCTCAGGGTGACCCCACCAGCCTTTGATGTCAGTACAAACCCAAACCACACCGTTTTCATCTATTCCATTAAGAACAAGATCACCGAGAACAATGTCACGGTTGAGCTTCATTCCCGTGATGTACGGTTGCTCCAGTGGAGTTAAGGACTTGTTTACAAATGCGTTTTCTCTACCCTGTTCAATACCCTCGGGTGTAGGTGACGTTGCTACCATTATGCAGCTGCTCCTTTACGCATCATGAACGAGATCTTGCGCGAGATCATGTCCGCAAGTTCACGCTCGTCCATACCAGCAGACGGATAGATATTAAAGGTCATTCCATTACCGCGTCCGCCAGAAAGCTCACTGATAATTGCCTTGTCACGCTTTGACAAACCGTCTGGGTCAAGAGGCTCAATACGCTCTGGGCGTCCGCCTTCAGCGATGTTGGCGAGAATACCACCAGGTACTGGCATCGCGACACCACCTTGAGCAAGTCGCGGAATGCGTATGTCGTATTTCTTTCCACCAAAGACTGGAACCCAGCCAGGGATGTCAATGCTGAATCCCTTACCGCCAATGGTACTATTCCAGAAATCTTTTACAGACTGCCATACACCTTTAAGACCGCTAAGAAGCCCGTCCCACAGACCCTTTAAGAATCCGCCAAACTGACCAGGCAAACCCTTGATTGTATTAAAGATAGTTGTAAAGAAGTTTGTGGTGTTTGTCCACGCTGTCTTTACACCGGTGGTGATTGAGTCCCAGGCGTTCTTTAGGAAGCCACCAATCTTTGCAGGAATACCTTTTATGAAAGCTAGAATTCCGTCCCAGTTGTCATAGATAAACTTAATGGCAAGACCAAACGGTCCCGTGATGATTGCAAGTAGCAGAGGCCAGTTGTCTCGTACCCAGTTAAAGACTCCAGTAACCGCACCTAGAATCGCGTCGATGATCGGCTTCACAAAGTCGCTTACTGCCTGGAACGCGGCGTTCACCTTGTTGCGGAAGTCCTCGGATGTCGCGTATGCGGTAATAAATGCAGTAACAAGAATAGCGATAATTCCGATGAGGAAGCCAATTGGGTTAGCCATAAACGCGGCGCCAAGAAGACGCATTCCGTTGATTACCAATGGGATTACGGTACGGGCAATGTTTAGGAACACGCCGCCTAGAGTTCTTAGCACGTTAAATACGCTGCTAAAGATAAACTTTGCCGCCATAAAGGCAACCTTGGTAAGAAGGATCTGACCGGCGATAACTAGCAAGCCAAACTTAACAACGTCAAAGATAACACCCACGGCGGTTAGTGCACCAACGATTGGCGCAACCGCGTCAAGGATTCCCTTGACAAACTCGTTTTGGAAGATACCGTTTACAAACTCAATTGCGCCTGTAAGAACATTAAAGAACGACGTGATCTGATCACCCTGTGTAAAGGTAGCAATAAGCTCAAGGAAGGCGCCAGCAAAATCAGCAATGGCAGGGCTTGCCTTAACAAGCTCCTCAAGAATCTTTCCAACTGTTGGAGCCATCTCTGCAAACTTCTCAGCGACGATGCCAACCTCTGGGCGAGCTCCAATCTTAATAATTTCTTTAACAAACCCGCCGATAGCGTCAAGAACCTTAGCCGCGTTTGTGGATAGATCAGTAAATAGCTTCTTACCAGCATCGGTGCTAGTGAATGCCTTAAACTCTGCAGCTATTTCCTTAAAGTAGTCAAGCAGCGGCTGGCCTGCACCTGATGTTCCAAGATTAAATAGTCCGGAGATCGTGTCGCCAATGATCTTAAATACATCCTTGGCAATTGACTCTGCCTCCTTGAGGATGCGCTCAAATTCCTTCTTGCCGTCCTCGGTCTTTAGCCACGCATCAAGCTGGCCTGCCTTACCTTCAAGGAAGTCAAAGAAGCTACGAATCTGTGGGTCCGCAATTGCAAGTGCAGAAAGTACCGCGCCATACGCGCTACCTAACGCTCCACCAAGAGAACGAATAACGTCCTCGCTTGTCTTGAAGACAGCATCAAGGTTTGCAAGGTTTGCCGCGTCGGTAATTGCGTCTGATAGTGAAAGTGATGCGTCGCCAAGTGCGTCGCCAATTCCAGCAAGTCCGTTCTTGATCACGTCGAACGCTGTGCCG
>Ga0079301_1000345_pt1 | contig 22370 bp, 24 predicted proteins | sample Wag4_2014_7_11_3_FD_74797 | JGI IMG/M metagenome (GOLD analysis project Ga0079301, IMG submission 74797) | Fresh water mixed with fracking chemicals microbial communities from Ohio, USA - Utica-2 Time Series FC 2014_7_11 | ecosystem: Engineered > Industrial production > Chemical products > Input... | reverse complement strand
CCAACTGCCGCTGACGCTCCCTAAACAGTTCGAACTCCCGCTTTTCACGGGCCAAACGCTCCAACGCCGCCTGTTCAACCTGCAAACGCCGATTTTGTTCCTCCAGTTCCGAAAGCGAACGATGATAACCATCCTTGGCCTCCTGATAGCGATCAAACACCTGACGCTGGCCCTTGATTTGCATCACATACGTGAACAACTCCTGAGGACTGCGCTCACAAAGCTTGTTGGTTTCGCCCTGCTCAATCGCGAGGATTGACAACAAAGACCGTGAAACACCAGCCTTGAACAAAATATCCGAATACTCCCCGGGACCATAAATTTGCTGGTTGGCGTACGCCGCCTGCACATCAGCAAAACTGACATCGCCAGGCAGAATCATATAACGACTCTCAACCCCATTGGTCCCGGGAACCAGCACACACGCGAGGGTCACGACATCATCGTTCACATTGATGCACCGAAAGGGACGGTTGCCTTCGTGCAGATAATTGCTCACCAGGGCCGTCACCACGGTCATTTGACGGCGATCACGCATATACTTGTTCCGCCGCCGTTTCGTGGACAGTCGGGGGGCATTCAGAATGATTCGAATGCCATCCAAAAACGTGGTCTTGCCAGACCCGTTCGGACCAGCCAACATCACAATCGGTTCATCCAGCGGCACGGAGACCGGACGCCAGCAATCCCAATTGGAGAAAGAAAGTCTCAAAATTTTGAACACGTCAACGTCACCTGTCTCTACAAGACTTTCGAAACCACACGACCATTACTCGACCGATTCAGCCGCAATGGATTCATCCACTTCGGCCTCTTCAACCACCTGACCTTCACCCACCACGCGGGCAATCGTGCTTTGTCTCAAGTACGATGCCAACTGGTTGGCATCACCCAGCAAATCCAAAAACGGACCTGCCTTGATCTCATCCTTGCGGCTATACTCCAAAAACCCCAAACGTCGCAACTGGCTCACATACATCTCAAATCGACGTCCGCCCAGTTTCTTGCCAAACTCGGCATTGAGCGTCTCAAACGCCACCACCGGCTCACTGACGCCCCCCTCACGCCCTTCCTCAGCAAGGCGCTGCGGAAGCACCAGGCGGGCCCAGAGTATCACAAGCAACGCCAATGCATTGCGGTCCAGCTCCGCCAAATTGGTAATGCGCTCCGAACGCTCAGCCGGCCCATCGGCCAAGGTTAACCCGTAGTAACGCGAATACGGGCTCCAGGCCAATGCAAGCCCCACGGCATTCAGACGCTGCTCTGCAACGGCGCGCACCTGCGGATCCATCAACGGCCGCGCCTCAGCACGGGGCAAGTAACCCTTGTGGAAAAAACGCGCCAGCAACAAGGCAATCTCATCATCCGGCGCGATGGCCTGTGCGTCGGGTTCCAGCGATTCTTGCGCCACATCCGCAACTGATTGAAAACCTGTTACCCCAACATTGAAATCAGTCACGCGCTCACGATCCACCACATCGTGCAACCGCTCGTCCTGCGGGATTCGGGACGCACCGACGATACGGTTGACAGCACCTTGAAGACTATCTTCCATCGTTCACCTTCCTTAACGGAACCAGGTTCGCATCCGTAATCGCCTTGATGATCGGGGTGGGCGCTTCCAGCACACCCGGCGTGGCGGGATGCTGTATCGCAACAGGCACCATTTTCAATCGCTGCACAGGACTGTCAATGCGTTCACCCGGAGCGATGGGCGTGCCCAACAACGGCAGCAATGAGATGCGATACAAGGCCAACGCCGCGCTCTCCGTCGACGCAAACTCGTGCACGGGCGTCGGGTCAGGCCGCCTGGCCAGTTGTTCCAGATCCTGTACGGCTTCGGCAATGGTTTCGCGACTCGTACTTTGCGCAGCCATCGTTTCGGCCGGTACCGGTTCATTCCAGAACTCCTCCTCCAATTCGATCAGTTCTCGATGCAAATGATAATCCGCGGCCGCCACCAACAAACTGGCATCAAACAACGGTGGCAAAAAAGCCGGACAACGGAACGCGGATGCGGCGATCGCAGCCAACTCGTCAACATCTGCCTCGATAAGCGTCCGCGTAATATCAACCTGATTGATGCCGCCGTCAAGGGTGATGAATTGCTCACCCATTCCCGTCAAAACCCGCAGCAACTCCGAGCGATACGCATGAAGTTGACTCAAATGCTGGTGAATCGCCTGATACTCCTGACGCAATTCCCGACGGTCGAGATCAAGACCATCCAACACCCGTCTGGTCTCTTGGGACAGCGAAATGCACTGCTCCAACTGATCCTGGGCCTCAAGCAGCTTGACCTCCGAATGAGAGTCCAACGCCTCAACCAAACACGCAGCCAGTCCATCAAAGCGTGCCCGCAAGTTATACAAAACATCCAGCGGGTCATAACCCATCTGCAGACAAAACTCGACACCATACAGAGCGATCCCAAGTTCCTGGCGCTGCGGTGACACCTGAGCCAACATCCCCAGCATCGCTGCGGCGTTCACACCCATTTCAGTCCAACAATAACCGCGCTGCCGATCAAAGGTCAGCCAACCATAAGTCCTAAACGTGTTGACAAGGTGATCCAAGGCATCGGCACTCAGCCACGGCAACACGCGATGCATCGCGTCTTTGTCCCAAAAACGCTCTCGACAACTGGCAAACAGCTCACGAATGAAGGCAATGCGAATCACAAAGGTCGCTTCATTCGCGCCACGCGTTAACGCTAGAAACAGCGGAAAAAGCCCGTGAAAGCCCTGGTGTACCTGCAGCGCCGATACAGCGTCCGAACGCCAGCCTGGCGCCAGAAAATGCTCCACGGCACGACGGCGGAATGGTACGGCAGGCTCTGCGCCGTCTGCATCGTCATCCAACCCTGGATTCACGATACCCCACGCCCGCTGTTCTGGACTCAAGTTACTCAGTTCAAGGGCCATGAACGTCATCCCGCCTGTAGGACTCACATCGTGCCTTGGCACGACGGCGAGGCTCACACGCCTGCCTCGCACAAGCTTCATCATACCGTGTTATGTCAATTTTGGTTGGTGTGCGCGATCACACAAGCAACGCGCGGTGGCCGTCTGAACAGCGAAATTGATGGTTCCGCGGGTCCTTTGCGGCGTGTGGTTTTTGCTGGATTGGGGAATAGCATGGCTGGGTCTCGGGCCACATACGGGTCATTAATCGTGGAGTGTTTGTCTGAATGGCTAAAGTTGGCCTGGTGTTATCTGGTGGCGTTGCAAAAGGCGCGTATGAGGCCGGCGTACTGAAGGCTTTCGCGGAACGTGGGGTGCAACCCGATGTGATTGTGGGTATTTCCGCTGGCGCGATGAATGGTACCGTCGTCGCCGGCTTGTTGATGCAGGAGCAGTTTAGCGGCGCCAATATCGAGAAAAAACTTTACGACGTCTGGCGCAAGCAGGTGAGCCTGCAACATTTTTACAAAGCTGGCACCGAGGAGCATTCACTGGACGGCAGCGGCCGTGCGTTGAGTCAGTTGTTCTCACGTTTTGGCATTGACCCCTTCAGCAAGGTTTACTTGCCCACGCGGTTTGATACGCAAGCATTGGATACATTGGAGAAGATGCTCAAAGGTCATTTTTCTTCCATTTTTTCTGGTGCGTACTTTCGTCAACTGACTCAGGAGCTCGTTCTCCCGGCAGCCATCAAGCGCCCCGTTCGTTTTAGCGCGGTCATGTGCAACCTGTTGGGCGGGACATCCCTTGTAGACGAAGAAGAGCGCATCGAAAACAGTTGGGCGCATTACGAAGACTTTCATTGGTATCCCGAGATGCCGCACGCCGAGAACTTTGTGCAGTTCAACCGGTTGTTGGATGTCATTACGGGAAGCGGTGCCTTCCCGCTCATGTTTCCCCCCCTGCGCATGACCCCGGCTGGAGCGGGGAAGGCAGGACTTTACATCGACGGTGGCATGACCGACAATTCGCCGATTGGCAAGGCGATCGCCATGGACGGGGACATCGACACGTTATTTGTCGTCATGGCAACCACCATTGTTCCCCCGCTAGACAAAGAACCACGAACCATCATGACGATTTTCAGTCGCATGTGCGAAATGCTGGCCGGCAAATTTTTGATCAACAATTACCACAAGGTACTCAAGGTCAACCGCCGTATCACGGCCCTGCAACGCGTGCTCGAACAAGACGCAGATGGCCGGATCAAAGATTCAGAGTTCAATCACACACTGTGCGAAGCGGCGGGGTTTCGCAACGTTGAGGATTTCAGACGCCGCCGCGTGGTTCGAATCATTCCGGTGATCCCATCCACGCCGCTGGTTGGGGATTTGTTCGCTGGCTTTCACGATACGGCCTTAATCGGGCGTTACATCGAGACGGGTTATCAAGACGGTCACAATGTCCTGGCAAAACGTTTCGCCTGTGGATCAACTGTTCACACAAACGAGAGCGAGGAGTGAAGCACATGGGTATTCACCGTTATCCAAAGCGGGTCATGGTGTTGGGCGTGGTTTTGGCATCCATCTGCAGTGTCAGTTGCGCTGTGCCCGCGGCGCCGCTGATTGGCGCAATAACGGGAACCACAACGGTCAGTGGCAGTGTCCAGGATGCGGCCGAAGACAGCCGGGTCGGGCTGTTTGGTGCACCACAGGCTGGCGGTCCGCAAGTGGAGCTTAACTCAGTTTCGATCACGGATGGCCAATACAGCCTCGCTTTTCCTGCAAGCCCGCCCATCAATTTGATGGAACAACCGGATGAAACCCGTTCCGTGGTTTGCAGCCTCCGGGTCTATGCCGATAGCAATAAAAACAGACGCCACGACGACGCTGAAAGCCTTGGCCAACCGTCAGGTCCCAGTTTTCGCTATTTTGCGGAAAGCTCGTCGCGGTCAGGTCACTCAGCAGGGTGGAACGTTTTCCGCAACGGCACATTCAGCAAAGCGACCCAAATCAGCGCAGGCCTCAGTTATTCGCTGGCACATCTGAGACGCTGACCCGATTTCAAGGGCTGTATGCTCATTTATTCGACACCACGCTTGTCGTTTGGAACAAATGTTTGATATTCTTGGGGCAAGCGTTTTTCTGTGGCCCGTCACATCTCGGTTGAAGGAGTGTTGCAATGTCCAAACAGGATGCCTTGAGCGGTCGTATGGAGAGTGGTCGTGACGGGGCATTAAAAAATGTTCTGGCTCAGATTGAAAAACAGTTTGGCAAAGGCGCCATCATGAAATTGGGTGATAACGCCAGGATGCGAATTGAGGCGACGCCGACTGGCGCCTTGACCTTGGATCTTGCGTTGGGTGTTGGTGGTTTGCCGAAAGGTCGCATCATCGAAATTTATGGACCTGAGTCCGGTGGCAAGACGACCGTGGCGCTGCATTCTGTCGCCGAGACCCAACGTGCGGGGGGTGTGGCGGCTTTCGTGGATGCGGAGCACGCACTGGATCCTGTGTATGCGCGCAATTTGGGCGTCGATATTGACAACTTGCTGGTTTCTCAGCCAGACACCGGCGAACAGGCTCTGGAGATCACCGAGGCACTGGTGCGTTCGGGTGCAGTGGACCTCGTTGTTGTCGACTCGGTCGCGGCGCTGGTTCCCAAGGCAGAAATCGAGGGTGAGATGGGTGATTCTCACGTCGGCTTGCAAGCCCGTTTAATGAGCCAGGCGTTGCGTAAATTGACGGCTGCGATTGGACGCAGTCACTGCACGGTGATTTTTATCAACCAGATTCGTGAGAAGATCGGCGTGATGTTTGGCAATCCGGAAACAACAACAGGCGGGCGAGCCCTGCGTTTTTACGCCTCGGTGCGTTTGGAGGTGCGACGTATCGAAACCCTGAAGAAAGATGGTTCAGAGTTTGGCAACCGCGTAAAGGTCAAAGTGGTGAAAAACAAAGTTTCGCCGCCATTTCGCGTCGCTGAATTTGATATCTTGTTTGGTCGTGGCATTAACCGTTTGGGGTGCACGCTCGATGTCGCCGTTGACCAGGGCATCGTACAAAAGAGCGGTGCCTGGTTTGCTTTCAATGAGCAAAAAATTGGTCAAGGCCGGGATAACACGGTGGCTTTTCTGGAGCAGAACACGGCGGTGGCACAAGAAATCGAGGGTCTTGTCCGTTCGAAGTTATCGTTGATTCAGCAGGAACAGTCCGGTCAACTGACCGAAGTGGATACAGACGGCGAGCGAAACGAAGCCATTTGATGGCTTGCCTCCTCAGGCTTGATGCCTGAGGGAGTCCGGCCCAAAACATTCGTGCTGCTGACAGACGTGCGATACAGCGACGCATCGGTTTTTGTTCAAAACGTAGGTGGCAAAGTCAAAACAACAGGCACTGACTCGTTGTTATTGAATACTAGTCAAAATTTGATCAGCAATCAAGGCGTTTCTGTATCGCTTAAGTTATTTGAAGCACGGCTTTCATTGTGGCACGGCCAACGGATGGTGACCATTCATTGGCCGTGCCACGGCATCGACACGAGTCTGAAACACTTTTGAGACCTTTGTTTGGATGTGTTTCGCCTGCGAGTCGAAAAAACTGGTTTGTGAGTCTGATCGGTCTGGTTGCGACGTTAGGACTGGCTGTCCATGGTTTCGTGCCTTGAGCGGTCCAAGGTCCGTTGGATGGATTTGATGGCTACCATACCGGAGCCGGCAGCGTGGGCCAGGCTGCTGTGGGTGGCACTTGCCACGTCACCAATCGCGTAGACATTTGGCAGGCTGCTTTGCTGGTTCGCGTCGACAGAGACGTAGCCTTGCGCGTCACTCAGTACCTGGGATGCGAAGGGGGTTGAATTGGGGTTAACGCCGATTCGAATGAACAGACCGGTCACGGTAAGGATTTTGGGACCTTCTGGACCCTGTACCGTGAGTCGTTCCAGTTTTTGCTCACCGTGGAGGGCTGTGACTTGGTGGTGGCGCAACACGGTGATTCGGGGATCTTCGGTCACGGCTGCCTGAAAGTCTGGCCGAGCCCGGAGGGTGCCGCGCGCAAGCAGGTAGACTTTTGGGCATTGTTGAGCGAGCATCAGGGCGTTTTCGCACGCGGCATCACCGCCTCCAACGACAGCGACGACTTGGTCCACAAAGTGTTTGCGATCACGCGACGCAGAATCACTGACACCCCGGCCCCAAAGCCGATCTTCGTCAGACAGTCCAAGCCTCCGATTCGAAACGCCGGTGCCCAAAACGATGGCACGCGCGCGGTAGCGCCCTTGGTGCGTTGCAACACAGCGGTTGGTGAGATCAAAGTGGGTTACCGCTTCTTGCAGGCGTGGCTTCAAATTCAGGGTCACAAGCTGTTCATCCAGCGCATCCGCGAGTTCGATACCGTTGCGGTAAATGCGGCCGGGATAATCGGGGATGCCATTATGAAGTCGTCGCAGTTGGCCGCCGCTTTGGTGTTTGTCATCGAACCAGCAAAAGGATAGTTGAAGGCGTTTGCACCATAAAGCGGCGCTGATACCAGCCATACCGGCGCCGACAATGATCACATCGTAATCGATATGGTCAGGCGTCAAGCAGTGGTGAGCGTTGGGCATGGTGATCAACCCTTGTTACAATCGAGCCGAGAGCATGTTGAAAAGGAGTCAGTCAATGAGTGGGCCCATCGCAACGGTCGGGGCATTGGTCATCAATCAATCGGGTGATTGTTTGTTGATTAAGACCCACAAATGGCGTGACCGGTATGGCATCCCTGGCGGCAAGATACAAGCGGGGGAGACCATGTTGGAAGCGCTCCGGCGTGAGCTGTTGGAAGAAACGGGCCTTGCCATCCGCGATGAACGACTGATCCTGGTTCAGGATTGTATCGATTCGCCGGAATTTTACAAGCCGGCTCATTTTTTATTGATTAATTACGTCGCCTGGACGGATGGTGCCGACGTGCGCTTGAATGATGAAGCCCAGTCCTACCGGTGGATCCAGCCGAAAGACGCCTTCTCGTTGGATCTTAACTCGTACACGCGGCGTTTGCTGATGGTTTGGCAGCAAAGTTGACAATGCCGGCCTGTATCGCTTGGTCTCAGTCACTTTGGTAATCATGCGGTCTGGTTTCTCGTCGACACTGCAGGCTTTTGCCAACCCGGCACACCGCCTTGCAGATACATTAGCCGAGCAAAAGGCGACCAAGCGCTTCCACAGAAATCGCAAAATGCCTGGCTAAGGTTGCGTTGGGTTATCGGTGATGACTGAATGGGGCCAGCCATAGTCATCGCCGACTCCACAATGCCAGACCGAACAAGCTGAATTGAACCCTGATGCGTCACTTTCTTGGCGAGCCACATACGATAGGCATCCTGGCGCAAGAAATGGGCACGAGCACCGCGCGGCGTTCGCTGGTAGCGTTTACCAGCCAGGCGCCAGGTTTCCTTTCTGGCCAGTTTCCTGCGTTCGCGATTGCCACGGTCACAAGCGCGGCAGATGCGCACAATGGCGCGACAAGAGGCACAACTGAACTGCCGGTAAATGAATTGCTGCGAGCAATTGCCGTTCAAGACCGGACAAGCCGCCTGTAATCAGGGACGCTGATTCTATCGTCGTGACTGCGGCGACGCGGCAGCCTGGGGGCGCTATCCCCACGGCTGTAATCTTGCAAGGGTTCAAATTACCCCAATGGTGAACTCAAGCCAATCCTACGCTGTTGCTTGTAACAATCAGGCGTGTCATGCTTTTGCACTGTCAAAACGTGCGGGTTTACAGCACCATCAACACTCATGACCTATTTTGTGTCGAAAACTCGTTCAGTGAGGGTCTTGCGTGCAGCGATATCGAAGCCCTTGGTCTCAAGCAGGCAGGACACGAGACGACGAATGGCAGGGTCATCCTCTGCGATCAGCATGGAGGCGGCAACGAGAAAACCCCCAAAAGGGCCTGACAAACTGTAAACCGCCCACACTACGGAGGAGTACCGACCACCTGTATTCCCCTTATGTAGTACTTTGACTGGAGTTGCTTGTATAACCCGATTATCTTCACATCGGTATAGCCCTCAATACCGATTTCAGCCCACGAACCATCATTGGGAACATCTGCCCCGGTCATTCCCTCCTCTTCAACCTCCTTCCGGTTCAATTCCTCCTCAGAAAGCGAATCTGCTGCCGGATTGATGATGTAAGCAAGGGTGTATTGAGAGATTACAGAAGCCAGATCATGCAGTACTGATTTTTCCTGAATCAGTTGAACGAAACCAAGTTTATTGTCAGCACGTACCAACTCAGCGTCATTGGCAACCCTAATTTTAAAGCTATCCCAGAACAGGATTCTTATGGGATGCACGCGACCATCACCTGTTATCAATTTTAGATCTTCATCCGACTGACGACTAGAAAACGGATCTGGGCTCGGACTAGATGCAACTGGGTCAGCCACGGCGAGAATCGGCGTAGGTGGCGATTTGATAGCCGGAACGGACGGATAAGAGTTAGTTGGAGCCGGCATTTGCTCGCCTTGAACAGCGCAAGATAAAAGGAAATCAGCAGATAGCAAAGTGGTCACAGCGATTGCGTAGCGTACTCGTTTCACATCTACCTCGCTTGGGAAGATTCAATGCGCCCGCATATAAACGGCTGGTGTATCGGCAGGAGCGAAACGCTAATTATAGAGGTTAACGTATTGCCCGTTAACCCAGCCAGTTTGGGTAGCGTTAAATGCAGGGTTCTGAACCGCCTGCCTGACAATGTCCTGAGCATCCAGAAGGTACGCCGTACCCATAACGCTGTATCCGTAGATGCGGCGATTCTTGAACTTGGTGTACGCACCCGCCCACTTGCCATAAGCGTCAGAGGGATGATTGTAATCCCAAGCCTCAATGGTCCCAACGGCGGAAAAGCCGACAAGAAGGTTGGCCTCGAACCACTCACTGGATGCCTGACCAGACTGAGTGCCCCACTTGATTTGAGTATGGTCAGCAGAGGCCGGTCGGTAAATCTGAACCGGGAAACCAGGGTTATATGAAGACGCAACCCAGGCTGCGGACCTCGCATTCAACACTCGGATTTTTTTCAATCCGTCAGATCCTTGGGCGTTCGAGCACGTGCTCTTTGTAGTGGAATTGTTCCGGTTTTGTGGACACAAATGCCGTTACAATTAAGGCGGGTAAAAGGATGTTCACAATGTCAAAAAATCGTCTTCAGTTTACGCCAGAATTTAAAGCCGAGATGGTTGCTTTGTGCCTCGCGGGTGATCGGATCGCGCGGCAATTGGCGCAAGATCCCGGAATCTGCGCCTCGGTAGTTCAGCGATTGGTTCAACAAATCGAAGGGGAATCCACTCGCCGATTCTGGCGGCCTGACGGGGGCGGAGCGTGAAAAACTCAAACGCCTGCGGATAGAGCGCGAAATTTTAAAAAAAGCGGCAGCCTTCCTTGCAAGGGAGAATGCGTGAGATACGCGTTCATCGCAGCGGAGAACCCGTCCATTTGCCCTGAAACACGCTGAATGTTTCACGATCGGGCTTCTGTGCCTGGTGCAGACGGCCAGAGAGTGGACATAAATGTCGTGATTGCTAATTGCAATCAGCGATTATCAGGATTCACGCTGAGAGTCACAAGACCTATGGCAGTCCGCAGGTTCACGTAGAACTGCAAGAGCGTAACGTACCAATCAGCAGGAAACGGATGGCACGTCTGGTCAGTGATGCAGGCATTGCATCGCGGCGAAGGCGGCCATTCAAACCGCAGACAACCGACGCAAAACACTGGGTCACGATTGCCGAGAATATTATGGCGCGCGATTTCGTTCGCACAGCCCCAGACCAGGCAGGGGTAGCGGATATCACCTATGTGCCGATAACGGAAGGTTGGCTGCATCTGGCGGCGCTGCCGGATTGCCACTCGCGACGAGTGGTCGGCTGGTCGATGTAGCCGCACTGCTCCTCAACGGCCTTGCGCAAAGGTCGAGTGCAGCGTCACGCAGCTTCCCGACACGAACCAGGCGTCAGAACGATCGGCATCGAAATGCGATGCAATTCGGTGTTTCCACATCGGAACCTAACCGGCTATTGTTCGATTCACATTGATCCCACCTTCGTCATTCTTTATGCATTTTTTTGAAAATAAGCTGTTCTTGAAGCATCTGACCGATTTAATGGCAGGGAATGGGTGCAAGCAGTGAGAGCATTTGGCATTACGACGGGGACACAGGTGCGAAGGCACGCGATCAGCGCCTGGCACCGTTTGAGTCCCCGTAAGCGACGAGTTTGCACGACCCGCGTGACGAGAAGACATCACGGGTCGTCGGAAGCCATCAGGTCGAACAGCTGCAGCCATCCCAAGCCGTTGCTCACTGCCAGGCTTTCAAACTGCGCCAGGTTAAGAAAAGATTATTCGTCTCAAAGCCTTATTTCGCCTAATGAACCAGCCATGCGCCTTTCATTTGCCTGGGACGAAATTTCGGCTGTTTTTGAACAACAACCAAAATTTGATCACCAATCAACGCGTTTCCATATAACGTCGGGGAAAGGGTTGGCACAAGAAACGGTCGTACAATCATTTCAGACGTGGGTTGGTTATGACCACTTTCCCGGCTGACGCAAGCATGGATCAACGGCCTGTCGATAGCGGAAACTGGTACACTAACGTGTGATGAATTGCGTGTTTCGTGGAGCAAACGAGGAGGATCGACGATGATTCAGACGCTGTCCGGGGGCGACTTGTTGAATGCGCAGGGACGATTTGACCCCGAGGCGACCGTCGCGCGCGTGCGGGGGTTCGTTGCTGCGGGGCAATTGGGGGTGGACCCGATCGCAGAACAATACGGTGTGCGTCGTGCGCGTTTCAGCCTGTTTCAGGGAGGCTTGCGCGATGAGGAAATGGAGGCTTTGCGGGGCTACATTTTTCCGTACACGCAGTTACCAAGCACCCCGCAGGATCCGCCCGTTCCTGTGTATAACCTGATCGCAGGATCGTGGTACAAGCCGCTGGCAGGCAACATGGTGACCCTGCAGGCCTTGTGGGATCGGCGGGTATCGCTGACCCAAGTGCCAGACTCCCAGGCCGAGGATGTCGAATTGGCGGTGGGTGCCGCGTGGGAATATTGGAGCGGCCTCAGTTGGTCGGAAGAGACCGTGGCTTATCGCAAATGGGTCGTTAACAACTTTTCACGGTTTCTGGAGTATTTTTCGGAGGAGGTATTGCGTGAGATCCGGCATGTGATACCCAAAACCCGGCTGGAGGCGGAAAAAGACTTTTGGGAAGCCAAGCGCGCGGCTGACCACATTGGTGGGAACGCCGAGAAAGCCCTCAGAGGCGAACTGATTCCACCGATGGTGGAAGGGCATTCCTATTGGAAGAACGGCTATCTGCCAGCCGGCATTTCGGCTGTGATCACGCCCATGAATTTCATTTACGGAATACCGGTGATTCAGATCATCGGTTGCTATATGTCAGGTAGCCCGATGATTTTCAAGGGGCATCCGTTTGGTGGTATCTGTAACACCGTGATGATGCGCATGCTGCTGGCTGCGGGTGCCAATCCGGCGGCAGTGTACAAATTGGAAGGGTTTGGCAAGGGTGTTGGGTCGTTGGCGAGCCACGAGCGGGTAGCGGTGGTCTCATTGACTGGTTCTGAGGCAACGGCGCGTGCGATCGCCGCGGGGCGCGGGGTGCGCACGCTCAAGTTCGAAGGTGGTGGTTGCAACTGGGCGTGGGTTGACGATGGTTTCAGCGATGATGAACTGAAGCGTATCGCGGTACGCTTGGCTTATTCCAAGCTGGGTTTTTCAAGCCACAAGTGCACGACCTTGCACGGTGTGGCGGGGTCCAAGGCGGTGTTGGACAAACTGCTGTCGCTGATCAACCAGGAAATGGATTTGTGGCGGGTGAGCAATCCCCGGGATACGGAAGAAATCAAGGTGATTGGACCCAACATGGTGCATGAGGCCCAGACTGTCACCAATATTCAGGAGGGGGCGCGGCAAGCCGGCTATACCATCGTGCGTGCGGGTGGTAAACGTTCTGGGGATGCTTATAGCGATCATGCGGAGGTGATCGATCCGGTCATCATTGGTGATCTGCGCCCGGAGTCCTGGATTGAAGCAAACTGGGATGGCAAGGGCGTGCAACGCCTCAACCTGACCACCACGGAGTTTTTCATGCCCATCTTGTGTGCCATGCCACTTGATGGTTTCGATGCATTCTTGCGCTTTGCCCTGCTCACCAATCCACACGATCTGGCGATCTCGATCTGGACCCGCGACGACCAAAAAATACAACGGGGTCGTCGTATCCTCGGTGGCATGCTCAAAGAAAACGATGGCACTGATTCGGCGATGGATTGGGAAGAGTTTGGCGCATCGGGTATCGGAGACTCAGGTAACATGGGTGTTGGCGATGCGGAAACAACCGTTGCCATCTACAGTCGCCGTCAAAAGGGCCGTCACGTGGTGTTTTAATCAATCCTGCCGCCCCTGCTCTCCCACTTTGTCGTTAAACCCTCAGACACGGTGGGAGACCAAATGCTTTCAAAACAAGAAGTGTTGCGCATCGGATGCTTGGGACGAGAGGTTGTCGTTCGAAGCGCCGGTGTATTGTTGTCGCTATACAGTCTCGCATCGGTTTTGAGACAGCAACCTCTGCGTCAGTGTTTAGGCTTGATGCACCCGCTGGCGCAGGGCGCTGATTCGTCGTTGAATCCTGGCAGTGGGGCAGAGCAGGTTCAATCGCTCATACCAACGCAGGGCTTCGGGCCAATATCTTGCCTTGTCACACACCCTTGCGAGCTGTTCGGTTGCAAGACGGACGTGTTCACAATCAATGTGATGCGAGTCTTCATAGGCGACATCAAGTGATTCAAGCAGTGCTGCGATGGCGGCTTCGTAATCGCCCGATCGTTGGAAAACTGTGGCCATGTGAATGGGTATCCGTGCGCGCCAGTAGCGAACCGACTTGGTATCGAGCATCGTACAAGGCAAATCGGTCTCTGTCTCAAGACGCGTCAGCAATGTTTTAAACACCCCGACGGCGTCGACCCACGCGCCGCATGCCGCCAATTCATACGTTGATTGAATGACACAGGTGAGTGGAAGCTGTTCACTTGGAAATATCACCAAGGCTGAACGATAGAAATTGGCAGCCAGCATGAGCTGTTGATCCGCTTGCAGGTGAGCGGCAATCGCCAGCTTAAACCTCACAACCACATGCAGTGCCGCGCGCTCACCGCAATTACCCAACAGTCGAGACGCGCGCTGCAAAGCCAGCAACACACCATCGTCCTCTCCCAGTTGCCAGCACAGCCTGGCCTGTTGATAAACACCGGCCAAAATTCCACTTGATGCGTGACACGCCAAAAGGGCCAACTCACCATCAATCCCCAAACGCGCTTTCGGCACGGACCACCACGGTGCATCCAATACGGCACTTCCGCAAGGCCCCACCATCACACCGTCGTGACCAGCCAGTTGCACGGACTCGCCACCTTTGGGCATTTCAGGTATCAGTGTCATCATTTTTGTCCGAAGATCACGCATATCCGTGTAGCGCATCAACACGCGGCTTTGAAACTGAACCACCGAATCCAGATAGATCAACCCATATTCACAAGCCTTGCCCCCTGGGGCGTTCCAGCGCATCAGCCGCAACTCCTCGGCGCTCACATCCATACATCGCTCAAACAAGGGCGTCATCCAATACCTCCACCTCCCGGAACGTCACTTCAAATAGTTTAGATAAAGCCGGCAAACAATCAGTTTACAAGGCCAACCCTTCCAATTTTGAGAAGTATAAACAACCGGGTTAGCCACGGGAGACTCGAACTGGGGCGCTTTTGGCCGTCTCACGTGTAAGTCGGCAACGGATTTGACACCGCGCGGACCAGTTATAATCTCCCCAACCAACCTCCAGACATCAAGGTGCCACCCGCCGAGTGACTTGACCGCAAAACCAGGCACACGGCCACGGCCGGGCCTGCCCGCTTTGTTAACACCAAGCATGCGTTGGCACACAAAGACGCCTACAGCCGTGTTGAGCATTGGCGTCGACGTCAGAACCTCGTCTGATTTCAAGTGTTTCGTCTTTCTACGACGATGTCGGAGTCCGCAAAAATACGGGCAGGGTAGGCAAGCCGACTAAAACGGTACAGGCTGTAAGCAATCATCGTAACGACTGGTCGATGGCTCCGTCAATAAAAACTTGGCTTTTTCACGGATTTCAACACACCCGCTTGTTTAGTCCCAAACTGTGGCAGTCAGGAAAAAATAACCACAAAGGCCTACGAAAACCGCCTTTAAGGCCAGTTTGACTTCGATGGCCACTGAATACTGTCGCGAATGAACCCCATACCAAGGCCATTCATCAGGAACGTTGATTGTTCGCTGTGACGATGCAGGTTGTGAAACGCGGTATCAGGCTGGATACCTTGGCGTATTTTTGTTGTGATTATCGTCTGATTCAGTCGATCTGACAGTTTTCCCGAGGTTGCATAAATCGATAGAAAACGTTGCGGGGCTTCGGCTGCAAGCGTTTTTGTATGCGTTGTCCAGACGATTGGTTGCAAGGTTTCGCAATAGACGGAAATACATTAACTGGTGCTCGGCTTGTTAATTGGCGTGACGTAATGGCAGGTGCTGCCCTTTTTTTGACTTATGCGACACTGTTTTTGAATGGAACCCTGTGCGTCGTGTATCGCGCAGTTGATGCCCCCCCGGGCAGGGCACCCCCCCCTGTGACCGAACTGTTGCCTCAACGCCTGTTCGCCACTTCCTCAAACTGAACAGTGCTTGAAGCACCGTGTGAATGAATGTTTAAGAGCACTTCACACGCAAACAGATCCGGGTTGTTTTGTGGGTCGAATTTTTTAATTGGTTAGGCGATCGCCTGATTTCCAGGATTTCTGGCGGCGACGTGTCGCAAGCGCGGCGAAGTTTGTCCGCTTTCGTTTTCCGCCACGCATACCAACGCGCGCCTCCACCAGTGGGTTTGGCGGGTGAGACTTTCCGCCCAGCTCCTCAAAAGACGGTTGATTTGAACACCTGCGCGCTCAAGCGACGTTCCGGAAGGCTTTGCCCGCCAATGAGGTAGAAGGTGTCGCCCAAAAAGCAGCCGGCCAAACGCGTTTGACCGCTTGGTTGATCCTGGGCACGGGGTAGGGGCCCCCAGTCGCGCCAAATATTCGTACCGGGGTTGAATTCAAAAATGCGATCCACAGGCTGTCCGTCTTCTTTCTCGCCGCCGAAGAAATAGAGGCGATCGCCCACTGGAATCATCAGGCTGTTACGCCATGCCTCCGGTGTGGCCACCGTCGTTCCATCAGTCTGTGTCAAAAATCGCCAGGCATCAGTGGCAGGATCATAGACCTCAATCGGCCGGTATCCGCCACCAAACACATAAATGCGCCCACCGAACACGTGCGCATTGGCACCATAGCGCGCATTGACGAGACTTGCCATGCGTTTCGCATCACCGATCGGATAACCGTCGCGCCCCAAACTGATTCGCTCGACATCATATAGCCCCAAACTGCCTGATACCCCGCCCATGATATACAACGCATTCTGCATGTAAACCACAGACGCCTCGCGCCGTGCCACCAACAAAGGCACCAGCGACGCCTCAGCGACCCGACGCAAGGGCGCCACCACGTCCACAGTTCTTAAATCCGTCGCCCCGGTACGCCCCCCAATGACGTACACCAATTGACCACTCGGATGCGCACACGATGTATAAAGCGCGCGCGGGACGGATGTGCCAGTGAAGCGGGCCTCAGTCCAAGCCCCTTGACCCGCGGGGTTGAAAGCATAATTTTGACGCCGTGGTTGTACCGTCGTGTCGATGCCATCCACACTGCCCCAAAGCGAAAAAATGGTCGGTGGCGATGCGCTGTCCGGGTAAACATGCGTATGACTGAGCACGACCGGTGCAGCAGCCATCGGCTCCCACGCGCCCAGCCTCAACGGTTTGTTGAACGTCCACTCCAAACTCCCTTGCAAACCACTGACGCTCAGCGCAACCAGCCGCAAGGTATGCGTGCCGGGCCCCACGCTCTGGGCATCCGCTGGCTTGCCTGACGCGTTAATCTGGTTCGGATTCCACTCATCCCAACTGTAAACGGGCCCTGGACCTTCGAAAGACTTGACCAATACCCCGTCGTAGTAAATCTCGGCACCCTTGATCGGCTGGTTCGCCTCCGTACTCACCGAAAAAGTCACGGTCAGGAGCAACCGCGTAAAATCGTCCCGGACAGTGGGAGCAACCAGTTTTAACACAGGCGGCACCGGATTCGGCGATACGGTCTGGCTCCCTGACGCAGTCGGGGCAGGCGAGTCAAGAAGCGGCGTTGCCCCCGCGGAGCCAGCGCTTTGTACGGTGGTTGGCACGCCACCGCGCGGCTGCGTACACGCCCAAGTCAGCAACACCAGAATGACAGCCAAGCGTCGTGCCCGCATGTGGCCCCTCCACGAGCGCCCACATCCTCTGTGTGAACGGCTATGATGTTACTTCAAGCACGTGCGATCAGCTAGCCCCGCATCCAATAAAAAAAGCGATCGCCAAGTTGCTGATTCACACGCCCCTTATTGAGATATGCATCAGACAATTGAAAGGCGCCGATTCCAGCAGACAACGCCAAACAAAACACCGCAATGGGTACGGAGGCCACCATCACCCCAACCGTCCCAAACCCGGTACCCAGCACGGTCATCGATGCATTGAAGGAAGCTGCCCGCTTTTTTTGCGGCTCGGTCTCCAAGATTGCCTTGTAAACATCATAAACGGCAAACGGCAAACTGATGACAGGCCCATATCTACCGAAGGCGGCACCGAAACGTGCTGTGGCTTGCCCAGCGTTCAGTAAAGGTTTAAACACCCTTTGGGTGACAGGCGCCGCATGCGCCAAACGCCGCTCACTCAACCGCAACGCAGGTCCCATCGCCAGGCGATGACCCATCACCACAGCGTTGAGGTTCCGGGCAACAGTCCCTGCCACACTAGAGGCAGACGACTGTAAGGCAACGAGCTTTGTGCCATCCTGCAACAAGCCCTGAAGACCCAACACATCGGTGAAGCGATCCGCACAGGGGTTACCAGGATCCCCTCTGTCAATCGTCGCATTAATGCGCGAAACGCCCGAAGCGCGTTGCGACACAATACCCATTCTAACTTTTCGATCGGTGTTGCGTGACTCTCGAACCATCAAACCATTCCAAACAAACGCAGACACCCAGATTATCCCCTGCTCAGTACGAAATCTTGTCGATTTTAGATTTAAATTAACTGGGGTTTAGCCCGCAATTTACCTTTTATCGGGCGTTGATGCACAACTGAAAACCTGATGGATCCCAAAACGTGGTCGCTGATGCCAATCATCACGATAACCCCCATACAGAAACGGTTTGTTCTCTGACCAAACTTTGGTTACTAATGAAGCAACCGTGTGTGCCTGCCTAAGGTTCTTGCATTCCCAGATGTAAGCATGGCGCAGCAAGCACCACGCGGGTGTAAAAACACGCAACAGGCTGCCTTAAATCCTTGTTTCTTGCCGTTGAAATGCGGTACGGTCGCTTGGTTCCATTCGCTTACCGTCAGATGGTTTTTGATACAAACCTGCGTGTCACGGTATGGCTACGGACGAAGCCCGATATTAAACCGGATAATTTTACTACGACGACACCTGAGATTTACTATCCCAAATGGGTATGAGTGTCGTGACGAGCGTCGTCTGACCTTACCCCGACTGCGCGGTGTAATCCCGCGAATCTTCCCCCTTTCTGCCTCAGGAGGGCGTTTATGCCAACGTCTGCCACCCAGCAAATTCCCGTGATCGATTTGCGTGACTACACGCACGGAACAGCGGAACAGAAAGGCAGATTTGTTCAAACGTGGGGTGAAGGCCTGCGTGATTTTGGGTTTGTGGCAATCGAGGGCCACACCATTGAAACGGCAGTGATTAAAAAGACTTATCGCTTGTTTCAAGAACTTTTTGCATTGCCATTGGAGCAAAAAAAGCAATACGAGCGGGTGGCTGGCGGGCAACGCGGGTATACCAGTTTTGGCAAGGAGCATGCCAAAGACTCAACAGTTGGCGACCTCAAGGAATTCTGGCACGTGGGCCGTGAATTGGCGTCTCACGATCGCTATTTTGACGAGTACCCCAGCAATGTTTGGCCGAGCGAAGTACCGGAATTGAGGGAACTGACCCTGACGCTCTTCGCACAGCTCGAGGACGCTGCGCGCCTGATGCTTCTTGCGCTTGGAGATTACTTCAAGCTGTCGGATCGCGCCTACTTCGCAAAATCGATCGAAGGAGGGAACTCGATCCTGCGTGCGATCCATTATCCGCCATTGTTACCCCACATGGATCCCCACGCCGTTCGAGCAGCCGCACACGAAGACATCAACTTGATCACCATTCTTTGCGAAGCCACCACCTCCGGGCTCGAGATTCTTACCCGCGACGGCACGTGGTTACCTGTCGAGGCACCGGAAGGGCAGCTCGTCGTTGACGCAGGGGACATGCTGCAACGCCTGACCAATCACGTGATCCCATCGACCACCCACCGCGTGGTCAACCCTGCGGGTGCCAACGTGGCGCGCTACTCAATGCCCTTTTTCGTTCACCCGTATTCCGAATTCGATCTGACACCCATCGCTGAGACAATCACGCCAGAAAACCCCTGTCGCTATGGCCCCGTGAGCGCTGGAGACTTTTTAAACGAGCGCTTGCGTGCCATCGGGCTGCTAAAGTAAAACGGCCTAAAGCGGTAATCAGGCACTTCTGGCAGTTTCAACAGCATGCGTGTCGTGTGCAAACGGCGCTACGCAACGCATTCGCACGGCAAACAGCACGAATCCGGCGCAGAATGTTAGGGGGGGAGTGCCCCTATTGGTCCCACTGCACCATTGCGACCACCGTTGCGTCCTAAAAAACAAACGTTGTTTAACTTTTTCTTTAACTCAATGACGCTGGAAACGCCTGCAGGTCACGCCTTTTTCGATCACGGAAATCAATCGGTGGGTTGTGCCAATATGTGATCACCGTTAACTTTGAGGCGCATGGCCTATTGCTTTGTCCGCTTAATTTATTTGGTTCATGTTAAATTCTCAAAAATTTCTTGTATAAACTGCTGTTAACCTCGCAAGTTTCATCAAAAGGGAGTCTATACACTTAACAGGTCGCGAGCAACGCTTGATTCAGGCGCGGAAAGGCCTATACTGGGTTACTGGCGGTATTACACCGCAAGTCATTAACAGAGGGTGAAACATATGGACAGACTGACTTCATCAGGTTCGATACCCATTGGTGGTCAGGGTGCGATCGCACGACGGACACCGCAGTTGACACCAGCAGCAACGCCTGAGCAAGCAAGCACATTATCGGCAACTACCATTCCGACCGACACGATGGTTCGACAAGCGCGGCAGCCAGAGCCACCAAGCGTTGCGACAATTCGGGCGGCCGAGTTTCGTTTGGCAAATGCTTATCGCGAAGACCCGATAGAGTTCGCTAGGACACTGGCTGCTCTCAGTCTCGAGGAACTTGCAACCACTGTAACCAACGTGTGAGGGTTAGGAGCATCCGTGGAAAAAGCAAAAATTGACGGGCGACCTGGAACCAAGAAGTTGTCGAATTCGGCAAGCAACCAGCGTCACATTGAGAATTTGGCGAAACGCATCATGGCGGATCCTACCTTCGAGCTATTGCACGAGACAGCGCGCAAGATGCACGAAAAGCATTTTCCCAATGGCAAACCCGGTCGCTAGATTGAAACTGAGTGCCAAATGTTGAATGTCGGAAACAGCACTGACGGTCGCTTGCCACTGGACGCTTCGGCTGCAGGTCAGTTAATTCCGCCTGTCACGCTCTCAGATGGCAGCCGTGGCGCAGCATCTTATTCGGATGCTGATACACGGGTTCTTAATGGGCGCCCGGGCGAAGCCGATTCGGATCGCGGCACTGCACTGAATGTCAACGATCAGCTGTTACTGAGTTCACAACCGACACCGGAACCGGACAACCCTTTCATTGTGCTTGTGCGCCACCGGTTTGGAGCAGAGATAGACGTTTAAGACGCAACCGGTTTTAACGCCCCTTTCCACTGTGGAGAGGGGTCTGTTTTTTTTCAGAATTTGACCTTGATCTCGTTTAAGGTCATCACTAGATCGCTCAAACCGTCCTGCACCCGTGCGCCAACCGACACCAAGCCACAAGCCTCTTCGCGCTTATCCCACACGGCACATTTTTCACGCTGACACTCCACCAAATTGGCAGCATAACTCATCAAGGGGCAAATCATTCACGTTCCTCTTCAGCGTCGTTGAATCCGATGCGTTGTAAAATTTGCAAGGTTGCTCTGCTTGACCTAGCTTACCCGACGAACGGTGTAAATTAACGACTCCATTGGGGCAATCACAAGAACCCGCAGATTGACTGTTGAAGCCGGGTGATAATGTCATATCGAAAAGCGTTGATTGGTGATCAAACGTTGAGTGATGTTGCCTAATAGCGCGAGAATGCCTGATGTTTTGACACTGCGAAACAGTTTTGAACAGCAACCGATGCGCGACGTTATAACAACAACCAGGCAGTCCTGTTTGCTCCCACCGACTGCTGCGAAAGCACCGTTTGATGAACGAACAGGCAATCGGATGCGCAATTATCACGCGTGAATTGCGCGCTTGTCGACCGCCAGAGCGGCTTCTTTTAGCACTTCAGACAAGGTCGGATGCGCGTGAATCGTGCGAGCAAGGTCTTCACTTGATGCCGCAAACTCCATCATCGTCACGGCCTCTCCAATCAATTCCGAAACGTTCGGCCCGATCATATGCACACCCAGGATGCGATCCGATGACTCATGTGCCAAAACCTTGATAAAACCACGCGTGTCGTTATGACCGTGCGCGCGTCCATTGGCCGCAAACGGAAACCTGCCGGTTCGATAGGGTACTTGAGCTGCCTTGAGCGCCTGTTCCGTCTGCCCGACCCACGCAATTTCAGGCGAGGTATAAATTACCCACGGAATCACCGCCTCATTAACGTGCCCCGCCTGGCCGGCAATCAGTTCAGCGACAGCCACACCCTCTTCTTCTGCCTTGTGCGCGAGCATCGCCCCACCAATGACATCACCGACCGCCCAGACGTTCGGTAAATTGGTCCGCCAGTGAGACACTTTAACAAAACCACGATCATCCAATTCCAATCCCACAGCGTCGGCACCCAAGCCGGCCGTGTTGGGAAGACGCCCAATTGCAACGATGAGCTTGTCCGCAACCAACTCGCAAGGCTGGCCCTCATGGCCATAGCGCACGCGCACGCCATCGGCATCAGAACTGACAGCCTCAATTGCCACACCAAACTTGAATTGCAATCCCTGTTGCGTCAGGTATTTGAGCGCCTCTTTGGCGATCGCCTCATCAGCAGCCGCCAAAAAACTCGGCGCTGCCTCCAAAATCGTCACATCTGCTCCCAAACGCCGCCAAAC
>Ga0079301_1000344_pt1 | contig 22381 bp, 15 predicted proteins | sample Wag4_2014_7_11_3_FD_74797 | JGI IMG/M metagenome (GOLD analysis project Ga0079301, IMG submission 74797) | Fresh water mixed with fracking chemicals microbial communities from Ohio, USA - Utica-2 Time Series FC 2014_7_11 | ecosystem: Engineered > Industrial production > Chemical products > Input... | reverse complement strand
TCATGATCTTCTCTGGACTCCGTGACCAGGCGCACAGCACGGTCCCTAAAGTCTTTTGGATATTGTCTTGGCATAGTTCCATCCTCCAATAAATGTCGGAACTAAACCCAGGGCGATTCAAAATGTTGCTCAAACTCGGTCATTGCGGAAATATCAGCTCCCGCAAATCGATTTATGCTTTGCCAGTCATCACCGACGACGGTGATATGGGTTCCGCTTCGGTTGGCCAGGTTTCGCACGAGATCCATTCGCGCCACGGAGGTGTCTTGAAATTCATCAACAAGGATGAGGTCATAGTCTTGGGGCGCTCGGCGTTCCCTGAGGTGGTCAGAGGCTCGAATCAACATGTCATTGAAGTCGATTGAGAGTTCCGCTTCAAGATTCCCCTCCCACCTTCCTAATATCGCAACAAAAGCATTGGCGAAAATTCTGTGTCGCTCACGATTGCCGGAACTCTCCTGTTCCAGGCGTGCTCTAATTTGCTCATGGGTAACCCGACTGCTCTTGTAATGTTCCAAAAACGTCAGCATGGTCTTGATCAACCACTTATCCTCAATCGGTGCGCGACCGCGTGAAGGCCGGTCAGGCTGGAAATCCAAAACCACGCCTCGGCTGGTTAATTCGCTCTCAAGGCTGAAAAATGGGTCTCTCCCCCTTATCCCTGCCGAGGTCGTTTCAAAAAGCAGGGTCCCGAAGCGTCGATGAGTATTGCGCTTCCATTGGACGCCTTCTGAATACCCGACAAATTTTGCGGGAGGTAGGCCGTTTTCATCAAGCGCAAAATGTTCGTGATAGAGATTTATGTCGGGGTAGTAAAAATCCGGCTGGTACTGCCTGTGGTTTTCGTCGGCGGTATCAAATTCATAGGGGGCCTCGTAGACATACTTAACCCCGTGCAAGTAAAGCCAATCGGCAATCATTTGCTCCTCGCGGGACTTCACAGTTTCGCCCTGCAGCGTCCGAAACCCAGAGGCCAATGACACTGAATCAAAGAAACCGACGGGTTCAATATCGTCAAAAACGGGAAGGTCCGAGGAAAAAACTGTCTTGAGCAGGCCCCACCACTCCGGAAACTGAGGATGCGAATTCAGCAACCCCCTGACAATCTCCGCCATTTTGCGGTCTCGCTGCCAACCGTTCGAAACCCAGACAGGAATGGCTGGCTTTCTGCCTTCCGCCCGACCGATAATGTCCAACCCAAAGGCATGAAACGTCGTTGCCCTCACGCCGCTCGGGTCAAGCCCTGCTTTTGAAAGTCGAGTTCGCACGCGTCGGTTAAGCTCTTCCGCGGCCGCGATGTTGAAAGCTAGCAACAGAATGCGCCCTGGTTCCACAAGCCCACGGTGCAGCGCATAAGCGGCCTTAGCGACCATGACCGACGTTTTCCCTGAGCCAGCCGCGGCCACAATCTGGACCCGGTCTTCCATGCAGATGCTTGCTCGAGCCTGCTCCTCGGTAAGCGCTGTTTTTTCCACCGTGGCAAAGAAGTCGGAGCAATCTCGCAGTTCCTGCTCCATGAACTGCTCGTTACGATCCTCGCAATAAAGCGAAACCCCGTTTTCCCAGGGTGACATCTGTCGCTCGAGCGCAATCATCTGAACATCGTGAGTGTGGCAATACTGCTTAAGCGCCGCGGTCGAGGGCCAGTTTTTGTTGGGTTTCGATTCCTCCCATTGCTGGCGAAAGTCACGACCTAACCAGCGGTATTGTCGCAGCGATGCATTGGCGGCACTCTCCAGCCGTTTCGACCATTCAACGATCTCCGAAAGATGCGCCACTTCCGCGTTGAGGCGTCTTAATCGCCCTCGTCTCGCTGTGACGAGCAGCCAGGTGAGTAGCACAGTGCCTACTGCGGCCACCGCCCAAAGTGCTACGTCCATAGTGACGCCCCGCCTGCTCAGTCTCTCGCAATCCTCTGGCCTCAGTTCACGCCACATCCGCTGTAACTGACAATAGCTCAAGCACAGGGTAGAGAAGGTTGCGTTGTTGACGCTGCCTTCCCACGTCCCCCGCAGTGCGCACTGACGTGCTGGTGGTTCAGTTCCGCTGGCTTGTGGGAATCTCGCCTCCAACTAGCGAGGGATGTGGTCTCATACCCTGTGAAGGTTCGCACCTATTTCTTGCAGCTGATGGTGCTCATGGCGTTGAGGGCGAAGTGGGCTCTTGGCCTGTGTCAGACCTAGAAGGTATCTTCAAACCACCCCAAGGGGATCTGCAATGGCCCTAATGGTTGAGGGTCCGGGTCACCGCGAAAAACGGGGGGCCAGCAACGGAAGGCGGATGACGAATGAAGTTTGACCCCCGTAGAGCTCTCGAGCTTCTCCGAGAAGGCAGTGGAAGTTCAACCGCGGAATTCCGGGCTGGTCAGGAAGAAGCCATCAACCACATTGTTGATGGACGCGGTCGACTGCTTGTGGTGCAAAAAACCGGTTGGGGCAAAAGCTTCGTGTACTTCATCGCGACGAAGCTACTCAGAGAATCGGGAGCCGGGCCCGCACTGTTGGTGTCCCCCCTTCTAGCCTTGATGCGGAATCAGATTGCCGCTGCTGAACGCATGGGTGTGAGGGCGGCAACTATCAACTCGGACAATCAAGACGAATGGGCTGAGATTGAAAAACGGGTTGCAAATAACGAAGTCGACATCTTGCTTATTTCTCCCGAGCGGTTGGCAAATGAACGTTTCCGCGAAGAAGTCCTATCTAGTGTGGGTGCGCAGATATCACTACTGGTTGTCGACGAGGCACACTGCATTTCCGACTGGGGGCATGACTTTCGCCCCCACTACCGGCTCGTTGAGCGTATCGTTCGCGCGCTACCAGCCAACTTGCGGCTGTTAGCGACCACGGCAACGGCAAACTCTCGTGTTCTCGAAGACCTCCACGAAGTGTTGGGGCCAGATCTCGAAGTTTCAGTGGGTGAACTATCGCGAGACTCACTGACGCTCCAGACCATTCGGCTGCCTAATCAAACCGAGCGTCTCGCCTGGTTAGCCGATCGTCTTGACGAGCTTGAAGGCCACGGAATTATCTACACCCTGACTGTGCGTGACGCTTACCAGGTAGCGGACTGGCTGAAATCGAGGGGCTTCGCGGTAGAGGCCTACACGGGCGATTCCGGTGACCTTCGAGAATCCCTAGAGAATGCCCTTCTCAACAACCAGGTAAAAGCATTGGTAGCTACTACTGCGCTCGGAATGGGTTATGACAAACCAGACCTAGCTTTCGTGATCCACTACCAAACCCCCGGGTCCGTTGTTGCCTACTATCAGCAGGTCGGCCGAGCTGGTCGGGCTCTCGAATCTGCCTATGGGGTTTTACTGAGCGGGGCGGAGGAGGGCGACATTAACGACTGGTTCATTGGTAGCGCTTTCCCCAGCATGCATGAAGTTTCCGAGGTCATCAATGCTTTAGAGGATGAAAAGAATGGCCTGTCGCTCTACGAGATTTTATCCCGAGTGAACATCAGCATGGGCCGAGTGCAAAAAACCATCCAACTCTTGTCGCTGGAATCGCCCGCACCGCTGGTCAAACAGGGATCTAAGTGGCAGCTGACTGCGTCAAAACTGAGCAGCGAATTCTGGGACCGAGCAGAGAGACTGACATCACTGCGAAGGGAAGAACAGCAACAGATGCAGGATTATGTCGATATCCCGTTTGGGCAACACATGGCATTCCTCGTCAAAGCTCTCGACGGTGACACGAGCGTGGTGCTACCACCGAAGCTTCCCGAGCTGGAAACCACCGCAAGGGTGGACACCATCATGGCGGCCGAGGAGTTCCTCGACCGCGTCAACGTGCCAATTAAATCAAGAAAAAAATGGCCGATGGGTGGGCTTCCAAACTCGAGTCTCAAGGGCACTATTGCAGCTCAGCACCAAGCCAATGATGGCAGGGCTCTCTGTCATTGGGGTGGCGCGGGGTGGGGCTCACTGGTCCAAGATGGAAAGTATCGCGACGGTCACTTTTCCGATGACTTAGTCGAGGCCTGTGTTCGTCTGATCAAAAACTGGAACCCAGACCCAGCCCCCACGTGGGTCACCGCTGTGCCCTCGCTCAATCACCCTGCCTTGGTGCCAGAGTTTGCCAACCGTCTTGCTTCGGCACTGGGACTCCCGTTTCACCCCGTAGTAACTCAAACAACTGAGCGTCCCGAGCAAAAAACAATGGAAAACAGCTCATTCCAGGCTGGGAACATTCATGGGTCAGTGGCAATCAGCACAGCAAGCGTTCCGCCAGGTCCGGTATTCTTAGTGGATGACATGGTCGATTCTGGGTGGACAATGACCATAACGGCCTGGTTGCTTCGATCGAGTGGTAGCGGGCCGGTGTGGCCACTGGCACTCGCCTCGGCTGGGTCTGGACAATGACCAAAGAACTCACGGCCAACACCAAGGCCACGTTGCTTCTCACAGGGCCCCTTATTTCCGGTCGAGACGCCCGGGCTCAGGACCTTCTCACGCCCGGTGAATTCAAGCGTCTCGAGCGCCGCTTAGATGAACTGAGCAGCGAGCCGGCTGATCTCGTTTCCTCTGATGCGACCAACCTCATTCGGGAGTGTGACGATGTGGTCTCGAGCGATCGACTCGAACAGCTTCTGGGGCGATCTTTCTTGCTGGGTCCTGTCATCGAGTCATGGCAGGCGCGCTCTCTATGGGTCACCGACAGAAGTGATCCTCTCTATCCGAAGGCGCTGTCGTCCAAGTTGGGCGACGACGCGCCTGCTCTGCTCTACGGCTGTGGCGACAGAGGCCTCCTGGAAACAGGCGGGCTCGCAGTCGTGGGTTCCCGAAATGCGGACGCCGATGCCATGGCGTTCGCTGAACACGTGGGATCCCAGGCCGCAAGCGCAGGAATCACATTAGTTTCTGGCGGTGCCCGAGGAATAGATCAAACGGCCATGCTCGGTGCAGCAAACTCTGGCGGAAATGTGGTCGGTGTTCTTGGCGATGGTCTCCAAGGAGCGGCCATCAATCGGGACAATCGAGAAGGCTTGATGCAGGGCACCCTGTGTCTGGTCTCCCCCTACGATCCCAATGCGGGCTTCAACGTCGGTAACGCAATGCAACGCAACAAAGTTATCTATGCCCTCGCTCAGGCCGGTCTCGTCATCAGCACTGACCTGGGTAAGGGTGGCACTTGGTCAGGTGCGAAGGAGCAATTAGACCGCTTCCATTTCGGCCCTGTCTTTGTGCGAGACATGCCAGGCGGATCCCCAGGACTCGATGCCCTTCGCACTAAAGGGGCACTGCTGTGGCCGAACCCGGAAACCAGCGAGGAATTCAAACAGGTCTTTGACCAACGAGCACCCGTTGATACGTCGCCAAAAAGCTCAAGACTGACCCTTTTCTAGTTTTCTCTGTTGCAACACCCGTCGCTTGTTGGAATGACGTCCCGTGACCTGTCGTGATTTTCCATGCCGGAGCACCTTGGACTCTGGGGTCCACCGCTAGGACCTAGCGCATCACCTAGATTCTGGTCCAACCCGGTCGTAGACTGACCAAGTGGTGAAAATCCTCAGTTCTCTGCCCTCATCGGGGTCTCCCTATGGTGAGAAAGTTGTTGCCAAGTGGGTCGAAGATCATCTGGATGACGGGTGGACTGCGTGTTTCAACGTGAACTGGTTGCCGGGGCCAGAAACCGATGTATTACTCCTCCACCCCACCCATGGTGTGACCGCAATCGAAGTCAAGGGCCACTCCCTCGATGAAATCCTCTCTTTTGGTCCCAATAATGCCGAATTCAGTGGCGGCCAGAAAAAACACCCCGCACTCCAGGCCAGGCAAGCGAGCCAGCACCTCTCCAGCTGGGCCAAGGGCTTAGGAACGACCACACCTAACGGTGTGCCGTGGATTTCATCCACGGCCTGCTTCCCCCGGATTAAACGTGCTGATTTTCTCGAACGTTTTGATAACCCTGAGGTGATTCGGCAGGCCCGGTCCATGATCTTTGAAGATGATCTGGAGGGCACCGGGTCGTTTATTAGCATTCTCCAGCTCGTCCGATTGGGCCCTCCGGTTGGTGGTATCCCACCGCGACTGTCCAACGATGTGAAGGACCAAGTCAGTTGGCTAATCAGTGAACTAACCGACTCACTCACACCATCTGGGTCTGCTTCCGGGACGCACCAGGCCTCAGGGGTGAGAGTGGGGGCCGAAGAAGTGGCTGCAGGGATTGCTGGAGAGTTCCCTTGGGGCCAGGAGGGAACATCGAAGGTCGTTTTTCGCGGGCTGCCTGGCACCGGAAAGACCAGCATCCTGCTTGAAATTGCCCGTCAGCATGCGCAGCAGGGCGCCAATGTGCTCTATGTGACCTATAACAAGACCCTCGCTGCAAATGTGAGAGCTCTGACTGCTCGGATGTCCAATGACGATGTGGAGTTTGGGCACGGACCAGAGGGTGGTTGGAAGATCACGGCCCTGGATCTGTGGCAACTCTATGCGTATGTCACCGAACTGAACCTTCCCCAGCGAATGACCTCTCGTCGCTATACGCGTTGGGAGAAGAAATATGACCGAGGGCTCAGGAAAGCCCTGACACAGTTCACCGAGCGCTTCGACACCGTCTTGATTGACGAAGCGCAAGACATCAGTGACACAGGCTTTCGCTATGCCCTGGGTCTGCGGGACCCGGACGCCTCAGTGTTCGTAGCCTTAGGCGATGGTCAGTTGCTCTACCGCAAAGATGTGGCGCCCGAACTGAAGGACTGGCTGAGCACGGTCGACCACGAGCGTCACCTTTTCCGCAGTTTCCGCAAATCCCACGCCAGTGACCTTGTAATCAAAGCCTTCATCGAACACGGCACCAACCTTGACCAGGCCACACTCGCTCTCACGAGTGAGGCCGCCAGTGAAACCCAAAAGAAGGAAGCCGGGAAGGGCAGAGCCAAAGGAACCATCGACCTCATCCGAAACACTGGGAAGATCACGGTGCGCGAAAGAGAGGGCGAGCGACTGCAGCCCGCCGTTTACCAGTGGGAACTCCACGAGTACCTTCGCAAATGGCGTGACCAGTCACCAGATGGTGTCGTCGATGCCTTAGTAATCTTCCGGCGCAAAGAGGATATTGACTCCAGTGCTGTTCGCGTCACTCTTGATGGCGGGGGCATCCCCTATTCAGATTTGTTGCGTGAGGACAACCGGCGAAACCCCACACCAGAACGAGGCGTGCGACTGACAACTTTCCACTCCAGCAGGGGACTTCGAGCCAAATATGCGATCGTCTTCGGCTTCGACCAAATGCGCGACCTCCCCCAAGAACATCACTTGGCAGCCATTGCACTGTCTCGAGCAACCGATGAAACGGTTGTGGTTGTTGCTAAGGACTCACCATCGACATATCTGCATATGCTCCGCGGCATCCACGACCAAGCTCGAAGCATGAGAGTGGCCTGATGGGGGCACCGGCTTTCGACCCCGGAGATTTTCGAGACGTCGGAATGCCCGAAGGTCAGGTGTATCCGGGGTTTTGGTGGGTGCAGTGGACTGGTCGTCAAGGCCATTCGATCGTGGTCAAACACTTGCATTTTCGCTTGTTACGTGCAGCTGGATCATCCTCTGATGATGATTGGCTACTCGATGGCCTCGCCGAAGACCCAGGCACTGACTTCATCTGCGGAGCCTCGCCCGCCCGGGATGGCTCGAACCCGGCACTGAGTTTTACGCCCGACCATAAAGGCCGCGCGCACGCCACGCACACCGATGCTCACGGAGAAGGTTTCGTGACGTTGACCTCTTTGGGTGAGAATCTTATTGAGGGACTCACTGGCTATCGACTGGATATTGACCGCGAGTCAGAGCTGGTGGCAATTGGCGCCATCAACCGCTACCTGGACTACCGCCGGGGGATACATCTTGATGACACTTCGTTCGAACTATCAGCATTGGTGGGGGCCTTCGTCGACAAAGTGTGGTCAATTCAACTGAACCTCAACGTTGAGGGCGAAAGTGCTTGCATACTCGAGCTCGATGGTGTGGGGCACACCAAAAGACGGACAGCGCGCACACCTCGTGTATCCCAGCATTTGTTGGACATGGCCGAGTTCGAGGGCTATCGCGAGTTTGGTCCCTTCGATAGCTGCACACCCCACGACTTACACATGCGCTCTATTGCCGCAGCCACCGAGGCGATCAACACGCCCATCGCTCTCAACACCGCTTTTCTTGAGCTTTTGAAAGAGCCGGGAGACGATCACCTAGGATTTTCAGAGCAAGTTCCCCGCGCGCTCTATATCGCGGCTCTCATGGTCGTCGGGGCAGATAGGGCTGGCGCAGGGCGGTCTCGATCGGAGGACTGGCCAGAGGCCACTGAAGTGTCACGATGGGTGCTTGGCCTGGACAACAAATCCGGCCAACTCGAGCAGCGGGAGATGATCGAGAAGGTTTTTGGAGCAGTCGCCTCCCTGACTACAGCAGAACAGGCCGAGAGTCTTTTTGATGCCGAGCTTTTTGTTTCGGGCGACGCGCAGAACATTGACTCTCGCTTCCTCGGCCTAACACGAGAGCTTAAGTATTTGCGCATCGATCTGCTGTGGCGGATTCGACGAGATGAACTTGTGTCCCTCTTTCACGGGCTCATTGAGGACGAGCACGAGCGTTTTCAAGTCGTTGCCGAATCGCCTGGCGAGAATCGTCCTTCTGTGTTCACCGTTGACCTTGGGAATCACATGATGGTGCAGGTGAGGCCGCGAATGAACACAAGTCGCCTAGAGTTTGCGAACACCCAGCACGAAGCCGAGTATTGGCTCAAGTGGGAGCCCGATTTCAGTATGGATAACGGTATGCGGGTTGACCTCGATCACGATCTCGTTCAAGTTCCTGAGATTGTTGCGGGCATCATCACTCACGCCATCAAGCACCGCAACGGCTTTACCCCCGAGGCAATGTCGTGGGAGGCAATGCCGCTCTAGGAGAGGCCCTCCCCGGCCCCAGGATTAGCGCTACGACGATTTTGCGAGCCGGACGGGAACGCGCGACCTAGCCCCCGGATGCTCCCCAGGCACTCAGCCACCGTCACGATAAAGCAGCCGGCTACACAACGAATGAATTAGGTGACAACCTTAATCTCGATGTTGGGCTCCCATTGAAGCCCCCACCGGGCAACCCCAAGCATCAAGCGGGAAATAATTTCAGGCTCGCTCTGTCCAGAATTCAGCGGACGCTCCCATAATTCCCAGCCTCGACGGTCTAATTCATCTTGTTGAACCGCGACTCCGAGGAAATCCTGCAAATCGGCCTCAAACGGAATGCAAAAAGTCACATGCTCTTTATAACGCCGACAGTTTCCGTCGCACCCGCCCTCAGCGGGAGAAAGGTCAAAACTTAGAGAGGGGTCTTCCGCAGTTGGCCGCCAGGAGAAGCTGAGAATCCAGTCTTCGGGATGGCCCTCCATCCAGAGGTCGGAGCACTGGGATGAAGTCATCACAACTTCCACATGTTCCGCACCAGGAGGCACGATAAGCCTTTCGGCCAGCGTAACCTCGAGCTCGTCCCAAGCGCGAGGTTCTCTCAGCGCAACAATGACGCCCGGCTGGGACAGCAACGCTAATGAAACCGGGGGTGCTACGGCTTCGAAATGGCGAAGGCCAACGTCTGCCGCGGACAATATCTCCCCGATCGGCGCGAAAAGTTTCTTGCTAGCGAGCAGACCTTTAGCCACGGACACGCGGTCCTTGTCCCAAGCTCCTTCGAACCAGCCCAAATCTTCATTAGAAACACCGATCGATAGGCGAAGGATCGGGGGAACTAACTCGGGTAGGCCTGTGGCATCGACCAGATCATCCTGGGACCGACCCACGAAGCTGAGCAGGGATTTTGATAGCTGCAATCCGGAGTCGAACATACGAATGACAAATCGCGCGCCAGAGGCAGAGATGTCCGTCCGAGAGAGATTTTCAAGGGCTTTCGGCTCAACAAACCCCTCCGCCTCACACCGGTCAATCCAGCGTGGGCCGAACCGAGAGGAGTTCCACTTTTGGTTCACTCGGCGAGAGAGAAAAACCTCGTGCTCACTATCCGGCATTTGCCAGTAGAGCGCTAACCCAACACAAGCGCTATCACGACTTGGGAATTCGGCCGTAATCGCCCGGAGCACAACATCTTCAAGCTGTGGACCCTGGCCCATCCGGTAGGCGCCATTGACCGAACGGAGCTCGTGAATCCGCTCCAACAGGTTCCGCTCTAGAGCGAAGTCTGCTCCAAGCAACAGCTTAGAATCTGCGGGCTCCCACGCCGGTCTGACGGAAACAACCGTATTTCCTCCGACCTCAACCTCAGAGTCCCACCAGGACGTCTTCCAGGACATCAATCCTGGAGTTGTGAGTTCATAGACCGCGTCCATCAGGTGAATTTCGCGCACCCCACCGTCGACCGTCGTCAGCATGATCCGGCTCGAATTCCCATCAACTTCGGAATCAATGGCCCGACAGAAGCCACTCCAACGCTCAGTAACCAAGGGGTCATCAACAAAATTCCCCAAGAATTCCTTCTCTGAGGCAAAAAAGAGCCCCTCAAACAACGAACGAGACACCGCCAACCACCTCAGGCCCTTCAGACTGGTCCAGGAAACTTCTATTTCGTTCGAATGGTATTGCATACCACCGTCAACGAAAAGAGGGCTCCGGCCGCCAGGGCCAAATGGAGACGGTCAGGACTCCAGTTGCCCAGACGGTTCACCGCCTTTATTTCAATCTTGACTTCTGACTGTCCAGAGGGGTTTGGATATATTCCGTTGGCGAGGCCACGATCGAGCACGAAGAGCCCCCCTAACTCAGCTGCAAGACTCAAGTTCGACCCTTTCGTAGTTTCCTCTGATTCAGTGGGGTCTAGGGGTTGTCGCGGGAGGCAAAGTCCGTGGAGAAGGGACCTCAGTCAGGCATGCGCTTCAGACGCCAGACTTTGGCGAGGCGGCTGTTCAGGTCATTTGGGGCGGGGGTTGGGTATTCCGCTGCCCACACCCGTGCTCGCTCTTCTCGCACCTTTGCCAGATCAGCGCGCCGCTGGAGGTCAATTTCAAACAGCCGTCGAGTCTCACGCAAAATCTCGACAAGCTTCGGGGACACGGATATTGCCTGCCTGACAAACCGCGCTGGCAAGCGGGTTAGCGGCACAAGAGATGGATGACCAAGGAATTGAGCCCTCATCAGAGCAGGAAGCTTTCTGTGTTCCCCTTGCCACAACTCAAGAACCTCTTGTTCGGCAAAATACCGTGCCCAGCCCATGCAAACCCCATAACCCGAACCATACTGGTCAGTCCCCCGGTAGCGCAGGTCCAGGTTAGCTGAGGCGCTCCCACTCCGGTGGTTCGGACAGCACGCCAGTCGACTGGTGGGTGGAACAAGTAAGGCGGTTCTTGCTCAAGGACCAGAAGGTGCACAACTATTGGGTCATGGCAGATTATCCAGCCGAGTGGGTCCGTCTTGTGACCAAGTATGAGAAAGACCCCGCTCTCATTGCCGGCGCGCTTGCTTTCCGCGCCTCGTTCGAGCACCGAACCAAACCGTCGTCAGTGGGGCACAGCGACAGTGGCGCCCAAACCCTAGCTCGCGGAGTTGATGTTGTTGGGGAGTCGTTCTGCCCTGGAAGTTTTGCAGTCCTTCGCCGGCGTTGGGGAATTACCGAGAGTAGCGAACGGTTGACCGAGGTTGACCTTTGCAACGAGACCCAGAATCGGCACAGCCCTGATGGCAAGGCCGTTGCCGTGCGAGCCGAAAGGCTCAAGCTTGGCTATCTTCCCGCGACCCTGGCCCGCGGGGTTTTTGGCTTGTTAGAACAGTCAGGTGGAACGCTTCGGGTTCCCGCACGCATATGGTTCGACAGCGAGAACGCCTCGAGACAGAAAAACAGCGTCACGATTTTGGGACCGGAACAGGGCGCAACTGAGATCGACTAGGTCCGCCCAGCTCACCAATCCTCGTTTAGCCGGGCACGAATGCTCGCGAGCGTCTCGTCCTCGAAAAGCCAGTAGTTAGTTCCAGCGAGCGACGTGGATGACCCGCCCCGCTCTAGGTTGGCAAGGCCCGCAGCCTTAGAAATAGAAACCACTTCTCCACGAAAGTCAACGTTCTGAGGATCCACGACGGTGCAGGTAATCGACTGGTCCTGAGCGTGGTGCAGGACTGAGCCCTTGGGAATCCCGTACTCAAAGAAATTGAAGCGAACTCCTCGGCGAACAGCTCGCTCGAGGGCTTCTCGCCCTTCCTGATCGGTAGCTGTGTCGTCTCTCGGTGTCACGTCTTCAAGCGCAATCAGCTCGAGAACGACCTTCGCTTTGTAAGGGTCAAGCCGAAAAAACTCTCTACTCGCACGGACTCTCGCGTCGCCGAAAGCGGTGTGGAGGGTGCGCTCCACACGGCCGTAATCATCAACGCGGGCTGCATAGAAGCATTGAAATGGTAGAGGCACAGACGTTTTGTCAAGTTCCGCCATGCGCTGCTCGACCGAGGTATCTGTCCGGCCAATCTTGATGTACCCCGGCATTGATTCATTGGTGAGTATGTAGACGATGCTCATGGTTCCCCCGAGGTGACGATGCAATTTTTGCAGTCTAGCCCGGCGGCCAGTCGGCTGAGAATCGCTCATGTCAGTAGTCGCCAGTACCCTAAAGGTATGGATCAAGTTCGTTCACGCCAGCGGGTCATCGACCACGGTGAGGTTTTTACTCCCCGGTGGATGGTGGACGCGATGCTTGACCTCGTCAAAGACGAATCGGAGCGCATCGATTCCCGTTTCCTTGAACCCGCATGCGGCTCAGGAAACTTCTTGATCCCAGTGCTCGAGCGAAAGCTCACGACGGTGAAAGCCCGCTACGGCAAGAGCGACTTTGAAAACCCGCACTTTGCTCTCCTGGCCCTCATGTCCATCTATGGCATCGAATTGTTGGAGGACAACACCCTCGAATGTCGCGCAAACCTGCTCGAAACATTCGCTACCTACCTGAAAGTTTCCGAAACTGATCCGACCTATGAAGCTGCACGGCACGTTCTCGACGTAAATATTGTGCAGGGAGATGCGCTGACAATGCTCAACCCGGGCGGCTCACCCATTGTGTTCCCCGAATGGGCTTACCTGGGTAAGGGCCGCTTTCAACGCAGAGACTTCCGCTTCGACGCACTCACCCAAATGTCGCTCTATGGCGAGGGCACGCTCTTCGAGACCATGGACAAGGCCGAAATATTCCGCGCAGAAAAAGACGACTACCCGCCCCAATCAATCGGTGATCTTGCACACGCATCACAACCGCTGTCCCCAGAGAACGGAGGACTCGCCTCGTGACTGAAAAAGCAGGTCTCTCCCTGAAGAATCGCAACCCCGACGTTCTCACCTCAATTGCGAATCTTTCCAACGACGAAGTGTTCACCCCACCGTCTTTCGCCAATCAGATGCTCGACACAATCGCAGAAGCCTGGGCCAAGAACAACAAGGGCGCAAGCATCTGGGAGGACAAGAACGTCACCTTCCTCGATCCCTTCACGAAGTCCGGTGTGTTCCTTCGAGAAATAACCCGGCGACTAAGCAAAGGGCTCGAAAAACAGATTCCCGACGTCCAAGAACGCGTCAACCACATCCTGACCAAGCAAGTGTTTGGTGTTGCAATCACCGAACTGACGGCTTTACTAGCTAGGCGAAGCCTCTACTGCTCAAAGTACGCAAACGGTAAACATTCAATCTGCACAGAGTTCGACACCCCCGACGGCAACATCTGGTTCGAAAGAACCGAGCACACCTGGGTTGGCGGGAAAGAAAAAGTCATCACCGTTGATGATGATGGCAAAGAAATCGAGGTAACCCTCGATGGCACCTGCAAGTTCTGTGGAGCAAAGCAAAAAGAATACGAACGTGGGCTTGAAGCCGAGTCACACGCCTACGCACTCATCCATACAGACGACCCCAAGGCATGGGTCAAGAGCACCTTCGGAGAAGACATGCAGTTTGACGTCATTGTTGGAAACCCCCCTTATCAGTTGGAAGACGGTGGGCACGGAACAAGCGCGAGGCCGATCTATCAACTTTTTGTGGACCAAGCCAAACGGCTCGAGCCACGGCTCTTGTCGATGGTCATCCCCTCGCGGTGGTTCGCCGGCGGGAAGGGTCTCGACTCGTTTCGTGAGTCGATGCTGCACGATTCTCGAATTCGTCGTCTAGTCGACTTTTTTGATTCATCCCAAGCCTTTCCTGGCGTCGATATTTCTGGGGGTGTCTGCTTTTTTCTTTGGGAAAGAGATCGAAACGGCCTATGTATTGTTCAAAACGAATTGCTCGACAAAACGACCTCAATGGAGCGCGACCTAGTCCAAAAAGATTTCGGCGTGTTTGTCAGATTTAACGACGCCGTATCCATTGTGGAGAAGATTGGAGGAGACAACTTCAAGTCCTTTGCAGACGGCGTTAGCTCACGAAAACCTTTTGGAATGGCAACTAATGAGCCTGTAAGTCCCAACCCGTCCGAGAGTTCAATCCCAGTATTCGCCTACCCAAAAAATGGCTACGTGGACAAATCGCGAATCACCCACAACGCTCAATGGGTTCACTCTCACAAAGTCTTGATGTCAAAGGCATACGGCGAGCGAGGAAGCTTCCCATACCTGGTCACGGCCAAACCTTTCTACGCGCCACCAGGAACAGCATGTACCGAAACCTATTTAGTCCATCGCGCTTGCTCAAGCGAAGCTGAGGCAAGAAACGTGATTTCCTACATGCGAACCCGGGTTTTTCGATTTCTCGTGTTACTCCAGAAAAACACCCAGGACGCATCATCTTCGGTTTTCAAGCTTGTTCCGGATCAGGACTTCTCAGAAACTTGGACTGACGAGGACCTTCATGCAAAGTACAAGATCTCTGACAAAGAAATCGACTTCATCGAAAGCATGATTCGGCCGATGGACCCAGAAGATGCCTAAGTCCCTAGAAGAACTTGTCCCAGCGAAGCAAGGGTCTCGTCTCCGTGTCTACGCCTATGCCATTCATGACGAGCATCACGCGGGCTGGTTGAAGGTTGGTCAAACCACCCGTGATGTGAAGAAGCGCGTGGCGGAACAGTTGAAGACGGCGGCAATCAAGAACTTCACGATTGAGGTTGATGAGTCAGCTGAACGAGCCAACGGTTCTACCTTTACAGACCACGATGTTCGGAACCGACTTAAGCAGAAGGGTTTCGAGAATCCTGAGCTTGAGTGGATTGTGTGCAGTGCTGACGATGTCAAGACCGCAATCACCGAGTTGCGTGAAGGAATCGAGCTCGGTGGCACTCATCACCTGACCTTTTCGATGCGGCAAGAACAGAGGGGGGCTGTTGAGAAGACCTACGACTACTTCCACTCGATCTGGCAAGAGGGCATCCACAAAGTGCCGAGGTTTTTGTGGAATGCCAAAATGCGCTTTGGTAAGACATTCACCACCTACCAGCTAGCAAAGAAACTCGGGGCCACCAAAGTTCTGGTCGTCACTTTCAAACCAGCGGTGGAAGATGCGTGGCGGACCGACCTGGAGTCCCACGCTGATTTTGACGGCTGGCAATACATGTCGAAAAACACCCCCGACAAAGACCCCCGTAAAGCTGACAAGAAGCGTCCACTCGTCTATTTCGGCTCGTTCCAGGATCTGTTGGGTAAAGACGCGAATGGGAACATCAAGTCGAAAAACGAATGGGTCCACACCACCAACTGGGACCTCGTGGTCTTCGACGAATACCACTTTGGTGCATGGCGAGAAGGAGCAAAAGAACTCTTCGAGGGCGAAGAGAAAGGCGAGGCTAAAAAGGAAGAGGACATCGAATACGCCAAGATTCTGGATGAATTCGATGAAGAACTGGACAAACTAGGGCAAGACGAGAAAGGGTTCTTGCCCATAACCACCAGAGCATTCCTTTACCTATCAGGCACACCGTTTCGTGCCATAAAGAGTGGCGAGTTCATCGAAGAGCAGATTTTCAACTGGACGTATACCGATGAGCAGCGGGCTAAGCAGGAGTTCTCCAAAAAGTACCCCGACAAGAAGAACCCCTACGCCGCATTGCCCCAAATGCATCTGCTCACCTACCAAATGCCTGACGAGCTCATCGCGATTGCACGGCAGGGTGAATTTGACGAGTTTGATCTGAATACCTTTTTCAAAGCAACCGGGTCCAAAGAGAACGCAGAGTTTGTCCACAAATCTGAGGTTCAGAAGTGGCTCAACATCATCCGGGGTTCCTATCAACCAACACAGGTGGACAAGCTCAAGCAAGGGGCCAAGAAACCCCCGTTCCCCTATTCCGATGTGACACTTCTCCCCTACGTCAACCACTCGTTGTGGCTACTGCCTGATGTTGCCTCGGTCTGGGCGATGAAGAACCTGTTGGAGGAGAAACACAACGTGTTCTGGCACGACTACAACGTTCTGGCAGTGGCTGGCTCGTCAGCCGGAATCGGCCTGGACGCGTTGCCACCCGTGAGGGATGCCATTGGAAATGGCCACGACACAAAGACCATCACACTGTCCTGCGCCAAGCTCACGACGGGCGTCACCGTGCCCCAGTGGTCCTCGATGTTGATGTTGCGAAACTTAAACTCAGCGGAAACGTACTTTCAGGCGGCCTTCCGGGTTCAATCGCCCTGGTCCATCAATAATCCGAACGGTGATGACCCTCACGAGGAAGACATCATCAAACCTGTCTGCTTCGTTTTTGACTTCGCGCCGACGCGAGCGCTTCGCCAGCTCTCGGAGTATGGCATTGGGCTGTCTCCCCACCAGCCAAACCCTGAAAAGGCGGTGGAGGAGCTCGTTGGGTTCTTGCCGGTCTTGGCCTATGACGGGTCGTCCATGAGTCAGATCGACGCCGGAGGCGTTCTCGATATTGCGATGGCAGGAACATCGGCCACACTTCTCGCCAAGAAGTGGGAGTCCGCATTGCTCGTGAACGTGGACAACGAGACGCTCAAACGCATACTCGGCGATCCCAAAGCCCTCAAAGCAATCATGTCGATTGAGGGATTCCGTTCCCTTGGCGACAACGTAATTCAGGCCGTAATCAACAAGAGCGAGCATGTGAAAGCGGTGAAGAAGGAGAAGGGCGACGCGATCTCGGCCAAAGACAAGAAGGAGCTGACGCAGGAAGAGAAGGAATACAAGTCGGCAAGAAAACAGATTCAGGAAAAACTGATCAAGTTCGCCACCAGAATTCCAGCCTTCATGTATCTGACTGACTTCCGGGAGAACAAGCTGCCCGACATCATCAGAAAGCTCGAGCCAGAGCTTTTCCGCACTGTCACTGGGCTCAACGTCGAGGACTTCGACTTGCTCGTCTCGCTTGGCGTGTTCAACCCCGTTCATATGGACCAAGCAATCTTTGCCTTCCGGCGATATGAGGACGCATCCTTGTCCTACGCAGGAATTGATTCACACGAGGGCCTCCGCAAGTACGGAGGTTTTGACACTGTGGTGGCCAAGGAGCTCTAGCGTCGTCAGTTCACGGCTTGAACTCAACCACACCGTGGTGTTCAAGAAAATAGGCCTGGTCCTTCGAGAAGGCACCGACATTTGCAGTCGAGTCAATATGCCACTTCGGCAGGACATCACGATCAAGCAGAGGAGAAACCCTCATGGTTCCTTTTGCGCTGAAGGTGATGAATCCTCCGTCAAAAAGCTTGTCGATGTGCGGTGAGAGAAACAAGCCGTTGTTGCCATCAAGACGCTCCTGGTTGGTGGAGGCACTCCACGGCTTAATATGGCTGGCGATAAGGAGTTTGTCAGAACTCACGGATGTAACCCTGCAGCGCGGCTCGAATGCTCGCACACGGCTTCGGAACAACCCCTGCCCTCGCCTGGCTTGCACCAGGGCTTGCTTTTCCGTTTCAGCAACGAGCGGTTCAGAGAGGATCTCGCGATCCTCTGGAGTCATTTGCATCGGGTCTAAAGGCGCGAGCAGTTCAGAGGGGGTTGGAAGGTAGGGGTTCCCCAGAAGGTTCAACAGCGCAAAAGCCATCGGCTCTGGTACCGGGAACAAATACTGCTGGTTACCGACACCGTTGGGGCGGATCGGCGAGTACTTGGCTGGCAAGAGCGGCATCAGCACCTGCATATGTTGGGAAGGCCTGATCGGCGAATCCATGGAGGTAAATTCAACAGGGACCCGCCACCCCGTTGCGGACCAGGTGTCGCCGGCAGCACCAAACACCGTGGGTTTTTCGGCTTCGTAGGCGCTGCCCAAGGCGACGCCGACCGCTCGGATTTCCATTCCCGCAAAAGAAAACACCACATCCCCAGCGCGGATCTCCGTCATGTGGTCATAAGCGGCGTTGCGCTTACCCGCGTTGTTGGTAATCGGCGACCACAAGTAGCCACCACCAACCTCGTGGTGAAAGGTTTTGTTTTGGCTAACCCACCAAAATTTCACTCTAGACCTGGCTTCACGCTGTGCGGTCGTAGGCTGAACTGATCTCCAGGAGAGCGCTCAAATAGGGTCCCACGCCAGACACTCGGGAAACTGTGGTCTCTATTCGTGACCTGCTCAAGGCTATGTAACTTAGCCTGTGGCCAATCTCCAACCACTCACAAATCCGCTCAAAATCCAACACGAGGACATAGTCTGCCTCGAGTCCTCGTGCTGAATGGGCTGTAGTGATACGAATCGCGCTCCGGGGTGGAGAAATTCGCCGGTTTTCAGGTCGAATTAGGTCAAAAAACTTAAGTTCAAGTGACTGAAGCTGCTCGATGACCCAACGATACGCAGGAGATTTCCTGCCCGACAAAATAATCAGGGCATTGACCGGCTCTTTGTGCTTGGCCATCTTTCCCACCAACTCCCTGACGTCTTCCTGAACGGTGGCCGCAGTACTGACGCGGATGACTGAACCGGCATTTTCGGCAACGCCAAAATCAAGTTGGTTGACCTTCGAGTTTTGAGACGAGTTCTTGGTTTTCTGCTGCTCCATCCAACGAATGGATTCAGCAGAGTCAATGCCTTCAGAAAGGAAATTCATATGGGAAAAAGCCTGGCCGACGAAATAGCCCTGCGCAGCGTCTCGAAACCTTCTCTGCAATTTGCTGCGCTGGGCCTTTTCCGCCCATCGTGCAACGGCTTCGCATGGTTCATCTCGGTAAAGCTCCTGTCGTTTCCCCATCGCAATTGCTAGGTATGTTTCCTTCGCGCACACACTTTGCACTAGCTCCCATTGCTCATCCGTTATGTCCTGGCTCTCGTCCAGGAGAACAACGTCAAATGCGTCAACCTGGTCTACCCGAGTAGCTTTTGCGACACCTTGAAGATATTCGCCGTACTTATTCTCGTCGGAAGCTACTGTCAGCACCTTCAAAGTCGGCTGGAGAAACTTGGCAAGCTCGAAGTAATCGAAAGCCAGGAACTCGGAGTCCGGGGTCCCGATAGCCTTTCCGGCGAGTTCCCTCCGAACTTCCGCCGCAAGGGTTTTGTTGAAACAGCAGAAGAGAACTCGTCTGCCATGAGTGAGGTGTTCTAGACCCACCCGCAACAATGTTTGTGTCTTGCCCGAACCAGCGGGGCCTTCGACAACTAGACGTTTGGCATCCCAATGCTGCGGCAGTTGCTGAGACTGCGTCCCGGAGCTAGAGAACCTGAAACCCGGGGCAACCTCCCCCGTCTCTGGTCGGACAGGTAACTCTAGATCGCTACCGTCTCGTAGCGTATCCACGTAATGTCGAAGCGCCTTAGCGTCAACGTCAAATACCCTCGCAGGAGGAGTCGCTCCGAACCGAGGCGAACGGATAATCGAATTAGCCCTTTCCAGGAATTTGTCGAAATGAACGAGGTCTTCCTCAAAGCCCATGAATTCTGAATCTCTGGCGGCCACTGACCCGTCACCAAACCGCTTTGCCCAATCTGATCGCCTGATATTCGGCCAAATGGAAAGCGAGTGCACCCAAGGCGCTCTTACCGGGCTTCTTTGGGAACTAAACCATCCCTTCAGCTTTTGCGCCTGCTCATGAGCCTGGAGTGCCGGGTTCTTGCGACGCGCGTCGCCGAAAGCAACATGCCTCCCGTCGCCCGAGTAGCCAGTGACCTGATTGATCGAGTGTCCTTTAACTTCGACTACAAGGAAGCCAAAACTCGGATGGGACACTAGGGCGTCGATTTCTCCCACTCCATAAAGATGATTGACGTTGAACCACAGATTTGTGTCGTCGCTGGCGGCTTCCGAAATCCAAGTAGCAAACTTGAACTCACCGAAACGGCCAGGCTCATTTTTCGGGATAGCGGTGTTAACGCTTGCCAACTTCAACTCCTCTCTCCCATTCAACGCCTACCTGCCATTCCCGAAGCGGAAATCCCGCGCAGGAGTTGCCGTCTCCCAGGGGCTCCACCGAATGTATGTCTCAGGCATCAAAGCAGCTACTGGCCGACAAAGTGTTCGATACGAACCTGCTCATTCTGCGCCGCCTTAATGGAGGTAAGCAGGGCAACTGCGTTTGCCATCCACTCGGTGCGCCTGAGGATTGCGTCTCTGGACCATTCGGACAGAGATACAACATCCTTGTTCATGATCAGTTCCGAGTGTTTCAGGCCCTTGTGGTCAAGGTTGCCCTCTACCTTCTTGGCCCAACTTGTGTGGCGAAGAGATCCGTCAAGGTCAAACTCGACCATGGTCTGGTTCCCCCACATCTGAACGTAGTCCTCGTAGGACTTTTCGTCTCCAGAGACCTTCTCGGGTGCGATTACGTCATACCAATTGGAGTCCTTCGATGGGCTCTTGGGCGCCAGGAGCTCGGGCCACGTCACTTGCCTCGTCCATCGAAGAAGGTCGCCCGTCAAGGCGCCTTCAACACGGGTCAACACGTAGTCAAGGAGGTTCTTCTTGGGCGCTGCGGAAATGATCTCGTTACGGATCTCTTCGTCACCGGGTGCTTCCGCCATCAGATCCTCGAGGATCTCAAGGAGCGCCCCCGTCTTATCTGGTAAAGCCTCTGTCCGCACTCTGCCCGCATAGCGCTGGTAGATGTTCTCGAGGACCTGGGCGTTTTCGCCACGCAGCGTCCATCGAAACGCCAACATCTCGGTTGCACGGGCGGCAAAACGGAGGGCTTCGTCGGAGAAGTTTCCTCCCAGCACCGGAAGCAAGAAGACTCGGTGGGTGTCAGAGAAAAGATTAATGCGATCGAGCGTTGCGTTGAGCTCTGGATCAGCCGTTTCGATGCCCTTGTTCCACAACATTGCGTAGACGTAGGAGGCTTCAGCAATCTCTTCGAGGTTCTTTATCGCCCCGCGCTCAGCGATACGAGCTTTGAACATCGCGAAGATCTTCTTGTTCTGAACCTTTTCTTTGTCCTGCGCGCTCAGCAAATAGTGCCGGAGGAACTTCTCGAAGGGGTAACCCCCAAGGTGTTCCACCGCAGTGTCCCACTGGGAGATGACGTCCTCCACAGCAACGTCGGTGAGACCCTTCGATTCACGAAGGGTGTAACTCTTGAGGAGGTCTGAAGCACTCAGACGAACACCTCGGTCGTTCAGCGTCTCGAACAGCACGTAGGCATCGTTCTCGTCGGGAACAGTGATGCGCAAGACCTTCAGAGAATCCTTCAGGGCGTTGATCAGCTCGAACAAGAACTGCTTGAGCTGATCTTCGTTGGCGTTGTTGTCTTGCATAAGTCCACGCAATCCCTCGTGGAGTCTGAAATACGCCGAACGTAGAGCCTTGGTTGCCTCTTTTTGTTTCGGCTCGAGACCCTTACCGTTCCTTGTGAGTTCTTTCCGGACGACACCGGGGTCGATCAAGATATAGCTGTGGAAGATGTCCCGAATCTGGTGGTTAGCGGTAAACCGGTAGTCAATGAAGTTGTTGAGTTTCAACATCTGGTCGACCAACGTCTTAAGCGGTAGCTCGGTGTCGCCAATTCGGTGGTTGGGGTTTTCCATCTCGTGGAGTTGGTCCCTAATCAGACACAGCAACATCACCGTGGTAGTAAGGCGCTGTTGGCCATCAATGACGCTGTACTGCTGGGCGCCCTCATCCAGCAGAACAATGGGTCCAAAGAAGTGATCTTCTTTAGACTCGACCACCGAGAGAAGGTCCTCAAAGTACTGGTCGATGTTTGTAGCATCCCAGGCATAGTTGCGCTGGTATTCAGGAATGCGTAGCTTGTTGCCGCCTCCGAGCAGTGAGCTCAAGGAAAATTGTTCAGCGGTGAGTTCCATTGGTGTTCTCCGTATCTGAGTATTGATCACAGTGGATCATAGTTTTGGGGTTTTGTGCAATGTACAGCGGCAACTTGGCCGGGCAGCAATGTGCCCGGCCAAGTTGGTTCGAGGCGGTCTACTTACCCGACGACTTCCTACGCTCTTCAGGGCTGAAGCTGGTCGTGCCACCGCGGCGGCGGTCACTGACATAGCGGCTCAGGGATTCTGATGCGGAGGAGACACCGGACCGGTTGGCGCCATAG
>Ga0079301_1000343_pt1 | contig 22460 bp, 22 predicted proteins | sample Wag4_2014_7_11_3_FD_74797 | JGI IMG/M metagenome (GOLD analysis project Ga0079301, IMG submission 74797) | Fresh water mixed with fracking chemicals microbial communities from Ohio, USA - Utica-2 Time Series FC 2014_7_11 | ecosystem: Engineered > Industrial production > Chemical products > Input... | reverse complement strand
TCACCCCCGCCGCCGCGGCGCGCGCGTTCCGCGGCTCGATCGGCCGCATCACCGCGATCGCCGCGGCGCTCGGCGCCACGAGCGCGGCCGCGGGCGTGCTCGTCTCGCTCGGCATCGAGCGCATGCCGACGGGCAGCGCGATGACCCTCGCGGCGACCGTGCTCTTCTTCGGCGCGCTCGCCCTGCCGCGCGGCGCCGCGCGCGGCGCGACGGCGGCGGCGCCGGAGGCGCGCGCGTGAACGAATTCGTCGCCATCGATCTCCCCGCGCTGATCGCGGCGCTGCTCGCGCTCCTCGCCTGCGGAACCCTGGGCAACTGGCTCGTCCTCCGCAAGGAGGCGATGACGGGCGACGCCATCGCGCACGCGGTGCTGCCCGGACTGGTCGCGGGGTATCTCGTCGCGGGCACGCACTCGGCGCCTGCGATGCTCGGCGGCGCGGCGGTGGCCGGTGTCGCCGCGGTGCTGCTCGCGGGCTGGGTGCGCCGTCGCACCGACCTCGAGCCCGGCGCCGCGCTCGGCACGGTGTTCACCGCGTTCTTCGCGCTGGGCGTGACGCTGCTCGAGACCGGCGGCGCGCGGCAGGTCGACCTCGATCCGGGCTGCGTGCTCTTCGGCGCGCTGGAGACGATGTTCGTGGTGCGGCCCGAGGGCGCGACCGGCGTCGCCGGCTGGCTGCGCGGGCTGCCGCGCGAGGTGTGGACGCTCGCCGCCGCGGCGCTCGCGGCCGTCTCGTTCCACTGCCTGTTCGCGAAGGAGCTCGCCCTGCTCGCGTTCGACCGCGAGCACGCCCGCACCACCGGCGCCGCACCGCGATGGCTCGAGCACGCGATGCTCTGCGTCACCTCGATGGCGATCGTCGCCAGCTTCGAGGCCGTGGGCAGCATCCTCGTGATCGCGCTGATCGCGTGCCCATCGCTCATCGCGGCGCCGCACGCGCGCAGCGTCGGCACGCGGCTCGCGCTCGGGCTCGCCCTGGGCTCGGTGCTCGCGACCGCCGGCTACCTGCTCGCCGCGCACGCGCCGTCGGTGTTCGGCACCGCGCACGCGCTCAACGCCGCGGGCATGATCGCGATGCTGCTTGCACTCGCGGTGCCCTGCTCGTTCGGCGTGCGCGCGCTCGTCAGCCGCCGGTCGGCGTGAGCTTCCAGTCCTTGCCGTCGGCGTTCGGCGCCCAGAGGCGCATGTCGTCGAGCGACTCGGGCGCGCGCGACTCCGCGTGGCCGTCGGCGAAGCCGGTGACGATCTCGCCACCGTGGCGCGCGCTGAGGTTGCCCCACGACGCGGGGTCGCCGGCGTCGTACACCGACGCCCAGGTGCGCACGTCGAACCACGGCGAGCGGATGCGGAAGTAGCCCTCGGCGACGCCTTCGATCGGGCTGCCGCTGCCCGGCGCGCTCTCCTGTCCATGGGCGCTTCCGAACACGACCATCGACGCCGGCTGGTTGATCTCCGAGAGACGCGTGGCGTAGAACTTCCCGAAGGTCGAGAGGAACGCGCTGTTGTAGCCGCCGAAGTTCTCGTCGCCGCCGAGCCAGACGCTGTTCAGGCCGAAGCTCGGGAAGACGCTGGTCTGGTAGAGGTAGTTGGAGAGGTCGGTCGTCTCGAGCTCGCGCAGCACGCGCTCGTGGTCGCCGACGAAGAGCGCGCGCACGTCGTGGCCGAGGTACGGCGCGAGGCGCCACACCCAGCGGCTCGCGGCGACGCCGATGGTCTGCTGGGCGATCGGGTTGCGGTTCGCGTCGTACGCCGGCAGGCCCGACTTGTAGCCGGGAAGCAGCGTGCCGTTCGCGTCGAGCGCGTACTGGTTCCACGCGCCGCACAGCGTGCGCGCGGCGGCGATCTCGCGGGCGCGCTCGCTCGCGACCCGCGCGCGGGAGATGATCGGCAGCAGCGCGGCGAGGATCCCCGCGAGGATCGCGATCACCACCAGCAGCTCGACGAGGGTGAAGCCGGCGAACTCCGCGATGCCGCGCAGCGGACACCGACGCGCGTGCGAGGATGCAGCGCCGACGGACGCCGATGGAGGCTGCACGGAGATCGCGGTCGGGGAGGCGGGCATGGTGGGGCGAGAGATTCGCGGACGGGGTTCGCAGCCGGGCATCGCGGACGGTCGGGTTCGTGCACGGCCCGCGCGGATCTTCGCAATGACCCGCGAAGGGACGACCGAAAACCGCGCGGCAGGGTGACTTCCTTCGGAAAAGCAGGCCGCACATCGCCCGTTTTCTCGCCTGCCGAACCACCAAGCCTACTCTAGCCATCGGCTTCCGGGGTCGATGCGGTGTCGCATTCCCGCGTGAAGGCCCGCACCTCCGCCCCACCCATGACGCGCCGAACCCACACCTCCGCCTGCGCCTCCCGCCCTGCTGCGGGCGCACTCCTGAGCACGGCGCTGTGCCTGCTTCCGACCGACGGGGCGGCCGCCGACAGCTTCACGGCCACGTTCGCGTCTCCGACGCTCGACCGCTGGAACTACCCGTTCAACCCGACGCCGGGCACGCGCATCACCGCGTCGACCTTCGGCAACGAGGCGGGCGGCACCATGTTCGACAACCGCGACGGCCAGTTCGTGGTCGGCTTCGACACCGCAGCGCAGGTGCCGGCCGGGCTCGGCGCCTCGACCTACACGATCGAGTCGTGCGTGATCGAGATCACCTACGCGAACGACTTCGTGGTCGAGTACGACCCGACGGTCGACCCCTTCAATGCGTTCCTGCCGACCAGCGACCCCGAGTACGCGGACGACGCCGACGCGGGGCAGCCGCTCGAGCTCTACGGCGTGGGCTACCGCAACGGCTTCTCGCTCGCGACCTGGACCGAATTCACGCCGTTCACCCCGGGAAACGTGCTGAATCCGTCGGTGCGCAGCGCCTTCGCGCTCGGGCTCGACGCGGGTGGCGCGGCGGTCGACGTGTCGAACTCGGTGCGCGAGCGCTGGACGCCGCAGCCGTTCGCCGTCGGCACCATCGCGAAGCTCAAGCCGGGCAGCCTCGTCCCGATCAACACCAGGGTGCGCTTCAGCGTCGACGTCGCGCGGCCCGGCGTGCAGGAGTACCTGCGCACGGCGGTCGATGCGGGCAGGCTGCGCCTCAGCGTGACCTCGCTGACCAAGGTGGTGCAGCAAGGCGGGAACTTCCCGGTGTTCTACTGCCGCGAGAATCCGCTGGTCACCGCGACCGGCGTGGGCGCCGCGACACTGCACATGGTGGTGTCGACGCAGACCTGCGCGCCCGCCGACCTCAACTGCGACGGCGTGGTCAGCGCACCCGACCTCGCGACGCTGCTCAGCCAGTGGGGCTCCGCCGGCAGCGCCGACCTCAACGGCGACGGCACCGTCGGCGCGCAGGACATCGCGATCCTGCTGGGCGCGTGGGGCTGAGGCTCGGTCGCGTCACCGTGCGATGCGCCGGGCGATTCACCGTGTGATTCACCGTGTGATTCACCGTGTGATTCACCGTGCGATTCGACGGGCGCGCTCCACCCACGGCTCAGGCAAGCCGCGGCATCGGCCGACCGTACACCGGCGCGAGGCGGCGACGCACGCGCTCGGCGATGCTGTCGAGCATGCGCTCGACCTCGGTGGTCGCGATCTCGGTGACCGCCGCGATCTCGGAGATCGTGAGCTCCTCCGTGTAGCGGAGCGCGAGCACGAGGCGTTCGCGGCGGGTCAGTTCCTTGAGGAGGTCGGTGATGAGGGCCGCGCGGGAGGGCGCGGTGGCTGCGGTGCCGACGGGGGCAGCCGCGGGAGACTTCGTCGCTTCGTCCTTGCGAGTCATGACTCTTCCTTCTGCCGCCATCCATGGCGACGAGGCGGGAAGATACCGCGGACCGAGAGCCCGTGGGCGCGGAGCCATGCGGCTGCGGTGGATACCTGAGTCGGCGGTTGACGGCCGCCGACTCGGAAGCGGCCAGTCGGAAGGCGCTGGTTGGAAGGCGCTGGTTGGAAGGCACTGGTTGGAAGGCACTGGTTGGAAGGCGCCGGTCGGAACCCTCGCCCCACCCCCCCGCCTCAGCCCGCGACCACCTTCGACACGCTGAACAGCGGCAGCAGCAGCGCGATCGCGACCGCGCCGAGGATCGAGCCGAACACGAGGATCATGACCGGCTCGAGCAGCGAGGTGGCCTGCTTGAGCGCGGTCTCGAGGTCCTCCTCGGCGAAGTCGGCGGAGCGGCCGAGGACCTCGGGCAGGCGACCGGTGCGCTCCCCCGCCGCGACCATCGAGACGAGGGTCGCGGGCAGCAGGGTCTCGGCGCGCAGGGCGTCCACCAGCGACCCACCGTCGCGCAGCCGGGCGTCGACGGTGTTCCAGAACGCCTCGACCCGCGGGCTGCGCGTCAGGCCGCGGCAGATCGCGATCGCGTCGAGCAGGTGGATGCCGCTGGCCAGGAGGGTCGCCAGCGTGCGGCTGGCGACGGCGACGAACGCGAGGCGCGTGATGCGGCCGAGCACGGGCGCGTTGAAGCGCAGCCGGTCGATCGTGCGGTGCCAGGCGTCCGAACGCGAGAATGCGAAGATGGCGCCGGCGAGCACGGCGGCGCTGAGCGTCAGCACCGGTGCGTTCTCGCGGACGCCAGTGCCGATCCCCAGGAGGATCTTCGTCGGCACTGGGAGCTCCGCTCCGCGCTCTGCATAGATGCGCGCGAAGCGTGGCAGGACGAACAGGAGAAGGCCGAGGACGACGGCCGAGCCGGCCCCCAGCATGAAGAGCGGGTACGCGCTCGCGGCGCGGAGCTGGCGTGAGAGCCGCTCGCTGCGCTGCAGGTGGTCGGAGGCGCGCAGCAGCATCGGGCCGAGCTGTCCGGTCGACTCGGCGGCGCGGGTGAGCGCGACCACGATCGCCGGCACCTCGCGGCCGCGGCGCGCGAAGGCCTGCGAGAGCGGCATGCCGGTCTCGACATCGACCGCGACCTGGGTGACGAACGGGCGGAACTCGGGACGCGCACCCTCGCGGGCCGCGGCCTCAAGCGCCTCGGAGAGCGGCACGCCCGCGTCGGCCATGGTGCCGAGGTGGCGGCAGAGCAGCGCGAGGTCGCTGCGACGTGCGCGGCCGCCGCGGCGGACGGTCACGGCGTTGGTCGAGATCGCCTCGTCGCGACCGATCGAGAGCACGGTGCGGCCTTCGGCGCGCAGCTTGCGGGCCACTTCCTCGGCGCTGCCGGCGGCGAGCGAGCCAGTCGTCTCGAGCCCATCGATGTCGAGGGCGCGGTAGACGAAGGTCGCGCGCGCCTCCGTGCGCGCGTCGGCGGGCGACGCGGCGTTCGGGCGGGAGGATGGGACGGTGGGCGAAGCCATGTCGGCGGTGTGGTCGGGGTTGCGGTCGGGCGTGCGCGTCAGGACGCGGTCGCGAGCACGACCTCCTCGAAGGTGGTCTGGCCGGCGCGGACCTTCTCGAGGCCGTCGGCGCGCATCGTGCGGTGGCCGGCGGCGCGGGCGATGGCCGCGAGTTCCTGCGGCGATGCGCCGCGCGCGACGGCCGCGGTGAAGTGCTCGTCGGGCACGAGCAGCTCGAACACGCCGATGCGTCCCGAGAATCCGCTGCCGCGGCAGCGCGCGCAGCCGGCGCCGCGCGCGAAGTGCTCGACCTCGCCCGCGATCGCCTGGACCTCGGCGCGCACGTGCGCCTCGGGCTCGAAGTGCTCGCGGCAGTGCGGGCAGATGCGGCGCACCAGCCGCTGCGCGAGCACGCCGCGCACGACGGCCGCCACGAGGTAGGGCTCGATGCCCACGTTCACGAGGCGCGTCGCGGCGCTGACCGAGTCGTTGGTGTGCAGCGTCGAGAACACGAGGTGTCCGGTGAGCGCGGCCTGCACCGCGGTGGTCGCGGTCTCGGCGTCGCGGATCTCGCCGACCATGAGCACGTCGGGGTCCTGCCGCAGCATCGCGCGCAGCGCGGTGGCGAAGGTGAAGCCCGCCTTCTCGTTGACCTGGAACTGGTTGACGCCGGCGAGGGTCGCCTCGACGGGATCCTCGACGGTCGAGATGTTGCAGTCGGCGGAGTTCAGCGACGAGAGCACGCTGTAGAGCGTGGTCGACTTGCCGCTGCCGGTCGGACCGGTCACGAGCGCGATGCCGTTCGGCTGCGCGATCACCTCGCGCCAGCGCGGCAGGATGCGCTCGCCCATGCCGAGCCGCTCGAGCGGGACGAGCGACGCGCGGCTGTCGATGATGCGGATGACGACCTTCTCGCCGTGACGCCCGGGCATGGTCGAGACGCGCAGGTCGATCGGCCGGCCTTCCAGCATCACGTGGATGTCGCCGTCCTGCGGCAGGCGGCGCTCGGAGATGTCGAGGCCCGCCATGATCTTGATGCGGCTCGAGATCGCGGCGCCCATCTGCCACGGCGGATCGACCTTCTCGAACAGCCGGCCGTCGATGCGGAAGCGCACGCGCAGCCGCCGGTCGCCCGGCTCGACGTGGATGTCGCTCGCGCCCTCGTGCACCGCGTTCCACAGCAGCCAGTTGACGGTCTTCACCACCGGCGAGTGGCCGGCGACCTCGCGGAGGTCCTCGATCTCGGCGACCTCGCGCTCGACGACGCTGAACGCCTGCTCGTCGACATCCCCCACGATGTCGTCGATCACGAAGACGTTGGCGGCCGGCACGTACGCGTCGAGCGCGGCGCGGATCTCGGCGGGCGTGGTCGCGACGATCTGCACCTGCCGACCGGTGCGGCGGCGGATCTCCTCGAAGAGGTAGAGGTTCGCGGGCTCCGCGACCGCGACGGTGAGCATGTCGCGCACGAGGAAGAGCGGCAGCACCAGGTGCTCGAGCAGGTAGTCGCGCGGAAGCACCTCGAGGCAGCGCGGGTCGGCGATGCGCGCGATGTCGCGGGCGAACGGGATGCCGTAGCTGTCGGCCACGGCCTCCATCACGTCGTGGTCGGTGACGAAGCCGAGCTCGACGAGCGTCTCGCCGAGCAGTCGCCGGTGGCCCTTCTCCTTCTGGTGGTCGAGGGCGTCGCCGAGCTGCTTGGGCGTGATGAGGCCGCGCGCGACCAGCAGCTCGCCGAGCTGGAGCCTCGGAAGCCTGTCGACGATGGCCTGGTGTCGTGGAAGTGCGCCCATGATTTTCGCTCGGTTGCCTCTCGGGTGCCTCTCGGACGTCGCTCGGGTGTCGCTCGCGTGCGTTTCGTTCGGCGGAATCTCGGTTCGATCGCCCGCGGTGCGCGGGTCGCTCAGCGCATGCTGCGCGCGGCGCCCTCGACGCTCTCGGCGCACTCGAAGCGGTCGGACAGACGCGTGAGGCGCAGCGCCTCGCGCACGGCGTGCTGGGGAAGGACGAGCCGGAGCGCGCCGCCCGCGCGCGACGTCTCCTCGGAGAGCCAGAGCATGCTCTCGAGCGCCGCGCTGTCGGCGAGCGTCACGTTGGCGAAGTCGAGCACGAAGCTGCGCGCGCCGCCGGCGAGCCGTTCGCCCGCGACGCGGCGGAAGTTGTCGGTGGAGTCGGCGGAGAAGTCGCCGCTCGCGATGAGCAGCGCGACCGGACCGTGGTCCTCCCAGGAGAGCTTCATGCGGCCTCCTTCATGGCGGCGGCGTGCGCCGAGTTGAGCGCGTCGTAGCCGCGCAGGTCGATCGAGCGGAAGTGCGCGAGCAGGCGCGGGTCGTGCTGGGTGCCCGCGCACGCGGTCATCTCGGCGAGCACGGTCTCGCGCGGCTTCGCGGCGCGGTAGGTGCGGGTCGAGCTCATCGCGTCGAAGGTGTCGGCGATGGCGATGATGCGCGCGAACAGCGGGATGTCGGTGCCCTTGAGGCCGTGCGGGTAGCCGCGGCCGTCGAAGCGCTCGTGGTGGTAGCGCACGCCGTCGAGCACGGGCGCGAACTGCGGGATGTCGCGCAGGATGCGCCAGCCGATCTCGGGATGCTGCTTGACGACCGCGTACTCCTCGTCGGTGAGGCGGTCCTGCTTGCGGAGGATCGACTCGGGCATGCCGATCTTGCCCACGTCGTGCACCAGGCCGGCGATGTGGATGTTCTTGAGGTCGGCCGCGGGGAGGCCGGCGGCCTCGGCGATCTGCCGCGAGAGCAGCGCGACGCGCTGCGAGTGGCCGCGGGTGTACGGGTCCTTCGCGTCGATCGCGGAGACCAGCGCCGACAGCGAGCCCATGAACATCGCGTCGAGGTCGCGGTAGAGGCGCGCGTTGTCGAGGAAGACCGCGAGGTGCCCCGCCGCCGTCTCGACCAGCGTGCGCTCCCAGTTCGACATGGCGCCGTCGCCGGCCTGCCGGTCGGCCGCGGCGAGCAGGCCGAGGGCGCTTCCGTCGCGCTGCACGGGCGCGAGCACGAGGTCGCTGCCGACCACGAGCGCGCGGGCGGGCGCGGGCGTCGCGCCGAGGATGCGGCGCGCGGCCGCGGGATCGATGCCGTCGGCGACGATGCCGTCGAGCTTCGCGTCGAGCAGCTGCTCGGCGGCGCCGCTCACGCGGAGCGCGGTCCAGCGGCATCCGAGCGTCTCGCGGAGCTCGCGCAGCGTACGGGTGATGAAGTCGCGCGGCGACGCGCCGACGGTCATCTCGCCCGAGAGCGAGTGGAGCAGGTGCAGTTCCTCCCACGCGGCGCCGAGGCGCGCGCCCGCTTCGGCGCCCGCGAGGCGCTCGCCCTCGCTGCGCGCGAGCGACGCGACCAGGCGCGCGAGGCGCGCGGCCGAGCGGCGGTCCCACGGCGATCCGGCGGCGATGATGCTCTTCGCGAGGCGCGCGTCGACCTGCGCGCCGTGCGCGAGCTGGTCGATGGTCTCCCCCTCGAGCGCCTCGGCGAGCAGCGTGACGGCCACGAAGCGACCGCCGGCGACGTTGCGCGGCATGGGCACGGGCAGGACGAGCATGCCGAAGCGCGGTTCGATCGGCTCCTCGGCCGACACCGCCCAGCGTGCGGCGGCGCGGGCGATCCAGCCGCGCGCGAGCGGGCACGCGCACAGCGTGCGCAGCAGGTCGGTGCAGGGCTGAGGGAACGGGTCGGTCGCGGCGGCATCGGCCGGGAGCAGCACGACATCCGCATCGCGGAGCGCGCGGTTCAGTGCGGCGAGCGGATGCGTGGTCGCGGCGACGCTCATGCGGCGGCGCGCTCCCCTGCGGAGTCGTTGGAGCCTGCCGCGCCGTGGGTGCCGAGCAGCCCGAGCACCTCCGCGAGCAATCCGCGTGGCGAGAACGGCTTGTGCACGACGCGCGCGATGTTGGCGCTGTCGGCCTCGCCGTCGCGCAGCAGGTGGCCGCGCGCGGTGAGCATCAGGACGGGGATGCGCGCGAGCTTGGCGTCGGCCGACATCGCGCGGGCGAGCTCGATGCCCGACATGGCCGGCATCTGCAGGTCGGTCACCACGAGGTCGAAGGCCGTGCGGCGCAGCATCGCGAGCGCCTCGTCGCCATCGCTCGCGGTCTCGACCTCGAGCCCCGCGTTGCGGAACTTGAGCGCGACCACCTGCACGATGTGCGCCTCGTCGTCGACGACCAGGATGCGCGCGGGATTGCCGGGGTGATGCTGCATGTTCATGCCGCCTTTCGGCCCGCCTGCTCGAGCGGGATGGCGAACCAGAAGCGCGAGCCGACGCCCACCTGGGAATCGACCCCGATTTGTCCACCGTGGACTGCTTCGACAATATTTCGGCACAGGTTGAGTCCGAGACCGGTTCCCTTGGCAACCTTCTCGTGGTTCTCGACCCTGAAGAACTTCCCGAAGAGCTGTGGGATCGCGTGCGCGGGGATGCCCAGGCCGTTGTCGCGCACCGAGACCACCACCGAGCGGGCGAGGTTGTCGATGTCGACCTCCACCGCGACGGTGCCGCCGTCGGGCGTGTACTTGAGCGCGTTCGACAGGAGGTTGAGCAGCACCTGCTTGAGGAGGTGCGGATCGGCGACCGCGAAGGCGCCCGCGCTCCGGCGCGCGACCGACAGCGCGATGCGGCGCCGGTGCGCGTCGGCCTGCTGGGCGCGCACGCAGTCGTCGGCGAGCGCGGCGAGGTCGACCTGCTCGAAGCGCGCGCGGGAGATGCCGCTCTCGATGCGGCTGATGTCGAGCATCCGGTCGACGAGCGCCTCGAGGCGGCCCGATTCGTCGAGGATCACGTGGATGAAGTGGTCGCGCTGCGCGTCGTCCTCGACCTCGCCGTCGGCGAGCATCTCGGCGTAGGCGCGCAGCGACGCGAGCGGCGTGCGCAGCTCGTGGCTCGCCTTGGCGACGAACTCGCTCTTCATGCGGTCGGCCTCGCGCTCGGCGCGCACGTTGCGCACCACGACCGCGGCCAGCGCGTCGGCGCCGTCCTTGACCGACGAGACGGTGATCACGACCGGCGTCGCGTCCGGGTTGCGCAGCTCGCACTCGATGCGGCGGCGCTCGCCCGCGCGCGCGGCGCTCACGCCCTGCACGGCGCGCAGCACCTGCGGCGGCAGCGCGTCGACCGCGGCGCGGGTGCCCGCGACGCCGGCCTCGGCTCCGAGCAGCTCGCACGCCGCGCGGTTCGCGAAGCGGGTCTCGCCGTGCGCGTCGACGAGCAGCAGCGCGTCGACGAGGTTCTCGAGGATGGCGGTGCGTTCAGCGCAGCGGATCTCGATGGCGCGCCGGAGCAGCGATTCATCGGCGGCCGGCGCGGGTGCGGCGGTGTTCCCGTGCATGTTGCGTCGCGCCGCCGGGCCCGGGCCGTCCGCGCTGGATGCTCCGTTCCCCGACGCCGCACCGTCGCGCGCATGCCGTGCCGACGCGCCGCCCCTGCCGCCGAGCGCGAGCATCGTCGCCGCGACGCCAAGCGCCGAGGCGCCGCTCGCGACGATCCAGGAAGGCGTCGCGCCCATCGCCGAACCGGCCGCCGCGGCGGCGGGAATCGCCGCCAACGCGAGCAGCGGCAGCGCCGGCCACGCGGATCCCGCGCGGCGCGGCTGCGCCTGTTCGGCTGGTCGGTCGCGTCGCGGATCTTCCATCGTGCAGGCTCCCAACGTTTCGGTCGGCGGATCACCCTCTGCGCGCGCGGTCGCCGCGCGGAGCATCAGTTCGAGCCGGTGTCGGCGTCGACCGCGGCGATCGCCTCGCGGGCGAGGGCCGAGCCGGGATCGGCGGTCAGCGCCGCCTGAAGCGTCGCCTTGCCCTCGTCCTTGCGGCCGGAGTACCAGAGCGACATGCCCAGCGCCACCTTCGCCGACACATCCTTCGGCGCACGCTCGCACGCCAGTCGGTGCCAGCGGACGGCCTCGTCGTACTCGCCCTTCTCGGCGGCGACCATGCCGCGCAGCGTGTAGCCGCTGGCGTCGTCGCTCGCGAGGGCGATCAGGCGCTCCGCCGCGCTCTGCGCGCGGGAGAGGTCGCCGAGCTCGAGGGTCGCGGTCGCGAGGTCGCGCCAGGCGTCGACATCCTCGGGATACTCGCGGACGGTGTCGCTGAACACGACGCGCGCCTCGGTGGTGCGGCCGAGCATCGCGAGCGAGCGGCCCTCGTGGCGCATCGTCTCGCGGGTCGGCACGAACCGCTTGCCGGAGGTCTGCTCCGCGGCGGCGCGCTCGCGCTGCCGGCGGGCGGTCTCGAGGCACTTCTGGTACTCGCCCGCGTCGAAGAGCGCGGCGACCAGCTTCTCGCCGATGAGCGGCGCCTCGGGATCGATCACCGACGAGCGCTCGTAGCTCACCGCGGCCGCCTTCGCGTCGCCCGAGAGCATGGCGATGTCGCCGAGCAGCTCGTGCATCGCGCCGTTGTGCTCGAAGTACGCGAGCTTGGGCAGGAGCATCATGCGCGCCTCGTCGAGGCGGCGCTCGGTGATCATGAGTTCGGCGGCCGCCAGCTGGTAGGAGATGCGCTCGGGGTCGATCTCGCCGGCCTTCGTGTAGTCGGCGATCGCCTTGTCGTTCTCGCTCCAGCGCTGGTGCACGATGCCGCGGTAGTAGTACGGCTCGGCGAGGTTCGGATCGCACTCGATCGCCTTGCCGAAGGCCTCGAGCGCCTTCTCGAGCTTCTTCGACTCGAGCTCGATGCGGCCGAGCAGCGACCAGTACTTCGCCTCGCGGTTGCTGCGCACGAGCGCCTTCTCGACCTCCTTGCGCGCCTTCTCCAGCTCGCCCGCCTCGAAGGCCTGCTTGGCCTGGTCGAAGCTCACGAGGCTGGTGGTGCGCTGGAAGCGCGCGTCGGCCTCGAGACGGGCCTCGCGGCCCGCGGCGCGCGGCGCGCAGGCGGTGGCGAGCAGGATCGAAGCGGCGACGGGGAGGGCGATGAGGAGCTTGGTGCGCATGGGGTGTACCTCGGAATGAAACGGAGCCGCGCCCAGCCGGGCGCGGCTCCAGGGATGTCAGGGTGATCGGCCGTTCAGGAGGACCGGTTCAGTCGGCGCGGGGAATCCGTCCCAACTTCTCGGTCCGCCGTGTCCGGGCGTCAGTTCTTGCTCTCGAGGTCCATGCCCTCGTTGGCGCCCGCCTGGGCGTCGTCCGAGGGGGTCGGGTTGCCCGAGCCGTTCGCGGGAACCGCGGCCGACTTGCCGGCGCCGACCTGCTTCGAGATCACGCGGCGCATCATGCCGTGCTCGTAGTCGGCCTGCGCGGCCGAGCCCTTGCCGGTCAGCTCCGCGCGGAGGCGGACCATCTCGGGCTGGTTGTGCGAGAGACGGAGCGAGTTCTCGCAGTGGAAGAGCGCGAGCTCGCGGTCGCCGGCGGCCATGGCCTCGAAGGCCTTCTGGTTCTGCGACGTGGTGAGCGTGTCGCGCGACCACGGCAGCAGGCCCTCGCGGGTGCCGATGCGCACGGCGTGCTCGAACTCGTTCGCCTCGTCCGACCAGACCTTGGCGATCTCGTCCTTCACGATCGTCGGGGTGACGAGGAAGATGATCTCCTGGCGGGTCAGCTGGTCGTCGTAGCCCTTGAACGCGTTGCCGAGGAGCGGCACGTCGCCGAGGCCCGGCACCTGGCGGCGCTCGATGACGGTGTCCTCCTTGAAGAGGCCGCCGAGCACGAGCGTCTGGCCGTTCTTGACGCGGACGTTGGTGACGATCTCGCTGGTGTCCTCGTTCGGCACCGGCAGCGTGCTGCCGTTCGAGTCGACGAGGTTCTCGATCTTCGCCTCGCTGACGCTGGGCGCGAGCTCCATGCGGATCGAACCGTCGTTCGAGATGAACGGACGGAAGATCAGCTTGATGCCCGAGTCGAGGAACTCGACGCTCTGGGTGGTCGCGGTCTGCGTGGTGGTCGAGCTCAGGTAGCCGACGCGGCGGCCGATGAGGATCTGCGCGCGCTGGCGGTTGAGCGCCATGACGCGCGGACGCGCCAGGACGGTCGTGTCGGTCACGCTGTCGAGCAGGCGGAGGAACACCGCGATGTCGTCCGAGAGGACGCCGACGCGCATGGTCGACTCGCGCTCCCAGCCGGACACCGAGGTGTTCGACGAGTTCGCGACGCTCTGGCCGGGCTGCTTGCCCACGTCACCGGTGAAGAGGTCCGACGCGCCCGAGAGCGGGTTGGTCAGGTTCGCGAAGTCGAGGTTGCCGATGATCGACACGTCGACGCCGAAGCCGTCCTTCTGCACGACCTTCGACGACACGACGGTCGACTCGACCACGACCTGCGACGGCGGGGTGTCGATGTCCTTGAGGAGCGTCTCGACCGCCTTGATGTTGTCCGGGTAGTCGCTGACGACGAGCATGCCCTGGAAGGCCCAGCTGTCGCTGCCGCCGTCCGACTCCGAGGGCTGGAAGCCCTTCTCGACGTCGCCGACGAACGAGACCGCGCCGGCCTCCGAGAGGATGGGCTTGATGAACTCGCCCGCATCCTTCGCGTTCAGGTACTCGAGCGGGAAGTTGCGGCTGACCTTCTTGAGGCGCGACTTGGTGACGTCCTCCCACTCCTGGCGGGTGTAGACGTAGATGAAGTTGCCCGACTCCTCCATGCGGAGGTCGTTGGCGCGCATGATCACGTCGAGGGCGTCGTAGAGGCCGACGTCGTAGAGGTTCGCGCTGACCTTGCCCTGCACGCCGCGCGACGCGATGATGTTGCGGCGGCCCTGCATCGACAGCATCTGCAGCGCCTGCAGGATGTCGGTGTCCTGGAACTGGATGGTGAAGGTCTCCGCCGCGGCCTGGCCCGCGTTCGGCTTGACCTGCGCGTTGCCGGCCGCGGGCGTCGCGGCGGCGGGCGCGGTCGCCGGGGACTGCGCGAGCGCGAGGCCCGACGCGGTCAGCGTGGCGATGAACGAGGCCTTCTTCGTAAGGTTGAAGAAGGCGCGGCGTGCGGCGTTGTTGTTGCTGTTGTTCATGGTTGGTTCACTCGTTTCGAAAGGCCTGCCGGATGCGCTTGCGCTTACCGGTTGTTGTCTCCCCCACTCGGAGCTGTTCCCGTACCGGCTCCACGCATGCGGATCTCGAAGCGCTTGCCGCCGTGCTCCAGCACCGCGGCGCCCTCGAGAACCTCGACGAGCACGAACCGAAGGCCGTCCGCGCTCTCGAGCGCGTCGCCGATTCGGTGGGTGCGTCCGTCGATCACTGCCATGGACAGTCCCCGTCCGGCCGACTGCAATCGGAACCGCTCCGTTGCGCGCCGCGCCGCCTCAAACACTTCCAGCGCAGGTACTTCGGCGCTTCCGCTGTCGCTCTTTTGCGACGGGACGATGCTTGCGCGCGATGACGTCTGGTTGTCCGAGCTGGGGTACGTGTGCGGATCGATGCTGAACGGATCGATAAGACGCGCGCCCTGCGGCGCGAGGCCGCTGTCGAGCTCGAGCACGGGCTCGTCCTGCGCGGGCGCCTTCGCGGGATCGTCGGCGATCGCGGTCTTCGGGATGCTCGTGAGGATGCGCAGGCGCGCCCAGAGCAGCAGGCCCATCGGCTTCGCCCACGCGACGACGGCGAACATCGCGACGAAGGTCAGCGCGCCCTTGCGGGAGCGCATCCACGCCATCGCGCCCGATCCGCGCTGCGCGGCACCGTGCGCGGCGGCGCCGGCGGGCTTCGAGCCCACGTAGACGGCCGGGGTCGGATTGCCGCTGATGTTGTGCTTCGGCTTGTGCGTCATTGATCGTCTCCTGCGGCGCCGCCGGTCGATTGCGCGGCGGCGGTGGTGGTTCGGACCGCGTTCGCGGCGGCGGCGGCGTCCTGCGCATCGGCATCGGCGAGGTCCGCGCCGGCGATCGCCGCGGCGAACACCGCGTCGAGCTCGAGGCGCGCCTCGACCAGGTTGGCTCCGTCGTCCGCGCCGGCCGTGGCGTTGGGATTCCGCGCGCCCGCGCGTGCGGCGACACCCGCGTCGGGACGCTGGATCTCGATGTGGATCGGCCGCACGAGGCGGCGATCGCCCTCGGCGCGCGCGAGCACCTCCATCACGCGCTCGAACGACGCGCGCATCTCGACGATCACGGGCACGGCGCGCAGCGGCGCGCCGGTGCGTGCGTGCGATGCACCCGTGGACGTGCCTGCGGCCGTGTTCGTGGCCGTGTTCGTGGCCGTACCCGCGGCCGCCGGCGTCGCCGGAACCGACTCGCCCGCGACGATCGTCTGCGTGCCCATGTCGGGTCCGGTGCCGACCGCGAGCATCCGCATCAGGTGCGCCTGGTCGGCGCCCTGCGGAATGGTGCGCAGCACGCGCGCCGCGGCCGCGCGCGCCGACGCGAGGTCGACCCGCATCGCGTCGCGTTCCGCCGCGATGGCGTCGTGGCGCTCGACCTGCGAGAGCAACCGGCCGCACTCGGCGATGCGTTCCTCCGAGGCGACGAGTGCGGGCCAGAGCAGCGTGCCGCCCGCGCCCACCACCGCGAGCACCGACAGCCCGAGCACCGCGAGCGAACCCTTGGACGCCGAGAAGACCGACGCCGAGCGCGCGAACGCGCCACCGGAGGCCGCCGCGTGCCCCTTGTCCTGGGTGTGATGCTTCATGTCGTGTCCCCCGCTCATCGCATGCCCTCCTTCGCCGCGTCGATCCGTTCCTGCGCCTGGGCATCGACCGACGCGATCTCCGGCAGCTTCCACCGCTTCTCGAGGTCGACCTTGAACTGGATGCGGAACTCGCGCGCGTTGCGTCCGCGGAACTCGCGGCTTCGGCTCGACTCGAGGCTCACCTGCGCCACCGGGGTGAGCGCGGCGAGGCTGTCCACGATGCGCCCGACATCCGACTCGTTGGCCGCGATGCCCGCGATCTCGCCGCGCAGCTCGCGCTGCACCTGCTCGTCGCGGCCCGCGCGGCGGATCTTCTTGTTCGTGCCCTGCACGTTGGCGTAGTCGAGGTCGATGCGCTCGAGCACGGCACCCGCCGGCAGCGACGCCGCCACCGCGCGCACCACGGCGCTCGCCGGGATGGCCACGCCGACCGCGCGCTGCGTCTCGAGCGACTGCTCGAGCGTGCGGCGCTCGGCGCGCAGGCCCGCGATCTCCTCCTCGAGCGCGATCACCGGCCCGCTCGACGCGCGCGCCGCGGCGAGCTGCGCCGCCGAACGCTGGTCGATCCAGCGCGCCGACGCGGTGAGTCCCAGCGCGACCGCGCCGAGCGCACCTGCGGCCCACAGCACGCGCCGCGAGGCGCGCCCGCGCACCACGCGCTCCACGATCGACCGGGGGACGAGATTGATGTCGTTCCTGCTCATGCCGCGGCCCTCCCCTGCGATGCGTGCGTTCCATGGGTCGCGCCGTGCCGGCCTCCGCGCACCGCGCCGTCCTCCTCACGCCCGCGGCACGCGAGGCCGTAGGCCGCGATCCACGAGGCGAACTCGCCGGCGCCGAGGCGCACGTCGCCGCCCTCCGCGGCCGCCGTCGGCAGCTCGCGGTCGAACGGCACCACCTCGGCCCGCGTGGTCTCGGCCACGATCTCCGCGAGGCGCGGCTCCGCTCCATGCGGGCCCGACACCACGACGCGGCCGGGCTGGCCGCCGCGGAACGTCACTCCGTAGTAGCGCAGGCAGAGCGCGACCTCGCCCGCCAGCGCGTCGATGGTCGCGCGCGTCGCCGCGAGCGCCGATTCCTCGGCCACCGCGTCGACCGCGGGCGCCATGCCGCGCGCCGCCGCGATGCGGTGCGCACGCAGCGTCGCCGCCGCCTCGACCGGCACCGACAGGCGCGACGCGACCGCGGTGTCCAGCGTCTCGCCGCCGACGGGAATCTCCCGGCAGAACGCGATCCGGTCGCCGCGCAGCACCATGATGCACGAGCCGTGCTGCTCGACATGCAGGATCGCGCGCACATTCGTCACGTCGGCATCGCGCCGCGCGCGCCGGCTCATCGCCCGCGCGATCGCCATGAAGCGCGGCTCGACCGCGACCGGCTCGAATCCCGCGTCGACGAGCGCGCCGAGCGCCTGCTCGAGCTCGTCCGCGGGCGCCGCGACCACCAGCTGCTCCTCCTTCGCGTCGCCGTGCGGCGCGGGAGCGCCCGTGGGGATCGCATCCGCCACGATCGACTCGCGCGCCATCGCGTTGCGCTCCGCGGCCTCCCACGCGATCGCCTCGCGCGCATCCGCGCCCGCCATCGCCGGCAGCCGCGCGACATGCATGCGCGCGAAGCTCGACGGAAGCCCGATCACGACCTCGCGTCCCACGAAGCGCGCCTTGCGCATCGCGTGCACCGCCGCGAGTGCGCGCTGCACCAGCCCGTCGCCGGGCTCGCAGCGCACCGTGAGCGCCATGCGCGGCGCATCGATCCCGTGACGGACCTGCATCAGCCGCGGCGCTTCCGCGCCGAGGTCGAGTCCGATCGGACCGATGTTGCGATTCCAGGGCATGCGCCAATACGACATCGAGGCCTCCATCGCGGCGGGACAGGCCCACCACCTCGTGTTCGTCGGCGTTTCGCGCACTCCGCTTTCGCGTTGTTCGCGGACCGATGGGAAATCGCCCGCCCCACCTGGGACGGGCGACCGTGCGTCATGTTCGTGTGCCGCGCGTCGGCCATGCCGGCCGCGCATCGGCCGATTCGCCGCGCGCGCCCCGCGTCAAAGCGGCGGCAGCGTCGTGAGCCGCGTCACGCGGATCTTGCCCGTGACTCCCGCGATGTCGAGCCGGTAGCTCGCCTGCGGGGAGGTCAGGATGATGTACCCGCCCGTGCCCGGGATGCCGCCGGCGCCGATGGTGCCGCCGAGCTCGTCGAAGGTCAGCGCGCGCTTGCCCGAGTCGATGCTCGCGGCGTACACGCGCACCGACGAGAACTGCTGCCGGTCGCGCAGGTCGACGACGTATGCGCCGCGCTCGGAGTTGCGCGCCAGCGGGTCGTACACGTAGTCCGCGGTCGCCGGGTCGTAGGACTCGCTCAGCTGGTCCTCGTCGACGCGCACCAGCGCCCAGCCGGTTCCATCCTCGAAGAAGTGGATCCGCCGGAAGCCCTGGTTCGCCAGCGCATCGCTCTGCGCGAACGAGATGTCCGCGATCAGCGTGCGCACCGCGGCCTGGGTGTCGAAGTCGCCCTTGCTCGACAGGTACGGCACGAGCAGCGCGCCCGCGAGGCCGAGGATCGTCACGACGATCAGCACCTCGATGAGCGTGTACCCGCGGCGCACGCCGTGGCAGAGCTTCGGGAAGATTCGTGTCGCTGCGCGCATGGGCTGTTCCCTCCGTCCCGCGTTTCGGCCATCCGTGCCGCCGACTTTCGTCGGAGGCTCCCTTTGGAATCGAAGGCAGGGCTTGCGGGCCCTGCCTCCGTCGCGTTCGTTTCACTGCACCGGTGGGACCGGCGTCCGGATCACCAGTTCGGCGCGTCGGCCGCGGTGTCGGTGTCGGCGCCCGCGTAGTTCACGGTCAGCTTGGCGCCGTTCCAGTTCCAGTTGTAGCCGACGGGCAGGCGGGGTTCCTTCATCAGGAACGGCGCGCCGCCGTTGTAGGCCGTGGTCATCGCCGGCCAGAGCTGCTCGGTGCCGTCCGAGCCCGAGGCGGGCGGGATGGTCCCGTTGTAGCGGAGCTTGTAGAGCTCGATCTGGCTGCGCACCGCAGCGAGCTGCGAGCGGGCCGTGCTCCGGGCCGCGTCCTCCGCGGTCGTCGTGATGTTGGGCACGACGAGGGCCGCAAGGAGTCCGATGATCACCACCACGATCAGGATTTCGATAAGGGTAAAGCCGCGTCGATTGAGTTTGGACATGCGTACTTCTCGCAGTTGGCGGCCAGGACGATGGCCGCGGGGTTCGACTGTGTGACTCGTGAAGCGGGCTGCACGGATTCCTCCGTGCAGCCCGGGATGGTTCGATCAGGCTCGAATTACCAGCTCTCGATCTCGGCGAGGGTGAGGCCCTCGGGGAGCGTGCCACCGGTGAAGGTGACGTAGATGGTCTCGATGTTGGTGGTGCCGGCGTTGTCGCCCCAGACGAACTCGTAGCCGGTGGGCAGGGTCGGGGTCTTCTGGAGGTACGGATCCTCGCCGTTCGGAGGAGTCATCAGGTCGTTGAAGTCAGCCGGGAGGTTGCCGTTGTTGCGCACCCGGAAGAGCTCGACCTGGCTGCGGACCGTCTGGAGCTGGCTCTTGACCGAGCTCTCAGCGGCCTCCTGCGACGCGTTCGTGAACTGCGGGATCACGATGGCGGCGAGGATGCCGAGGATGACGACGACGATGAGAATTTCGATGAGCGTAAAACCACGACGAACCGAACGCTTGATGGAAGACATGAGTTCCTCACTATCCCTCGGTGACCGTGCCATCCGGGCGACTCGATCCGAGGTGGCACTCGGTCGCCGAACTATCCATTGGCTCACGCGAGCCCCTTGAAATGCCGTTGCGGACGAGTCGCCCACAACGGCTGTGCTCGGATCCCTCCCTGAGGCACTGGCGTCCCTCCGGCGCCAGGACCAAGGACCTGAACGCCATGAAGATCGTCCCTCCCGCCGCCAACCTTCAGCTCCTTGCCCCATTCCTCGGCGCTCCGGCGCTTCACGGGACGGCACAGGCGTCACGCGTCGCACCAATCCGCACAGATGGAACCGGGAGGACGGCGCCGCGCGCCGGACGCGGGCTCAGCAGGGCGACGCGCCATCGAAGCGGACCGCCACGCGATAGCGGCCCGCCGATGTACGCTCGCACCGCCGAACCACCGCGATCGCGGGCCGGCACGCCGGGTCGCTGAACCCGATGCTGACCCGCGCGCCCACCGTGATGGGCGTGATCGAATCGCCCGCGAGCCACCACGGCGCGCAGTCGAGTCGGTCGAGTTCGATGAGGACCCCGAGGTCCGCGCCCAGCGACAGCAGCGTCGCCGTGCCCCGCAGCGACCAGCGCTCGGTGCGACGACGGTTCAGCCGGAACACGGGCTCCAGCCGCTCGCGGCCCGGCCACCACGCCCCGAGCGGACCGCGGTTCGCGGTGGCCGGAGAGGGAAGCGCGCTGGCGACGGCGGTCATGGACGAGTCACCACGTCGGCACTTCGCCGCGCGGGACTTGAGAATCCCACCCGCTGCCGCCCTCGCGGTATAAACCCTCCATGAAGGCCGTGCCCGTCGCGCGATTCGCAGTCCCCACCGGCACCGCCGCCGCCACCGTGGTGATGCTCGAATCGACGGGCGACGAAACGACCGACGCGCGCCGCTTCTGCGCCCTCTCCGCCCTCGGCGACGAGGCCTTCCGCGGCGCCTTCGAGGAACTCATCGTCGAGGGCATCTACACCGTCCTCGCGCACCGCGTGCTCGTGCTGCGGGTGAGCCGTAACGGCACCCGCACCTACGGCGCGGTGGTCGCGATCGATGGCGGCGGAGTTCCCTCCCCTGCCCGCGCCGGGCTGATTGCGCGCCCAACCCTGCTCACGACCGACACTTCCGCCGAGCGCTCGGCGGAATTCCGCGCCCTGCTCGAGGCCGAGGCCAAGCAGCGCCCCGTGTTCCACGGCATGACGCCCGAAGGAACCACCTACAGCGGATTCGAGGCGCAGGCAGGCGCTGCGATCCTCGCCGCGATCGCTTCCCTCGTGCCGGCCGACGCGCCTGCATCCTCGATCGCCGTCGTCTTCGCCGGCGACGCCGTGGCGCTGCCCGATGGCCTGATCGTCGGCCTCCTCGCAGCGCCGATCTGACCGGTCGGCGACCCGCGCCACACGCTCCCAGCCCGTCGTCCACCTCCTGCGGGTTCCGATATCACTCCGCGTCCCCGACTCACGCGCGAACGACCCTCCAGCGCCGGGCTCGTCGGATGTCGCCGCCCTCCTGCGGCCCCGCCTGCCGCCGCACCCCTCGCTGCTACCATCGCGACCCCGCGTCATCGACCGACTCGCGACTTCCGAAAGGCACGCCGTGACCACCATGACCAACTCCGCCGCGACGATCGCCCGCACGCTGTTCCCGCAGACCCCGTCCAAGGGCCGGGTCTACAACTTCAGCGCCGGTCCCGCCTGCATGCCTGAGTGCGTGCTCGAGCAGCTCCGCGAGGAGCTCATCGACTGCCGCGGCGGCGGCATCGGCCTCCTCGAGCTCTCGCACCGCGGCGCCCTCTACGACGCGATCAACAACGAGGCCGAGGCCGCCTGCCGCAAGGCCGCGGGCGTCGGCAGCGACTACGCCGTCTTCTTCATGCCCGGCGGCGCCACCATGCAGTTCGGCCTCCTGCCGCTCAACTTCGTGGGCGAGCACGAGACCGCCGCCTACATCGACACCTCGATCTGGTCCTACAAGGCCTACACCGAGGCGGCGCGCTGTCGCAACGCGACCATCGCCTTCGACGGCCGCGCGCTCCCCGCCAAGTACTCGCGCGTCCCCAAGAACGGCGAGTTCACCGAGCCGAAGGGCGCCAAGTACCTCCTCTACTGCCAGAACAACACGGTCGAAGGCACGACCTTCTGGGCCCCGCCCGAGACGAGCCTTCCGCTCATCGGCGACGCGACCAGCGACATCTTCTCGCGCCCCTGGGACTTCACCAAGCACGCGATGGTCCTCGCCGCCGGCCAGAAGAACCTCGGCGCCTCGGGCGCGAGCCTGATCGTCGCGCGCAAGGACTTCATCGCCAGCGCCACGCAGAAGCTCCCGCAGATCCTCCGCTTCGAGGACCACGCCAACGCCAAGTCGATCCTCAACACGCCGCCCACCTTCGCCGTGCGCGTGATGGGCCTCATGGCCGAGTGGACGCTCAAGGTCGGCGGCCCCGAGGCGATCGCCAAGAACAACGCCTACAAGGCGAACCTCATCTGGGACGCCGTCGACAACTCCGGCGGCTTCTACTCCTGGCCCGCCGAGAAGTGGTGCCGCTCGCACCTCAATGTGTGCTTCAAGACGCCGAAGGCCGACCTCGACGCCAAGTTCGTCGCCGAAGCCGAGAAGCACGGTCTCTTCGGCCTCCTCGGCCACCGCGAGGCCGGCGGCATGCGCGCATCGATCTACAACGCGTTCCCCGTGAAGGGCTGCGAGCTCCTCGCCGACTTCATGGCCGACTTCGCCCGCACGAACGGCTGATGCCCCACGAACAACTCCCGTCGTGAGTGCCCGCAGCCGCGAGTATCGGTAGCCGTGAGTATCGGTAGCCGTGAGTATCGGTAGCCGTGAGTATCGGTAGCCGCGAGTATCGGTAGCCGTGAGTATCGGTAGCCGTGAGTATCGGTAGCCGCGAGTATCGGTAGCCGTGAGTATC
>Ga0079301_1000342_pt1 | contig 22530 bp, 30 predicted proteins | sample Wag4_2014_7_11_3_FD_74797 | JGI IMG/M metagenome (GOLD analysis project Ga0079301, IMG submission 74797) | Fresh water mixed with fracking chemicals microbial communities from Ohio, USA - Utica-2 Time Series FC 2014_7_11 | ecosystem: Engineered > Industrial production > Chemical products > Input... | reverse complement strand
GGCTGACGCATACACAGTTGATCTGTGTAATTTGTCTGACAAAGCAGTGGCTGCGTTGGAAGAGATGGGTATCTCTGTGCAAGAGAACCTTGAGAAGAAGCCTGAGCAGGGTAAGTACATCACCTGCAAGAGTCAGAAACCAATCAAGGCTTTCGACACTGACAATGATGAAATCGTTGAGGATGTTGGTAACGGTAGCAAAGCAATCTGTATGATTGGTAGCTACGCATGGACATACAAGAACAAGAAAGGTGTCAGTCCTTCATTGGCTAAGCTGGTCATCACAGACTTGATTGTCTTTGCTGGTGGCGGCAACATCTCTGCTGACGACGAAGACGTGCTGTAAATGATCTGTTGCATCGACGCCGATATATATGCGTATAGGGCGGCGGCAGCATGTGAGAACGAGGATGAGCTACAGGCTATCAGGTCTGTAGACTCTCTCATCATCAACACTCTCATGTGTGGTGTAGACAAATGTGGCTATGTCGATCAATGGAAGTTGTTCCTTACTGGCAAGGGCAACTTCAGAAACGATGTAGCTGTCACTGCCCCCTACAAAGGCAACAGAGCAGACAAAGCAAAGCCTAAACATTTGGCTGCGGTGCGTAACCATCTGATGCAAGAGTGGAAGGCTGACATGTCTGCTGGTCAAGAAGCCGATGACTCCATTGCCATTGAAGCTACAAAGCTTGGTGACGATGGGGTCATTGTTTCGTTGGACAAAGACTTAGACCAAGTGGCAGGATGGCATTACAACTTCATCAAGAGAGAAGCTTATTACATCACTGAAGCTGAAGGGTTGCTCAGGTTGTACATGCAAATCTTGACAGGTGATACTGCTGATAACATCATAGGTCTTCGTGGCATTGGTAATGTCAAGGCTAAGAAGATGTTGGAAGATGCAGCAGATGAGACAGAGATGTTTCAGCGTTGTGTTGAAGCTTATGATGGTAACGAAGATAGGGTTGTTGAGAACGCCCATCTACTTTTCTTACGTAGACATGAAGGACAAACATGGACTCCCCCCTCCAAAAGAATGACGTAGCTGTAGTGCTGCGACCCATCATTGAAGATGGTGTTGAATGGGACGGTGCGTTCCAGATGTTGGTGAGTGTTGCTGGACCAGTGACGCTTGATGAAGAACACATGAAGAGCTTGCTCACTGTTGCCAGCTACCTAGCTGCTGCTGTTCCGTTGATGGAAGAGAGCAAAGCCTTCACTGAGTTGCTTCGTGACAGGGCTGAACAACTCACTGGTGATGTACTCATTGGTGATGGTGGTACTGCGTTGCTTACTAAAGACACTAAGTGTGAGGGAGGTGTGCAATGAGGCTGATGAAAGACTGTAAGACTTGCTTCAATGCTGGTCAAGTATTAGATGGACCTAACCCTGCGTGTTTTGGTTGTGTTGAATACAGTAAGTGGGTGTCTAGGGATTTCTTAATCAATGTCAGCGATGAACCAGTCGTAGTGAAGTCTGGTGTCAAGTACGACAACGGTAAACCGCAATGGTCTTTGCTGCCCTTCAGAGCATTGACACAGGTCGTTGAAGTGTTGACGTATGGTGCAAAGAAGTATGCTCCAGACAATTGGAAGAAGGTGCCCGATGCTCGTCGTCGCTATATCGATGCAGGCTTTCGTCACTTCACTGCTTACGCCAGTGGTGAAACACACGATCCAGAAACTGGTAAGCATCATCTGGCTCACGCTATTTGTTGCCTGCTCTACCTTGTAGCCTTTGACTTAGGAGAACACCATGACAAAAGTAACAGTGACGTTTGAAGCTGAGATTGATGTTGATGACTTGGGTGCTGAGTATGCTAACGAAGACTACCTCATCGACACTGTCAAAGAACATATCATCTATGCCATGAGTAGGCTTGATGCAGACATTACATTCAACAAGGTTGATGTGGAAGGACTAGAATGAAACTAACAATCACTGATGCTGAGAATGGCTTTGTTGTAGCGGTGGAAGATACACCAGAGAACACCTACTACTTCGTTGCGCTAGACGTTGACGATGTGTGTGGCATTGTGCAGAACATCTTAGTTGAACCACGAGATGTACTGGACATGACCAACGTTGCCTTTGAAGCTGTACCAAGTGACAGATAAGAAACGTAATGGTGGTGAATGGACAGAGGCACGATTCAAATCTTTCGTGACCTCTGCCCTACGTGCTGCATCACGGCGATGGCCTCCGAAGTACAAAGCTTTGAAGGAAGCTTTCGCTGGCAGGAAAGTGAATGCAAAGACTGGTAAGCTGGCAATGCATTACACGTGCGCTGCTTGCAAGAAACTCTATGTTGCTACCGATGTACAGGTCGATCACATTAAACCCGTTGTAGACCCTAAGAAGGGGTTTGTTAGCTGGGATATTTATATCAACCGTATGTTCTGTGAGATAGAAGATCTACAGGTGATGTGTAAGCCTTGTCATAAAATCAAAACTGATCAAGAGAAACTTGAAAGGAAGAAGAAATGAGCTTCATCAAATATCAACACCTTGAACGCTACGGCAACACCGAAGTGGAAGGCATTGAAGTGGGGACATGCTATGTGTTCCCTAAGCTGGATGGTACTAACGGTAGTGTCTGGTATGAAGCTGGCACACTACGTTGCGGTAGTCGTAACCGTGAGTTGTCACCTGACAACGACAATGCTGGCTTCATGAACGCCATGATGGACAATGTACCTGTACTAACGTACATAATGGCGAACAACGAACATGTTCTCTACGGTGAATGGCTTGTGCCGCATACGCTGAAGACCTACAACGACGATGCATGGCGCAAGTTCTATGTGTTCGATGTGTATGACCGCAGCAAAGAACGGCTGCTAAGCTATGACGAATACTCTGCAGGTCTTATTGCTGCTGGCATTAACGTCATTGCTCCCATTGCCATCATCAAGAACGGCAGCATCGACCACTTCACTGAGTGTCTGAGCAAGGCACACTACTTAGTGAAGGACGGTGAAGGCGCTGGTGAAGGTGTTGTCATCAAGAACTATGACTACCAGAATAAGTATGGTCGTCAGACTTGGGCCAAGATTGTCGGCAACGAATTCAAAGCTAAGCATCACCTTGAGATGGGTGCGCCTGTCATTGGTTGTGAGATTGTTGAAGAGAAGATTGTTGCTAAGTATGTGACGCAAGCTTTGGTGGACAAGGTTGTTGCAAAGATCACGAATGAAATGGAAGGATGGTCTAGCAAGTACATCCCTCGTTTGATTCACACTGTATACTACGACTTAGTCACTGAGGAAACTTGGAACTTCGTGAAGGAGTTTAAGAATCCAAAAGTTGACTTCAAGGTGTTGTCGCACTATACGACAGCGAAGATTAAAGAACTTAAACCGGAGTTGTTCTAATGAAAATCGAAATTGAAAACATCAAAGAAAACGAAGATGGATCTGCAGACTGCAGCGTCCACATGGATGACGAAGCTAAAGACTTCCTGATTCGTTATGCCCTCATTGCCTGCCTTACTGATGCTATTGAAGCAGGTAAGATTGCAACACCGACAGAGGAAACAGAATGAACCTCGATCAATATCAACGGTCAGCAATGACCTTCCGTTTACCTACAGCAGACCGTGAATATGCGCTACTCAATCTCTTTGCAGAGGCTGGTGAAGTTGCAGGCAAGGCAGCAAAGCACCGCCGAGATGGTGGCGATGTTGACGAATACAATATGCACATCAAGAAAGAACTTGGTGATGTAATGTGGCAGGTCGCTGCAGTTGCTAAAGACCACGGCTTCACTTTGTCAGAAATATGTACACACAATCTGGAGAAGCTGTCATCAAGGCAACAGCGTGATGTCATTCAGGGCAGCGGTGACCTGCGATAGATGGTATAACTCCTGTCCCTCCCACACCTAAGCAGCTTCGGCTGCTTTCTTTTCCTCTAATCAAAAGGTATTACTCCATGACATTCAAGGTTGACATTGACCTGTCCCGTGACGCATTGTTCGATGAACTCGGACTACAGCGACTCAAAGAAAGCTACATGAAAGATGATGAACAATCTCCACAAGAACGTTTCGCGTTTGTATCAGCAGCATTTGCCAGCAATCAAAAACATGCTCAGCGACTGTATGACTACTCTAGTAAACATTGGCTCAGCTATTCTACTCCTATCTTATCTTTTGGTCGTTCTAAGCGCGGGTTGCCTATTAGCTGTTTTCTTAATTATATGGATGATAGTGCAGAAGGTTTGGTCGATAATCTTTCAGAGACTAACTGGCTCTCGATGATGGGTGGTGGTGTCGGTGTTCACGTTGGTATCCGCAACAGTGACGACAAGTCGACAGGGGTTATGCCTCACTTGAAAATCTATGACGCTAGTTCATTGGCCTACCGTCAAGGACGCACACGCCGTGGTAGCTATGCTGCCTACCTCAACATCAATCACCCTGACATCATTCAGTTTCTGGAGATGCGTAAGCCCACTGGTGACCAGAACGTTCGCACCTTGAACATGCATCACGGCATCAACATGTCTGACGAGTTCATGAACATCATTGAACAATGCATGAAAGATGACGATGCCGATGACAGCTTCAACCTGATCAACCCCGCCAACGGTGAAGTGGTTGAGACAGTATCGGCTAAGTATTTGTGGCAAAAGATTCTTGAGTTGCGTATGCAGACAGGTGAACCCTATCTCATCTTCATCAACACAGCCAACAAAGCTTTGCCGTCTTGGTTGAAAGACAAAGGCTTCACCATCAACGGTAGCAATCTTTGTACAGAAATCTTCTTGCCAACAAACGAGAAACGCACAGCCGTGTGCTGCTTGTCTTCATTGAATCTGGAATACTATGACGAATGGAAAAAAGATAAGCAGTTTATCATTGATGTTATGGAGATGTTGGACAACGTGTTGCAACACTTTATTGACAATGCACCAGACACTATTGCCCGTGCTCGTGCCAGCGCTTTGATGGAACGTAGCATCGGTATTGGTACACTGGGCTTCCATGCTTTCTTGCAGAAGAAGGGTGTTGCCATTGATGGTGTTATGGCTAAGAGTTACAACAATGAAATCTTCAAACACATCCACAACCAATGCACGATTGGTGACGCTATCTTGGTTACGTCACGTGGCGAATGCCCTGATGCACATCTCAGTGGTGTTCGTCGTCGCTTTAGTCATTGGACTGCTATTGCTCCCAACGCCAGCAGCAGCCTGATCATGGGCAACACGTCCCCATCAATCGAGCCTTATCGTGCTAATGTATTCCGTCAGGATACATTGTCTGGTGCGTTCGTGTACAAGAATCGTTTCCTCAAAGCAGAGCTTGCACAGCTTGGTAAAGACGATGACGATACATGGGCATCCATCATTGCTAACGATGGCTCTATCCAGCATCTGGACGTGCCTGAGCAGTTGAAGGAAGTGTACAAGACAGCAATGGAGATTGATCAGCGTTGGTTGATTGAGCTTGCTGCTGATCGTCAGAAGTACATTGATCAGGGACAGTCGGTGAATCTGTTCTTCCCTGCTAACGTGTCTGTGAAGTATCTGCACAGCGTTCACTTCCTTGCTTGGAAGAGTGGACTCAAGAGTCTGTACTATCTTCGCAGTGAGAAAGTGAAGAAGGCAGATAAGGTTGGTGCTCAGATTAAACGTCAGCGCATCGAAGACGAAATTGATTTGAAACAAATTGCAGATGGTGACACCTGCTTAGCTTGCGAAGGATGAATATGACAAAGACTAAAGCCGACATTACACAAGAACGTACCATCTTCAAACCGTTCAGGTTTCCTTGGGCCTATGATGCATGGCTACAACACGAGCAGTCTCACTGGCTGCACACCGAAGTGCCTATGTCAGAGGACGTTAAAGACTATAAGAAGCTGCAGAAGGATGAGCAAGAGTTTCTGACAAAGATCTTGCGATTCTTTGTGCAGGGTGACTTGGACATTGGTAGTGGCTACCACGACCATTACATTCCTCTGTTCCGTCAACCGGAAGTGCGAATGATGATGAGCGGGTTTGCTGCCCGTGAAGCTTTGCATGTTGCAGCCTATGCACACCTGATCGAAACATTGGGGTTGCCTGAGTCAACCTACAACGAGTTCCTGCAATATGCTGAGATGGTTGAGAAGCATGACTATCTGCAGCGCTTGAACGTAGCACCAGTGGCTGAGAAGATTGCTGTCATCTCTGCTTTCGGTGAAGGTATGCAGTTGTTCTCCAGCTTTGTTATGTTGCTCAACTTCGCACGTAACGGTAAGCTGAAAGGGCTTGGTCAAATTATTAGCTGGTCCATCCTTGATGAGACTATGCATGCTGAAGGAATGATAAAGGTCTATCGTGAATATGTTAAACATCATCAAGACGAAACTACACCTGAGCAGATTAAAGAGATCGCTAAACAAATGGTTGCTCTTGAGGACCAGTTCATTGATCTTGCTTTTGGTATGGTGGAAGTTGAGAAGCTCACCAAAGAAGAAGTGAAAGAGTACATCCGCTACATTGCAGATCGTCGACTCATTGCTATGGGTATGAAAGGAATCTACAAGATTAAGAAGAATCCTTTACCGTGGGTTGATGGCATGCTCGGTACATCACACACCAACTTCTTTGAACAGAAGGTTACAGACTACAGCAAGGGTGCTCAGACTGGTACATGGGATGATGTGTGGGGTAAGGCAGCATGAGACACTTCACCGTCAGCTACAACAGCGCTAACAACGTCTTCAAAGGTGTGTTGCATGTTGAAGCTATGACAATCTCTGATGCTCAAGACAAGTTTCTGTCTTGGCTTCGTGAGCAACCTAGCTATACACATCTCTGGCAACTCAGCTTTGAGTTTGTAGAGATTGGAACTAGTCTATAATGTCCCCTGAGAAGCCCCATTTCGGGGCTTCTTCACAACCAAAGGAAGTATCGATGGTAACTAAGAAACGAGTAGCGCCTCACGTCATCCCTGACGCACCAGCACCAGCTACAAAGAACAATAGTTTGCGTGTTCGTCTTGACGACATGTCAACTATTCAACCCAAGACAGCAAAGCAGAAGGAGTTCTTTGATGCCTACAATGCTGGAGACTACTTCATGTGTCTGCATGGTGTTGCTGGTACAGGTAAGACCTACATTGCCCTGTACAAAGCGCTTGAAGAAGTGATGGACAAGACTAGCCCTTACAAGAAGGTTGTCATTGTACGTAGCTCTGTGCAGAGTCGTGACATGGGTTTCTTGCCCGGTGATGCTAACGAGAAGATGGAGACATTCATCCAGCCCTATCGTCAGATCTGTGCTGACCTGTTCAACCGCAAGGATGCATGGGATCGTTTAGCTGAGCAGGGCTACATTGAATTCATCTCCACCAGCTTCATTCGTGGCACCACCTTCACCAACTCCATCCTGTTGGCTGACGAGATTCAGAACATGACGTTTGAAGAACTTGACACCATCGTCACTCGTGTTGGTCACACATCGAAGATCATCTACTGCGGTGACATTCGACAGACTGACTTGAAGAAGAAGGATGACAAGACAGGCTTGCCAAAGTTCTTGGACATTGTTGAAGGCATGAAAGAGTTTAGCCGCTTTGAATTTGGTATGGACGACATTGTTCGTAGTAGCTTGGTGAAGAACTACATCATTGCTAAGACGCTGTATGAGGATCGACAACCATGATACTAATCGAACTACGACAAGGCATCGGCCTTGACATTGAATACAACGAATCAATTTGTTATGTGGCAGATACCGATGAGGTTGAAGATGGCTTGTTTGCCTTTGTTGGCATCATCATCATGCTACCTTTCGTTAAGATTCACATTGGTGATATGAATCTGATCGGTGGTAAGCAGTGATTGAAGTAGTTGTTACAGGCGACATGCTCGTCACTGCTAGAGACAAAGCTGCAGAGATGGGTAAGCTGCGTAACAGCATTACCAACGGGGCTGGCAACATTGCTGGCTTCATTGGTGAAGCTATCGCTCAACAGGTTATGGGTGGTGTGTTAGCCAACACATACGACTACGACCTCATACTATGCAACGGCAAGACAGTGGATGTGAAGACTAAGCTGACTTCTGTAAAGCCTTTGGAAACATATGATTGCTCTATTGCTGGATTGAATACCACTCAAGACTGCAACTACTACGCCTTTGTTCGTGTGAAGAATGACTTGAGCGTGGGTTGGTTCTTGGGTGTGTACGAAAAACAACAGTATATGCTTGACAGTGTGTTTATGAAGAAGGGTACAATCGATACTAGCAATGGCTACACAGTGAAGTCTGATTGCTACAACCTCAAAATCAACCAATTGAAAGGACATGAATATGTCAACGAATAAAGCAACACTAATCTTCACCGACGACAACGATGGTGGCCTCAGTATTCAGATCTTGTTTGAACCAGAGAAGCCTAGCAAGGACATCAACTCACACGTTGCAGCCATCCTTGCTCACCAGTACATTGTCAAGAAAGTTGAGGAGGCATACGGTGATGAATCAGTTTAAACGTCCACAACATTTGCTGCGTATTCAGTTTGAGAAGGGCTACTACGCCTTCAGTCGTGGCTGGCTAACCAACAGCTACGATCCATCTAGCTTAGCTGGTATGGAATGGGAGCGCGGCTTTAATGCTGCCTACTTCGACAACCTTGCAAAGCTTAGACAGTAAATAAAAAGGGGTAGCTATAACGGCTACCCCTTTACTATTTGTCGGTAATTGTTGACTATTACCGACGACTTGCAAGCCCACCTTTAGCCATCTTTTCTGCTGCGTTGAATACAGCATTAAGCTCTTTCATACGACCAGCTTCCTCGACAGCATCGCCACCAAAGTTTGATCCGTAGTCAGACAATGTCTTGGTAAAATTCCTAAGCGCCTGTGCTTTTTGTTTTGCACCTGCAGCGTCAAGAATGTCGGCTACCTTGTTCAACTCATCAATCTTACTTAACTTATCAGCCTTGTCAAAGAACGAGTTTAGCTTTGTAGCAGATTGATGACCACGACCACCCTTCACTGAAACATTTGATGCCATATTGTTGATGACACTCATGAGGTCACGAACACCACCGTATGCTGTGTAGGCATCAGCAACACTCTTGGTCTTAACAGCATTCTTCAATGTAGCATTGAAGCGCTTGGCTGTCTCGTTGTACATTTCAGGTGATGCGTCCCTATTAGACGGAGCAGTCAATGCCTTCATGTCTTTGCCACCGCTACTAAGTCTAAGCTTGTCAGCTTCAACCATCATGTCTTCTTTTTCAAAGTAACCAGCACGAGGCAAAGATATTGGACGAACAACTGTTGATGATCCGTTAATAGATCTTGCAATTGTGTTCAAGTCTTTAGTGTCATAAGCACCCGGTTGCATGTTGATTCTTGTGAACACATAATCCGCATATGGCATCTTAGTGTACAAGATGTTTTCAGGATTTGTACCACCAAACGAATCAGCGGTTGCATTCAGATTCAAATCGCTAGTAAACGATGGAGCACCCACCATCAGTTCGTCGTGATACTTAGGACTCCGTTGAGGACTTGTAAATCCTTTTGCTTTTACTGGTGCAATCTTTGCTGGTGTATTACCGTGCCACAGTTTCTTATCAGGAACATCTTTATATTGTTCACGAAGAGTATCAAGTTTATTCTGATAGCTAGTCGCCATTTTCATACCAACATCTTTATCAGACGCTACGTTAAACTCACGGTTGAACTTGGCTCTAAACTCACCCTGCAATACACCCAACACTTCGTCATCGAACATGTCGAACGACTCGTCCTTCCGAATGTTGCTAAACTCTTTAGTCCTGTACTGTCTAATTGAATCCAACAAATCATTGCGTTGTTTGACGTAGTTCTTTTGCTGAGCGATAGTGGCATCGTCCACATCCAACTCTGGAATTTTAAAATTAAGATTGCCAGATTCAAAACCATCAACCTTCTTAGCAAGAGGCGTAGCAATAATGTCAGGTTCAAACGAAGCAAACTCATCATCCAACATTGAGTCGGCACCCTTACTTGGTGTAACAGCGATACCATTCACAGACACTTCGTTGCCATCAATGTCATACTCAATGTTGTCCACTAAAGACTCATCAGCCTTCTTAGCGAAAGGCGGTGGTGGCATTTCAGAATACTTCAACCCCTTAGCCTGACCAGTAAAGCTGTGCAGAGTATTGGCATACTCTTCAGGACTAAACACTTTCATGTTTTCCAACTGAACCGGAGTATACGCTTCAAGCATAGCCTCCTCACCCATTGCATAGTCTTCATCAGCAAAGGCTTTAGAAGGCGTAGGAGCCTCCATCGTCTGTGCTGGTGGGGTAGGTAGGGCTTCTTCAATTGGTGCTTCTGTAGGGGCAGGAGCAGGCTTTGCTGCAGCTTTAGAAGCTTTAGGCAGCACAGGCTTCTTACCCATCAACATATTGGCTGTCTGGTCCATTGCTGGTGACGGTGTTGCTTGTTCAACAGGAGCGTCCACACCAGCTTCTTTCCTGACCTGCTGCAGCAACGTCATTGTCTGGTCAAGTACTGAAGACTTACCAGCCTTTTTCAAAGCTTGTTTACCGATAGAACCACCAACAGCAAAGCCGGGTTTGTCTTCCTGCACAGCCAATGGCGCACGTCCAACAATCTTAGATAGTTGCAAAGCAATGCCGTATTTGCGGAAGTCTGTATCTTCTGCGAAACTCTTACCCACTTGATCTTTATACAAAGCTAATGTAGCTCTACGAATCTTCGGTGCAAGCGATTCAAACTTCTTCTGTTCAATAGGAGGAACCTGTTCACGGCTGTAATAGTCCTGAATAGATTGCTGTGTTGCAACATTTTTAGCTTGAGTTTGCAGTTCTGTAAGTCGCTTCTTCAACTCAAGGAACTGCCCTTCTCTTGTGGCGGTGCTATATTGATCGCTACGCAGATAAGGCATTAAGCTAGACTCAATGTTTTCTGCCATAAACTTACGAGCCTGTGAATCAATTGTCTTATCACCTGTTGTTTTAAATACAGACTGATAAGGAATGTTGAGTCGTTCAATCTCTGTTTCAATCTCGTTCTTTGGTGGAATCAAAGCCAAGCCCGTCATTTGCTTGAACGGACCAGAGTCACGTGGTGCAGCTTTCTCACGTGTTGCTGGTTGATATTCAGGCAATGCTTGTTTCAAAATGGGAATACCCTTCTGAATAGATCGACCAACAACATCAGCACCAGACAACTTCTCACCCGGTTCGGTGACAAAGATGTCGCGTTGCATACCTTCATCTCTATCAAACGCACTAATCAAATCACTGAACTGATTCAATGGTACAGTGGCTCGACCAAGCCATGCACCTAGAAACTCAGCACCAGACTTGTTCATTTTATTCAGAGCGGTTTCGTCTGTTTCATCGCCTGTAAAGGATGAAGCGATACTGGCTGTAGCTTCACGAGCAACATCAAGCATCTGACCTTGTGTACCAACGGCTTTGAAACCTGTCAGTGCTTCGACCAAGTCTTTAGTTGAGAAATCTTCAGGATTACCATTGGCTGTTTTGTAATAGAAATCAGCAAGCGCAAAAGGTACGTTTAATGGAAACAGATACTTAATGTCAACGGTTGTACCGTCATCACTCTTCATGATGTTCCAAGGAGTGTCTTGGTTTTCTTCACGATATTTGTAAGCAGCAATGAGTGTCGCAGCCCCTGTTGCTTGTTGAGCGATACGGTCAGCACCTTGCTTGAGTAAAGCTTGACCACCCTCGTCACCGTTACGCAGCATGCTCACGCCCCTCACCATGTCTGCAGCGCCTACACCAGCGGTGAGGCCGGGGTTGTAATGTTTCCATGTCCACTTTGTAGCGTTGACAAGGAATCGTGCGAACGGAAATACAACAGTGCTAACAGGACGAGCAGCTTCAACACCTTTGACAAAGGCTAAACCAAGTCCTTCTGTGGGTGTCTTGCTGAATGTAAATTCAAGAGCGTCATCGACACCCTTACGCAGCACATCAATAGGAATGTTCTTACCCTGTGCCATCACATCAAACAAGTCAAGACCAGTCTGTTTCATGTGATAGTCAATAGACGAAGCAAACACTGCCCTACGAATGTAGTTGTCCATCAACACAGCAGGAGTGTTCAAGATGCGGATAGGAGCAATCAAGTCTGTCTGCTTCATCTCTTCAGCAGTTGCCAACATCTTGCTCATCAACATTGGGTTGTTCTTCAGAGCTTCTTCAGTGATGTCTTTAGCCAATCCTTGCTGACCAAGATAGAACCATGTATCAACAGTGTCGTCAATTGCGCCATAGATACCACGACCAAGGTCACCAGTGACAGGCTTACCACGAAGTTGTCCAGCAAGCTTACGACCAGTGTTGAACAACAAAGACTCAAGACCACGTTCTGCAGCACCATACGTTGAGTTGGCACCAACACCGAAAGCGTTACGCATAACAGTAGCCATGTTGGTTGTCATACCAGTAATCATGTTACGGTCAACACGATCAATGAAACCTTTCAGGCTAGACAACGAACCAGTTACAGGGTCTTTCTTACCCAACAAAGCATCAACAGCTTTAGCAGATTCTTTATCGATGTTACGCATTGTGTTCAACATACGACTGATCACGGACTTGCTTTGCAAAGTACGAGCAGCATCACTGGTTGAAACACCATACATTGCAGAGAACTTCTCAAGCGCATCAGTGTCAAGACCACCAGCCTCAAGACGAGTCAGGAAGTTAGGAAGATCTGTACCTGCGTCTTCCAACGATTGTTTGATGACGTTGTCTGGAAGGCTGTCAAAACTACTGAGAGTGCGTTGCACAGCCTCAAAGGTTTGTTCACCCGGCTTAGGTGCTGTGTCAGGTATCTGCTTCCAGATTGATGCAGCAATCAAGTCAGCTTGTTTATCAAGAGAGTTCTTTACCTGCATCTCAGCAATGTCAGTGGGAGCAGCTTGCTTGTTTAACAAGTCACGACCATCATAAATGTCAGTGGTTGTTACAGCAATGTTGTCTGCGTCCTTATCACCAGTGAGCACATCAGGCTTCTTAACAGTGGCAATGTTGAGTTGTTTCTTACGTGCTTCAAGAATTTCATCAAGAGTGAAGTCACTGTTCTTCAAAAGCTTTGTAGACGCTTTAGACGCAAGAGCCAATGGACCAACTTCAACAGCCAAGCTAATAGGAGCAGTGATTGCACCAGTCAAAGCAGCCTCACCAACATCAACACCCTCTGCGACTTGCTTCTCAATCTGTTCAAGTTGTGGTGTCAATTGTTTCTGTTGCTCTTCAGACAACTGAGGCATCAGCGCTCTCATCTCTTTAGCAGCAGCATCTGCCACAGCCAACTCACGCTTCTGACCGTACACATTTGACAAGACGTTGGTTGATGTTTCTACAGCCAATGGCGCACCAATGCCGACAGCACCAGTCTTAGACGCAACAGCCTTCTTCAATCCCTGACTCATCACCTTTGACATCAAAGGACCAGTGACAGCTTTACCAACACCAAGGCTGGCAACAGTGGAAGGAGCGCTACCGACACCAGCGATGTAGTCTGATACAGCCTTCAAAGGATTCTGACCACCCTTGCTCAAGAAGCCAGCAGTTTTGTCAAACAAAGCATAAGCTTCACCAGCCTTCAACACATCTTCAGGTTTGGAATTGTTGATCCAGTCTTGTTCTGTGAAGTAGTTGATTTCGTTTGTGTTGATAAAACGCATGTGCCGAGCAAAGCGATCAACATAGTCTGCTGCAGACTCACCATCTTTAGGTTGTCCTGTCTTACCAAACCTAGACGTTGCATAGTCCTGAATCTTCTTCAGGTTTGCAGGGTCTTTATACAGTTGTTCAAACGGAATCTCGGCTGCTTTCTCAGCAGTCTTCTCGGCTTGCTGACGAGACAACGAAGCCTTAGAAGCCTCAAGAACGTTGAAGCCTTGAGGTTGTGTAGGTTGTGTTGGTTGTGTAGGTGCAACTTCAGCAACTTGTGTAGGTGGTGCTGGCTGTGTAGGCTTTGGAAGCTTCTTCAGCGCAGCAGCCATTTCATCCTTAGACATTCCATCAGGAAACTCAACAGGACCGACACCAATGATTTCAACAATTTGAGCCATCTATTATTCCCAAGAGTTTGTAGCAGGATTCCATTTAGGTACAGCACTTGTTGTTGGCTGTGTTGTAGCAGGGCGTGTTGTAGCGCCACGTGGTATAGGTGCTGGCGCTGCTGCAGGTGTCGCTGCTGCTGGTGGCGGTGGCTTAGGCGAACCACCCTTGACAGGCAACTCAGGCACAACAGGCTTGATAGCTTTACCAGCTTCATCGAACCTGATACCAGCAGACATCATAGCATTCTTGTGCATCTCAGAGCGAGGTGAGCCATCAGGCTTTGTCATCTCTTTAATGATGGCGTTGGCAGCAATTGCATCACCTCTGCGGAACAAATCACCCTGTGACAAATCACGCAACGTCATTGTGACATTGCCTTGTGCGTCTGTAGAAGTAATGAATGTACCCGGTGGAAGCTGTTGCTCAATTGTTGTAGCACGTGTACGTGTTGCAACCTGAATCAGGTTGGACTGAGAAATCTTATCAGCATCTGTCTTACCATCACCGCCCGGTGCTTTCGCCAAAACCTGACGTTGACGCAACAAAGCCTGAGACAATGCAGCACCTTGCTTATCACCCTTAGCTTGTTTCTCTTGAATCTCAGTGATGAGGTCAGACTGAATCTGTGCTTCTGTTTTGTTACTGGTCTTACTGATTTCTTCAATGGCTGTGATGCGACCGAGGTTTTCTGTGGCAACAGCAATCTGTTCAGGATTACCACTCTTCTTCGCATCCATCATGTCCATCAGGGCTTGATCTTTGACATCCTTAAACTCTTGCTTCTTACGGAAAGCACCGATGTCAACTTCAGCCATAGACTCAATAGTCTTGGAAGCAGGTGTGCGCGAACCGAGCAGGTCTTCAAGAGAAACACCCAAGCTTGCAGCAGCCTTCTTAGCCTCTGCCATCTTGTCAGTAGAAGTCAAACGCTGAATCAGGTTGCCCTTGCTGGTATCAGCAAACGCTGACTCAACTTGCTCACTGGTAGCTTTAGCCGTACCAAACACTGTGTCAATCCATTCAGCAGGATCAACATCTTTAGGTGCGTTAGCTGTGGCTTTAACAAAGTTCTTAGACACCCGATTGACATAATCAGGATTCTCTTCAATCTTCTTCTGCACTGTTTTAGCCAACGAAGGATTGGACAACAACCCAATCATCTGGTCATTGTCGAGAGTGCCATCAGAGAACTTCACGCCTTTGAAGAAGTCATACACACCACGCAATTCGTCCTTGCGTTTAGCAACATCCTTCTTCTGTTCGGCATAACCAAGGTACATAGCCTTGATGTTGGCTTGTATTTGTTCGGTGTCAAGTTCTTCTTGCTTCTCTATTTGTTCGTTGAAGCCTTTAGCCATACCACCGATAAATGAACTCAGTCTAAAACCCATATCATTCTCCCCGAGCCATCAAACCCTTACGACCAACTTTGGCTTCGGGATTGGTGACAACACTTTGTTTAGCTTCTTTCATCAACTCTTTGATGATGGAAGGACTCACAGTATTCTTCTTAGCCACTTCTTCAGGAGTGACAACATATTCAACATCGTTCAACTCAGCCAATGTCTTCACAATTTCAACAACAATTGGTGTGACCAAGAAAGCTGTATCAACAGTGTGATAGCCTTTCATCACAGATGTCTTCGTCAGAGTGTTGACGATGGTAACAATTGGCAAACCTCTCTCAAGCAAACCCATCAACTCATAAATAGCTTCAGGGTTTTGTAGCTTCTCCATGTAGAAGGAAGCAACGTCATCAAGTGTGACGTATTGTGGTGGCTGCTCCCAAGGAACACTACCGGGTTCTGTTGTCAATGACATGCCGGGGATTGGTGCCGACAAGAACATTGCGTCTTTATTTTCTTCCATTCATCAACTCCTGTTTCTGTTTGCGAATTGCTTCAATGTAGTCAGCAACTTGATTGTAAATGTCAGATTGTTTCTTAGCACTAGTGTCACCTGTCTTAGCGACAAGACCCTTTGAAGGCTGTGTTTTCTTTTTACCCATTCGTTCGTTGACAACAGTGTCAATCTTGGAATAGAAGGATGAGAAGTTTTTCATTGTTGTTCCTTAATCTAACACTTTACCGAGCACTTTAGCTACAAAGTTTCCTGTAGCAGCACTGGCTTCAGCATCAGCTTTGATGTTGGCAGCACTAATACTGGCAGCAGCGCTTATCTCAGCAGCAGCAAGTTGTGTAGCCCTACTAGCATCATTCTCTGCAGACTGCCAAGCGTGTGCCACATCATCACGATACATCTGTGTTTCATTATTATACTCAGCCATTGTCATCTGTTGTGACAACTGAGCATTAACAATGTTGGCAGCGTTTGTAGCGGCAGTGTTGGCTGTAGCAATTTCACGTTGCCATTGAGCGTTAGCTTGATCAATAACAAGTCGTTGCTGAGCGTTGAAAGTCTCACGCTGATTCTTCACTTCAGCATTGAACTTAGAGATGGCGTTTTTCTGATCAGTGTTAAACTGAGCAATGGCATTCTTCTGAGAAGCATTGAACTGACTCACCTGTGTAGCAAGCTGTGTATTAAACTGATTGGTTTGATTGACACTGGTAGCATTAAACTGTTTAGCAGCATTATCAGCAGCAGCGTCAGACAACATAGCTTGTGACATTTGCTGTGCTTTAAACAATGTTGTTTGTTGCAAGTTAGACAAGTTAGCCATGTCCATCTGCAAGAACGACTGAGCATTCACAACAGCAGCTTGTTGACGGTTGTTAAGGTTGGCTGTCTCAAGTGTTGCAATTTGTGCAGCGTTAGCCATCACCATTGCTTGATTGTTAGACAGGTTAGCCAGATCCATTGTCTGAGCCAAACGAGCATTCTCCAAAGCAACTTGTTGCTGAGCAGTGAAGTTCATGTTAGCAATGTCAGACACCTTAGCTGCATTGACAACACGTGTCTGAAACTCCTGATCAAACTCTTGACCCATAAAGGCAGCACGTTGTTGTGCAGCCAACACAGCAGTTTGTTGACGGTTGCTTAAATTTTGAGCAGCTACAGACTGATAAGCCTGAGCATCGGCAGAGGCAATCGGCAAGGCAGACTCAAGTGTTGCTTGAATGAGAGCCTGTCCAGCCAAGCTAGAAGCACCCAAACCACGAGCAGCCAATGTAGCTGTAACAGCACGAAGGTTTGCAGCAGCCCAAGGTGGAGGATTACCAGCTTCAAAGTCGGTCATCAACTTGTTCAACTGACCTTGCACCGTCATCTCTTCAGTGACAACACCCTGTGCGGCAGACGCTTCTGTCTGTGCAGCCAATGCCTCAGCACGGGCTTGGTCAACAGCAGGACCAGACACCATCTCACCAGCTTCTTCTGTACGTGTAGGAGCACCCTGCACCGTACCAGCAACACCTTGTGCAGCTTCCATGTCTGCCAAGGCTGTAGAGGTTGGGTCCATCTGCTCAGCACTCACCAAACTCTCATCACTGACAGTACCCTGCGCTGCATCAACACCTTCCATTAAATCAGTAATGTCATCTGCGGCTTGTGTAGCTTTATACGTTTCAGCTTTTACGGCTTTTGGTTTATCAGCAAGAGTTGCCTTAACTTGTGCTGCTTTTGCTGTTTCAGCAGCACCAGCACGTGCGGTGGTGTCAATGTTTTGTTCTGGAGTTGCTGCAATTTGAGCTACACCAGCCTTTGCTGCTTGACCAACCTGTGGCTTACCAGCGTCAGAGAATTTCACACCTGTTGCTGGCGTACCCACAGTGGTCTTAAAAAGCTCAACTTCACCGGGGTCAACGATGGACCCGAATTGTTGACCCCAATAATCTCGATCAGCTTTTGTAAAATTAGGACCGATGTTTTGTTTTAAAAAATCATCAGTTGTCATTTCAGAGTTTGTGACTGCACCACCAGCAACAAACTTCTTACGAGCCATACCGCCCTTAGCCATACGTGTAGCAAACTTATCGCTGATGGCAGCATACTTCATAGCCAACGCAGGTGATGAGTTGATGAAGTCGTCAAAGCCCTGCATAGGGCCGTCATAACCGAGCTTACGAGCTACGATTTCTCTTTGTTTTGCTGTGAAGTTTTCAGCCATATAGTTTCCTGTTATGCGTTCTCGTATCCAAGACGATACATTATCAAGTGTAGGAGATCGCTGTGCATTTCCCCATGTTTATTCACTTCTTTGTTCGTGACAACTATGATAGGTATACCAGCTTTCTGAGCAATCTCAAAACGGTTAGCGTCCCTTACTTGTTGCTTCTCAAACCCACCTTCTCTATTTTTCCATAAGAAGTAGTCTGGATCGTAATGATGAGGGCCATCAAACTCTATCAACAACTTATTGTCGACTAGAAAATCAAAAGGCTTACCCTGTATTCTGTGCTGAGGAACAACAGTAACACCTAGCTTGCGTGACAAAAACTCTCCGAATTTGGTTTCAATCTTCGACACATACCTTGTAGGAAATCTACTCATTCTTTCCCATGCTGCTTTTTGCATACGCAGTTTAGACTCATCAGAACGTTTCGCTCCTGTATGCGTAGCTATTCTTCGTTCGATGATAATGGGGTTACTAAGGAGTGTCTGACGAATAGAAGAAGCCAACATCTTATTTCTGACTTCACCGTACTTCTCTCGTGTAACATCACGTTCTGCTATCAGCTTCTTTAAAGAGTGCAGAGGAATGTTAAACTGCTCAGCGGTTCTTGATTGAGAATTCGGTTGAAGATAGAACGCGACAATATCGTCTTTCGTTTCCTCGGACAATCCACAGTAGGCAGAGGAGTATTTGTTAGCCATCAAGCTATACCATTAGAATAAATAGCACGTCCTTTTACAAACACCGCAGTTAACACTTGTTGTTTGAGGTTGTTACTATCGTATGAAACATGCACCCAACCACTGTCGGGAATACCTTCGATGTACCCCTCAAGAATAAGTTGTGTGAATTCAAAGTTGTCACGAATATACAATGCTAAATCTCTATTGGGTACACCAGCAATCTCAATGTCAGCAGCCATACCTTTGCAATGGTCGCTAGTACGACTACCACCAACAGCAGCATTAACATCAGGGCTACGATAGCCACTGTTGACTTTAATACCAACACCATATGCATCACGCAAAGGTTGCAACACTTGCTCACACAAGATTGTCAAGTTCTGAATCACTTCATCGCTGTGTGGATAGTTGTCCATGTCTCGACGTGAAGCTGTCTCGCTCTTAATCATCTCATGCAAAGAGAAGTTGTTAGTCAGCATTGTCATTTTGTTTCCTTTGTTGTAGGCCAAGCATCTCTCAAGGCTTTTGCATCAACTGCGTGTCCGTCAGCGAGTCTTGCCATTTCTTCAAGAGCAACTGTACACTCTCCGAATACGGACGTTGAGGTTGTGGCGTAGTCTCTAACGGCGGGGCAGGTAGCTGTAGCGATGGCGGCGGTGGCACGGTTGGCTTCGACGCGCACCCGGTGAAGCTCAATACGAGCAGCATCGGCAGCAAGAGCGTTCTTACGAATTTGTTGTTGAGCAGCTTTGAGAGCATCATCTTTCTGTCCTTGTAAACGTGCAGCCTCTTCAGCCACAGCAGTTGTTGCAGCCGCTACAGCAGCGGCATTGGTTGATTCAATTTCAGCAATCTTAGCGTCCATGCGCCAGCCCTGAATAGTAAAGCCACCAACAAAGGCGGCAGCAGCTATAGCGGCAGTAATGTATATCATGGTGTGTAGTCCTGTCTATAGGGGCTAGGCATTGGTGGTCGAGGCATAGGGGGTGGTGGCATGTGCATAGAATGTGGTGGCATATTCATAGGTGGTCTAGGCATGTCCGACATCTTACCACGAACGTATGCTGTTGCTGCCATGAATGCAACAACAACAGTACCCATAGAAGCACAGAACGTTGTAGCCAATCCGACAATTAAGGGAATTTTGTTAGCTTCAACAATACCGGATGCAAGCAATACAATCAACATAAATGGCAAGAACAAAGCAGCCCACGCCATAATGCGTTGCTGATCTGCCAGCTTGTCCATGTTCTCAATCTGCAATATCTTGTCACTGCGTTCTATTTCAGCGTCAGTGACGATGCCGTCATGATCCATGTCAAACTGGTTGTATTCCGATGTCTCTTCAAGTCGTTTGCTCATGCTCTATTCCTAAACAATTCAAAGACGAGTACGCCGAAGTAGATTGAACAAGTAAGTACAATGGCTAAGCATGTGTACCAAAAAGCACTAATCATCTTCCTAGTACGTATCACTTTAGCACGAGCAGCTTCTCGCTTCTCTTCTTCTCTACGCTTTGCAGCTTTAACTTGAAAGAGTCTCCAGTCATCAAGCAAGCCAGCCCTACCGTGATAGTTCATTAACTGTTCAAGCTCAGCCTTCTGTACCTTGATTTGTTCTAATGCAGCAAACTCTTCTAAGTCTGTATTAACTGTAGAGCCTGACTTACTATTCAGTCTTTTCTGTAACGCAGCTTCGTTATCAAAATAGGAAAACAATGCTTGTCCTGCTGACATAATGTCACCAGAGTGCTGCACTGTGTCTTTAATGACAGCGAATGCTGCGTTACAGGCCGCAAGTTCAAGCAGCATTAACGAATCATCCGTTCACCAACAAAGGTGAGAATGCCCCCGAAGATGGATGCGATGGTCATACCCATCCAGAAACCGCCCTTGCTTTGATTAGCAAGCTGTAAGAGTTCTTTAATGTCAGCATCCATACTATCAACCTTCTTAGTGAGGTTGTCTACGGTGCTGATAAGTTTACCGTACTCGACGGGATCGATATTGTCCGACATTGGTTACTCCGATTATGTATATTTTTAAATTTACCAAGCCCAGATAAACACTGCGCCATCACCGCCACGACCACCGCCAGAAGCTGCGTCTTCACCCGCACCACCGCCGCCGCAACCAATACCACCACGGCCACCAGCAGTACCGGCTGTTGTGGATGTTGATCCACCACCAGCGCCGCAGCCAACAAGAATGGGTTGTGTAATGAAGTAACCGTTGCCGCCTGCAGCAGTGCCGCCAGCAGGTCCACCACCAGCTAACGGATAATCATAGTTAGGTGTAACTCGACCACCAGCGTTTGCTGCACCACCAGCACCACCAGCACCACCAGAAAGAAAAGTAGTTGCAGATGCACTTTGTATGCCACCGCCACCCGTTGCGTTACCAGCAGTTCCATCCTGTCCAGCAGTAGAAGTAAGAATACCAGAAGCGCCAAATGCGTTGTTGGTCATGGCTGCTCCCGCAGTTCCACCTGTTATCGCTGTAGTACCAGATACACCACCATCAGCAGTCAGCAGTGTGTAACCAGTGCCATCTTTAGCTTGGTAGATTACAGAAGAGGCTGTAGCGTTAACACCTGAAGTACCACCTGCACCAACAGTGATGCGTAGTACATCGGGAACAAACATAGCAGGGCCAATCCAAGATGTTACAGCCCCTGAGCCGCCACCGCCGCCACCTTGAGTGCTTGACCCGATACCACCTCCACCTCCAGCACCAATAAGCATAAACCTGACCATGCTTGCGCCACGTGGTTTGATCCAGTCGATAGTTGTACCGCCACCGTAGAACTCTTGGTAGTTAGTTTTACCCGATGCTGGTGTATTAAATAAATCTAGCATATTATTACCATGTAACGATTACGACAAGGCCACTGCCACCCCTTGATCCAAAGGCGCGGTCATCTGTTCCCGTTGTATAACCGCCACTACCACCAGAACCAAAACCGCTTACAGCATCGTCAAGCGTTGAACTTGTACCACGAGTGCCGTACGTAGCAGCTACGCTTACAAGAATCGGACTTATCATCGCATAACCGGGTAGGTTTACGGTAGTTAGATCATCAACAGAGTAGCCGTACTGTGATGCCACTTGACTAGCAGAGCCACCACACCCGCCTTGCAAGAAAGTTGTTGTTGTTGCTGTTTGGTTAACATTTCCAGCTCTTCCTGTTTGACCTTCTATAGATTGAAAAAATCCAGCAGCAGAAAATTCGTTGGAGGTGGATGCTGTGCCACCTGCACCACCAGCACCGTTAAGGGGGCCAGTTGTTGTGCTTACGCTACTTCCATTATCCCCACTTTTTGCTTCCAAAAGAATATACCCTGTCCCATCTTTTTGTTGATACAAAACTGCAGTATCGTTATTTGGCGATACCTGAACAGTAAGAATGTCTGGAATTAAAAACGCTGGAACCATGCAGTTTGTCACAGCACCAGAGCCACCACCACCACCAGCGGCTGTAAAGCCATTGACATCGGTGGTTGCAGTACCGCCATTACCACCAGAGCCAATCAAAGTAAACCATACCATTGATGCGCCTTGTGGTTTAATCCAACTGCTCGATTTTGAAGCGCCAGATGATGTGTTACGAGTAAAAATCTGTACGTTTGCGCCTTGTGGCGTTGGGTAATTTATTGGATAGCTCATGTTTCACCTTACCAGCTTGCAATCAAAACAAGGCCGGGG
>Ga0079301_1000341_pt1 | contig 22673 bp, 28 predicted proteins | sample Wag4_2014_7_11_3_FD_74797 | JGI IMG/M metagenome (GOLD analysis project Ga0079301, IMG submission 74797) | Fresh water mixed with fracking chemicals microbial communities from Ohio, USA - Utica-2 Time Series FC 2014_7_11 | ecosystem: Engineered > Industrial production > Chemical products > Input... | reverse complement strand
GGACACCCGCGCCGAGATTGCGGCGGATTGGGAAGCGCCCTTTGGCGACCGGCGGCAGGAGCTGGTGTTCATCGGCATGGGGGTGGATGAAGCCGCTCACCGCGCAGGGCTCGATGCCTGCCTGCTCACCGATCAGGAAATGGCTGCGGGGCCGGCGGGCTGGGGTGCGCTCACCGACCCCTTTCCGGCGTGGAGCCTGGAGGATGCGTCTTGATCACGCGACGCCTTTTGATGCTCGTCACTGTGCTCGCTTGGCTGCCGGCCTGCGAACCGCTGACAAGCGAAGCCCATGCCCAAACCAAGCCCGCCCGCTTTGAAAAGATCGAATGGGATGCGCTGATGCCCAAGAGCTGGGATCCGATGGGCGATTTGAAAGCGCTCGATCTCAACAAGCTCTCAGATGCCGACCCGCGGGCGATCGAGGCGCTGGAAAAAATCCGCGCCAGTTGGGCCAATGCGCCGGTGGTGCCTGAGCTCGATGGCAAGCCGGTGCGTATCGCCGGCTACATCGTGCCGCTTGAGCAGAGCAAGCAGGGGGTGAAGGAGTTTTTGCTGGTGCCGTATTTCGGCGCCTGCATCCATGTGCCGCCGCCGCCACCCAATCAGGTGATCCACGTCACGCTGGATAAACCGAAAAAACATTTTCAGACCATGGACACGGTGTGGGTGCAAGGCACGCTCAAGGTGCAGGCCTCCGCCACCGGCATGGGCGATGCGGGTTACCGGATGCAATCAGACAGCGTCACGCCCTATAAATTGCAGCCGTGAGGGTGGGGTGAGTAGCGTGGCGCTGCAGAGCACCCGGACAATCGAGCGCGCCACGCCCTGGGTGGCGTCTTTGCTGGCGCACGGGCTGGCGCTGGTGCTGTGGGTCAATAGCGCACCGAGCGTGCCCGCCCGGCCGCTCATTGTCAGCATGGCGGTGACGCCACCTGCAGCCGAGGCTGCGCCCTCACCATCAGCGCCCCCGCACACCCCGACGCAGGCCGCGCCGAGGGCAGCACAACCCAAACCGAACCCCGCCTCGAGCGAGGCGCCTCAGGTCATCAGCGCCCCGGCCCAGGCATCGGAAGCCGGCAGCCCGGTGGTGGCCCCCGTCCCGTCGACAAGCCCCGCAGCCGCGCCCAGCACGACACCCACGGCACAGGCCGAGGCACCGGGCAAGCCGCTGGCCGATAGCGGCTGGCTGTCAAAAACGCTCACGCAATTGATGAATGAACGCAAGCAGTATCCGCGCATGGCACAGCGCATGGGGATGGAGGGGGTGGTGATGATCGAAGCCGTGCTGGATGAAGAGGGGCGGCTGCTGTCTGCCCAAGTCCAGCAAAGCAGCGGTCATGCGCTGCTCGACAAAAGCGCGCTGGCGCTTATGAAATCGGTGATGCCGGTGAATCTTGAAGGCCGCCGGATTGCGGCCAACAGCAAGGTGGTGATCCCGGTGCGCTATGCCTTGCAGTGAGGCAGGGGCGGCAAAATTCAGCCGCCCCAGGCCAGCGTGATCGCCCCGCCGCCTTGGGCCTCGATGAGCCGCGCAAGCGAAGCGAAAAGCTCGCCGCCTTCCCGGGTGTTTACCCACTGGGCGCCGTCGAAGCGGTAATGAAAGCCCCCGCTGCGGGCGGCCACCCAGATCTCCCGGGCGGCGGTGTGGCGGTTGATGATGATCTTGCCGCCGTCTTCAAACTCAAGCTCCATCACCCCGCCCGGCTTCAATTCGAAATCGAAGTCGCCGCCGCAGGCGTCCAGTGCGGTTTCAAGCTGCGCCAGGGCCGCATCGGCCAGTGCGTTGAATTGCCCTTCATCCATCGGAAATCCTTGAGCTCTGATAAGATCGTGGCCTTTTTGGTCCATCCTGCCCGATCATGAATCGCGTGTTGTTGATCTGTGTTGTGCTGGTTGCCGCGGCCTGCGGCACGCGGGGGCCGTTGTTTCTGCCGCCCGATGCTGGCGCGCCGAGCGCCCCCAAAAGCGTGCCCGATCATACCAAAGTCACCCCACCCGTATCGCCAAAATGATGTCCGCATTTCATCTCAAAGACGGCGTGCTGCACGCCGAAGATCTGCCGCTGACCGAAGTTGCCCGGTGCTTTGGCACGCCCTGCTATGTTTATTCCCGCGCCGCGCTGGAAGCCGCCTTCGGCGCTTGGCAGGCCGCGCTCGCCGGGCGCAATGCGCTGGTGTGCTATGCGGTGAAAGCCAATTCCAACCTCGCGGTGCTCAATGTGTTCGCCCGTCTGGGCGCAGGCTTTGACATTGTCTCCGGCGGCGAGTTGGCGCGGGTGTTGGCGGCCGGCGGGGCACCGGAGCGGGTGGTGTTTTCCGGGGTGGGCAAAACCACCCATGAAATGCGCGCTGCGCTCGCGGCCGGCATCCGCTGTTTCAATATCGAATCCGCGCCCGAGCTCGACAGGCTCGAAGCCGTGGCTGCCGATAGGGGCCAAGTCGCGCCGATCGCTTTCCGTGTGAATCCGGCGGTCGACCCGAAAACCCACCCCTACATTTCCACCGGCTTGAAGTGCAATAAATTCGGCGTGGCTTTTGACGAAGCGCTCGCGCTTTATCGCCGCGCCGCGCAATCCAAGCACCTCAGAATCACCGGCATCGCCTGCCACATCGGCTCGCAGCTCCTCGACCCCTCGCCGATGGTGGAAGCCACGGAAAAAATTCTCGGCCTGGTCGATGCGCTCGCCGCCGAGGGCATCCACCTCAAACACCTCGATCTGGGCGGCGGCGTGGGCATTCGTTATCAGGATGAAGCCGCGCCCAGCGTGGCCGAATATCTCGCGCCCATCCTGGTGCGGCTTGCCGGGCGCAGCGAACAGCTCTGCTTCGAGCCCGGCCGCTCGCTGGTGGGCAATGCCGGCGTGCTGCTCACCACGGTGGAATATCTCAAGCATGGCGAAGAAAAAAACTTCGCCATCGTGGATGCGGCCATGAATGACCTGGCCCGGCCCGCGCTTTATGACGCCTATCACGGCATCATGCCAGTGGTGCCGCGTGCGGCGACTGCCGGGGCGGTGCCGGTGTTCGAGGTGGTGGGCCCGGTGTGCGAATCGGGCGATTTCCTGGGCCATGACCGCGCTTTGGAAATCGCGCCGGAGGATCTGCTGGCGATTGCCTCGGCGGGGGCATATGGTATGACCATGAGCTCGAATTACAACACCCGCCCCCGCGCTGCTGAAGTGATGATCGACGGCGCCGCGATGCATGAAATCCGCCGCCGCGAAACCGTGGCTGATCTTTTCGCCCTGGAATCGGTGCTGCCATGAAACGGCTTGCCCTCGCTGTCGCGCTCGGCATGCTGGCAGGCTGCAATGCCAAGCCGGAGGAAAAAAAAGCCAGCGGCCCGCCGCCCACGCTCATCACCACCACCACGGTGCAGACCGCGCCCTTCGAGGTGCTGGAAGAAACCGTGGGCACGCTCGAAACCCAGCAAGACCCAAAGATCGGCGCGGAAATCGCCGGACGAGTGGAAAAGGTGCTGGCCAGCGCCGGCGCCCGGGTAAGCCGCGGGCAGGTGCTGGCGGTGATCGACGCCACAGATGCCAAAATCCAATCCCAGGCTGATAGCGCGGAAGTGGCGCGCCTTGAAGCCCTGCTCGCGCAGCAAGAGCGGCTGGTGGCGCGTCAAGCGCAGCTGGTGAACAAGGGCTTCATTTCATCGAACGCAGCCGAAGATGGCATCGCCCAACGCAACGCCCTGCGCGAGCAGCTCAACGCCAGCCGTGCCCGGCTCGATGCCAGCCGCCGCCAGCAGACCAAGTCGCAGGTGCTCTCCCCGATCGACGGCGTGATCGATGCCCAGCTCGTGTCGGCGGGGGACTATGTGAAGCTGGGCGATGCACTCTTCAAGGTGGTGTCCAACCGCAACCTGCGCGCCCATCTGCCCTTTCCGGAAAGCGCGCAAAGCCGGCTGAAGGTGGGGCAGAGTGTGCGGCTCAGCTCACCGCTTGAACCGGGCAAGGTGATCGAAGGGGCAATCAGCGAAATCCGGCCGGTGGTGAGCGAGGGCGCACGCGCGCTCGATGTGCTGGTGAATGTGCAACATGAGGGCGCGCTGCGTGCAGGCGGCAGCATCAATGCCGCAGTGCTGGTGGCCCGCAAGGCCGATGCACTCACTGTGCCCGAACAAAGCGTGGTGCTGCGCCCGGCAGGGAAGGTGGTGTATGTGATCGACGCCAACCGCGCCAAACAGCAGCGGGTAGAAGTCGGCGCCAAACGCGGCGGTCGCATTGAAATCCTGAGCGGCCTGCAGCCGGGCCAAAGCATCGCCCTCGATGGGGCAGGCTTCCTCACCGAAGGCGCCAATGTGCAGGTGAAAAACAAGTAGGGTCGGTAACTTGTTACCCGCACTACGGGTTTATTTGATCAACTTATCGATCAACCTATCGATCAACTTTTTGGCGGGGTCTTCAACCTGAAGCCGGTGGGCGATGTGGCAGCGGTGGGGGTGTAATCCGCATTCACCACCACGGTGCCCGCCATCTTGTCGTGCCAACCCTGCCGTCGCGCATCAAAGAACACCGCAAAAAACCCCGCCCCGAAGGCGAGCGCAGAGGGCACATAGCCCACCATGCGCACCAGCAACTGCATGCCGCTGGGTTTGCCGAAAGTGTTGGCATCCACGATTTTCGCGCGCACCAGATATTTGCCCGGCGAGGATTGGAACACCTTCCAGCACAAATACAGAATCGTGAGCGGCAGCACCTGCAGATACATCACCTCGGAAAAGGTTTTGCTGCGGCTGGGGTCGAAATACGCCCACCCCATGGAGAACACGCCCGGCAGCACCAGCAAGCCGGCCAGCGCGTTATCCACCAGCTGCGCCAGCGCCCGCGGCCCGAAACCGATATAGCGCAGCTCGGCCGAGCCGTCGGGGTCAGTCGTTGGCTTCATTGTGTCTTGAGCGGCAGATAAATGCGCGAGCCACCGCGCTGCACCAACAGCGCGATGCGCTGGCCGGCGGCCTTCACCGCGGCCCCGAAGTTCTTGGCGTCGCTCACCGGCTGGTTATTCACTGCCAGGATCACATCCCCCGGCTGCACCCCCGAGCGGGCCGCGACACCCGATGACGCCTCCACCGCCAAGCCCCCGACCACGCCCAGTTGCCGGGCTTCCTCGGGGCGCAATTCACGCACACTCAAACCCAAGGGCGCAGCGGCGGCCTGAGCCGGCTCGGCAGGTGCGGCCGGGCCCTCGCTGGCTTCAGCCAGGGTGACCACCACATCACGCGCGGCCTTTTGCCGCCACACCGACAAAGCCGCCTTGCCGCCGGGCCCCAGCTCGCCGATGATGCGCGGCAGGTCGCTGGTGTCATTCAAGGGTGTGCCATTGACACTCAGAATCACATCGCCGGGCTGCAGTCCGGCCTTTTCAGCCGCGCTACCCTTCTCCACCAAGCCCACCAGCGAGCCGCGCGGCTTATCCAGCCCGAAGCTCTCGGCCAGCTCGCGGGTCATCGGCTGCACGCCCACGCCCAGCTTGCCGCGTGACACCTTGCCGGTTTTCTGCAGCTGATCCTTGACCTTCATCGCCACATCCATCGGGATGGCGAATGACACGCCCATATAGCCGCCGGTGCGGCTGTAAATCTGCGAGTTGATGCCAACCACCTCGCCGCGCATGTTGAAGAGCGGCCCACCGGAATTGCCCGGGTTGATCGCCACATCGGTCTGGATGAAGGGCACATAATTTTCATCCGGCAACTGGCGCGCCTTGGCGCTCACGATGCCGGCGGTGACGCTGCTGTCAAAGCCGAATGGCGAGCCCACCGCCACCACCCACTCGCCCACCCGCACGCGGTTGCTGTCGCCGATTTTCACCACCGGCAGGCCGCGGGCCTCGACCTTGAGAAGCGCCACATCGGTGCGGCGGTCGGCACCCACGATCTTCGCCTTGAATTCGCGCTTGTCGGTGAGCTTGACCAGCACCTCGCCAGCGTTGGCCACCACATGCGCGTTGGTCAGAATGTAGCCGTCATCGCTCACGACGAAACCCGAGCCGATGCCGTGTGAGGGCGGCGCTTCAGCGGGCTGCGGGATCATCGGCACCGGCATGCCAAAGCGGCGCAGCAGATCGAACATCGGGTCATTCGGCGGGAAAGGCGAATTCGCCGCCTGGGGCGCCGCCTTGGCCGTGACGCTGATATTCACCACCGCCGGCCCCACCGCTTCCACCAGCGTGCTGAAATCCGGCAAACCCTGCACCAGTGCGCCGGACTGCGCTTGGGCGGGTGCAGCGCCTTCGAAATTCGGCAAACCGACAACACCTGCACATGCCATCAACATGGCGGACACGATCGCAATCTTTTTGAAACGCATGATGGACCTCGATGTGCAATGTGAATACCCGGATTGAGCCGGGCTTCTCAAGTTGAGACAATGGGGCTTTCCGTTCGGAATTTCAACTGTGCTCGAATTCGAAATCATCCCGGTCACGCCCTTCCAGCAAAACTGCTCGCTGGTGTGGTGCCCGCGCACCCTCGCCGCCGCGCTCGTCGACCCCGGTGGCGAGACTGACCGCCTGATCGCCGCCGCCGAAAAGCGCGGCCTCACGCTGACCAAGCTGCTCATCACCCACGGCCATATCGATCATGCCGGCGGCACCTCCGAGCTCGCCAGCCGCCTGGGCATCCCGATCGAAGGCCCGCACCCTGATGATGCCTTCTGGATCGACGGCATGGCCCAACAAGGCCGCATGTTCGGGTTTCCGCCGCTCTCGCCCTTCACCCCCGATCGCTGGCTCGCCGAGGGCGACACGGTGAGTGTGGGCGAGACCGTGCTGGAGGTGCGCCACTGCCCCGGCCACACCCCGGGCCATGTGGTGTTTTTTGACCGCGAAGCGCGGCTCGCCTGGGTGGGAGATGTGTTGTTCGCGGGCTCGATCGGGCGCACGGATTTTCCGCGGGGCAATCACGAGATGCTGTTGCGCTCGATCCGCGAGCGGCTTTTCCCGCTGGGCGATGATGTGCGATTCATCCCCGGCCACGGGCCGATGTCCACCTTCGGCGAAGAGCGCCGCCACAACCCCTATGTGGGTGAGCACGGGGCGCGCGCATGACGCTCACTGATCTGCGTTATCTGGTGGCGCTGGCTGAAACCCTGCATTTTGGCCGCGCCGCCGCCCACGCCCATGTCAGCCAGCCCACCCTGAGTGTGGCCATCCGCAAGCTGGAAGAAGAGCTCGGCGTGGCGCTTTTCGAGCGCAGTGCCAATGAGGTGCGGCTCACCGACATCGGCGCGGAAGTGGTGGCGCAGGCGCGCCGCGTGTTGATGGAAGCCGCGCAAGTGCGCGAAATCGCCGATGCCGGCAAAGACCCGCTGGCCGCGCCCTTGAAGCTCGGGGTGATCTACACCATCGGGCCGTATCTGCTGCCGCGGCTGGTGCCGATTTTGCATAAACGCGCCCCGCGCATGTCGCTGGCGATTTCCGAAAATTACACCGCCCGGCTCACCGAATCACTGCGCGCCGGCGCGCTTGACGCCATCGTGATTGCCCTGCCTTTCGATGAGCCAGGCATTGTGACGGCGCCGTTGTATGACGAGCCCTTCCGGGTGCTCTTGCCCCGCGGCCATGAATGGAGCCGCGCGAAAAAGATCGAAGCCCACCAGCTGGCCGAGCAGCCGATGCTGCTGTTGGGCGCGGGCAACTGCTTTCGCGATCAGGTGCTGAAAGTCTGCCCCCGCTTGAGCGCCGCCCAGCCGCTGCAAAAAACCTTCGAGGGCAGCTCGCTGGAAACCATCCGCCACATGGTGGCCTCGGGTGCGGGCATCACGGTGCTGCCCAGCGGCGCGGCCGATGGCTTGAACTCGCGGCTTCTGGAGGTGAAGCCCTTTGCCGCCCCCGAGCCCCACCGCCGCGTGGCACTGGCGTGGCGGGTCACCTACCCGCGTCATCAAGCGATCGATCTTCTGCGCGAGGCGATTCAGAGCGCTGATGTGCCCGGCACCACTCCAGTCAAAACCCGGGGGCGGAAGTCATAGTCAATCACTATCACCAACATGCCGACAATCAATTAGATTGATCGGCTCGCTCTCCTTAACATGCACAACGTGTTCATCACATTTTGCAAACCAAGGAGAGACGACATGAGCCATCACGACATTTCCAAAACCATCGCCAACCTCGAATCCGCCTTTGCGGGCGAATCGATGGCGCACATCAAATATCGCTACTTCGCCAAGCTCTGCCGCGCAGCCGGCGATCTTGAAACCGCCAAGGTGTTTGAAGACACCGCCGAGCAAGAAGTCATGCACGCTTTCGGCCACCTTGATCTCCTCTACCCGGCTGACAAGATGACCCCGGGCAAGTGCCTCGATATGGCGATCGAAGGCGAGACTTACGAATACACCGAGATGTATCCGACATTCCGCCACGCAGCGCTCGAGGAAGGCAACGCCGCTGCGGTGTCGGAAATCGACGAGCAGATCGCTGAATCACGTGACCACGCGGAACGCTTCCGCGCCACGCTCGAAAAAGCCGCCAAGCGTTTTGCCGCGCTCGCCAAGGTGGAAGAGCGCCATGCCAATCACTACCGCAGCGTGCGCGAAAAAGTCGCTGCCTGAGTTTTAATTCGAACACTGGAGAATGATCATGAAAAAATGGCAATGCATCGTGTGCGGCTTCATTTATGACGAGGCCGTTGGCATCCCGGAAGACGGCATCGCGGCCGGCACCCGCTGGGAAGACATCCCCGCCGACTGGGCCTGCCCGGACTGCGGCGTGGCCCGTGCGGATTTCGAGATGGTGGCGTTGGCGGCGTAAATTGGCGGCATAATCCGCTTCCCGACTCAACACCCCCCGCGCCTTTCGCAACGAGGCGCGGGGCCACACCAGACAAGGCACTCACACCATGCCCTCCATCACCATCCTCGGCACCGGGCTTGCGGGCTATACCCTCGCCCGCGAAATCCGCAAACGCAGCAATGATGCGCAGATCACCCTCATCACCCATGATGACGGCGTGTTTTATTCCAAGCCCATGCTCTCCACGGCGCTGGCCCAGGGCAAGAGCGCGCAGGCCTTGCGTAACACCGAGTGCGCCGGGATGCGCGAGGAGCTGCGCGCCGAGATTTTGACCCACACCGTGGTCACCCGAATCGATGCTGCCGCGCGCACGCTCGCTCTCAAAGATGGCCGGGTGTTGCCCTATGAAAAGCTGGTGCTGGCGGTGGGCGCGCAGCCCATACGTCTGCCCCTTCAGGGCGATGGCGCGAGCGAAGTGTTGTCCGTGAATAACCTCGATGATTACGCGCAATTTGAAACCCGGCTTGGCAGCGCCCAGCGGGTGGCCTTGCTGGGGGCGGGGCTGATTGGCTGTGAATTTGCCAACGATCTCATCAAAAGCGGCCGCTCGGTGGAGGTCTTCGATCTCGCCCCGCAACCCTTGGGCCGGCTGCTGCCAGCGGCCGCGGCCACGCGCCTGCGTGCGCAATTGGAACACGCCGGCGTGCGCTTTCATTTCGGCGATTCGATCAGCGAAATCCACAAGACCCCAGCAGGCTTTCGGCTCACCACCCAACAGGGTACGCAGCTGGACGTGGATCTCGTGCTCTCAGCCGTGGGCTTGCGATCCGACACCACGCTCGCAGCCAGCGCGGGGCTTGCGGTGAATCGCGGCATCGTCGTGGATGACACCCTGCAAACCACCGACCCCCACATCTACGCCCTGGGCGATTGCGCGGAAGTGTGCGGCCAAGTGTTGCCCTATGTGATGCCGATCATGAACGCCGCCCGGGTGCTCGCGGCCAACCTCACGGGCGAGCGCCAAGCCCTGCGTTACCCGCCCATGCCGGTGATGGTGAAGACCTCGCTCTGCCCGGTGGTGGTGTGTCCGCCGCCGGGCGCGGGTGAATGGGTGGAGACGGTAACCGACACCGGGGTGTCGGCCCGGCATGTGAACACCGCCGGGCGGCTCGATGGCTTCGCGCTGGTGGGTGCGGCCACCGCCGAGCGGGCGGCGCTTTTGAAAGAGCTGCAGGGCGGGTGATCGCTGCCCTACCAGGGGGCGGAGCTGCCCATCTCGGCGTGGCGGGAGCCTTCCGAACGGCGGGAAAAGACTTTGCGCACTTTTCTGCCAGGGCTGGTGGGCGAATCAGGCTCGGAGGGGGGCTCCTGCGCGCCGCGTTTTTTCCCAAAGGCACGCGCTGCTGTGGGCGAAGTGCCCGAGATATCCACCACCTGCGCCTCAACCGAACTGCGATCCAGCTTAGGCGGCGCGCTCAACGACGAGTGCGCCCCCGGACGGGCGATGGGCTCGGGCTCGGTCGGGGTGATTGCAATCCGCGAGAGCTGGCGGGTGAGCGCACTTTGCAAGCGGCGCGCGCTCATGGCTTCGTCATAGGCCCCAAGGGGATGCTCGGTGTCGCTATATTCCGCAGAATCTTCAGCGGGCAACACCGCCGGGCCACCCCGCAAAATCGGGGCGCTCTCACCACTCGCATGCCTCGCTCGGGCTGCTTCCCGGGGCGTTTTATCCCGTAGCTGTTGCGTGGAAGCCGGCACTGCGGGGACGAAATTCAACTTCATAACCACACTCGCAACGGCCCAAGCCTCTGCCGGAACCGCTTAATGATTGAACACAAAAAAATCTGGCTGGATTATGCCACACCCGCAAGACCTGTACGATCAGGCTGGTATCTCCGTTAGGCTGGGTAACTTGTTATCGACCACACGGGCTTACTTGACGAACCTACGGGGCGACCCCGACAATCTAAACAAACCTCACGTCCACATCCATGCCGGCCTATCGCTATCAAGCTGTCGACACCGCAGGCAAACGCGAATCCGGCCTTATCCAGGCGGAAACTAAGCGACTTGCGCGCGAAAGCCTGCGCGAGCGGGGCTTCATCGTGCTCGATCTCGATGCCGTGGAGGGTGATCTGCCCGCCGCCGGCAAAGCGGGCAAAACCCGGGGCCGGCTGTCTCATGCACGCCTGGGCCTCCTGTTGGGGCAACTGGGCTCGATCTTGCGGGCGGGTGTGCCGATCGAGCGTGCGCTGGATGCCTGCGGGCAATCGGTCACCGGCGAGCGTGAAAAGGAAGTGCTCGCCGCCTTGCGAAGCGATGTGCTGGCGGGGTTTCCGCTCTCCGAGGCGATGCGTCGCCAGCGGCGTATTTTCGACGCCTTCTGCGTGGCGGTGGTGCGCGCCGGGGAGCGCTCCGGCCTCATCGATCAGGTGATCGAGCGTCTGGCCGACCACCTTGAGCGACGCCATGCCATCAGCCAGAAAATCCAGCTCGCGCTGATCTACCCGGCGCTGCTGGTGGCGGTGTCGCTCCTCATCATCATCGGGCTCATGCAATTCGTCATCCCGCAGGTGGCGGGGGTGTTCGCCCACAACAAACAAAGCCTGCCGGCGCTGACCCGCGCGCTGCTCAATATCGCCGATGTAATGCGGGCGGGCTGGCCGTGGATGCTGCTGATGCTGGTGGTGGCGGGGGTGTGGCTCAAGATGTTCTGGTCGCGCATGGCTGGGCTGCGCGCGCGCTGGCAGCGGCTGCTGACCCGGGTGCCCATCCTGGGCAGCATCATGCACGACAGCGATGTCTCGCGGGTGGTGTCCACGCTGGGCTTACTCACCGGCAGCGGGGTGCCGCTGGTCGCAGCGCTCTCGGCCTCGACTGAAGTGGCCGGGCTTCATGCCATCCGCAAGGGCTTCGAGGCAGTGGGCGAGGCGGTCGAACAAGGCACCTCGCTGGGCCGGGCGATGACCGAGGCACGCTGCTTTCCGCCGATCGTGCCGCTGCTCGCGGGCAGCGGCGAAGAATCCGGCCGCCTGCCCGAGATGCTCGATGAGGCGGCGCGGCGGCTGGCCGACAGCGTGGAGACGCGTATTGATGCCCTGGTGCGGCTCTTTGAGCCCGCCGTGGTGCTCTTCATGGGCGGGGCGGTGCTGTTGATTGTGCTGGCGGTGCTGCTGCCGATTTTTGAAATGAACCAACTGGTCAAGTGAAGGTGATGATGAAACCTCATGCGCGGGGCTTTACCCTGATTGAAATCTTGGTGGTGATGGTGATCATCGCGGTGCTGGCCGCCCTCATCGTGCCGCGCGTCGTGAGCCGCACGGATGACGCCCGCATCACCGCGGCGCGCGCTGACATCGCCACGCTCATGCAGGCGATGAAGCTCTACCGGCTGGACAACATGGCCTACCCCAGCGGCGCACAGGGCCTGCGGGCGCTGGTTGAAAAGCCAGCGCAGGAGCCCATCCCGCGCAACTGGAAACGCGGCGGCTATCTCGAGCGCCTGCCCAGTGACCCCTGGGGCAACCCCTACCAATACGCCAACCCGGGCGCCCACGGCGAGATCGATGTCTTCTCGTTTGGCGCAGACGGCAAGCCTGGCGGCGAGGGCAATGATGCAGACATCGGCTCCTGGACGCTTTGAGGATGCTGTTCAAAACCCTTCGCGCGCATCGCATCCCGTTCTTCTGCGCGCCGCACCGCGCAGAGTTTTGAACATCATCCCTAAGCCGCAGGGCAGCACCGGTTTCACCCTGGTTGAAATCCTGGTGGTGATGGTAATCATCGCCCTGGGCTCGGCGCTCATGTCACTGTCATTGGGGCAGACATCCGATGAGCGCATCCGCGCCAATGCGCGTGCGGTGGGCGGGTTTTTCAGCCGTGTGGCGGATGAGGCCGCGGTGCGGGGCCACACCCTGCGCGTCACCGTCCGCGAGGACCGCCTGCAGCTTGAGGACCTCGCCAAAAGCCCCAACACAAGCGATGTCGGGCCCGCCAACCCGTCGCCGCCACAGCTTGCCAGCCGGGTGGTGAAACTCTTGATCGATGGCGAGGAGAAACCCACCCACACGCCGATCCTGTTCCCCCCGGGCGGCGGTGGCAGCTTTGCGCTCACGCTTGAATTCGAGGGCACGCGCTTTGAAGTCACGCGTGATGCGCTGGGCCGGCTGGCGGTGCGGGAGCCCTCGTGAGGCGCCCCCCAAGCCGCGGCTTCACCCTGCTCGAGGTGCTGGTGGCCTTGGCCATCATCGGCATTGCGCTCACTGCGCTGATCAAGGTCACCGGCCAATCGGCGGACAGCACCACCGCCATCGAGCAGCGCATCCGCGCCCGCTGGGTGGCGCAAAATCACATCGCACTGGCCCGCGCCCGGAAAGATTTCCCCGACGCCGGCGACACGCAAGGTCAAGCGCAAATGAATGGCGTCAGCTTCGGTTGGCGCCAACGCATCACGGAAACACCCAACCGCAACTTCCGCAAAATGGAAATCAGCGTCTCGTTCGATGGCGAGGTGCTGAGCGAATTATCCGCAGTGATCCGCCGGGGGGCGCTGTGAAGCGGCGCACGGCCGGGGGCTTCACCCTCATCGAGGTGCTGGTGGCGATCGCGCTGGTGGCCGCGGCGGTCACACTCTCCTACCGGGCGCTGACTGCAGTGATCGGCGGCGCCGAACATCTGGGCGAGCGCATCGATGTGGCTCGCGACATCGATCGCCTGTTTACCCGCATCGAGCGCGATTGCCTGCATCACTTGCCGAGCACCGTGCGCGGCGCATGGATGTCTGGCAACAACCGCAGTGGGCGCGCCTTTTTCGGGCTCGCCACCCTGCGGCCTGACGAACAGGGCGACTTTCGCAGCCAGCAGGTGGAATACCGGCATGAGGGCGACACGCTCTATCTCATCACCCGCGACGATCCTGAACTGGTGGGCGACAAACCCCCTCGACGCGAGGCGCTGTTCAAGACGGTGGAGCGTTTCGAGGTGCAATTCATGGATCTCACGCAGGAGTGGATCGATGACTGGGAAGACGGCATGGCCGCCTACCCGCTGGCGATCAAGGTCAGCCTGCGCACCGGCAACCAGGACGCCGAGCGGATTTTCGTGGTGCGCTTGCAGCAGCTCAAGAAATGACGAAGGCACCCCTCCAAACCCGCGGCGCTGCGCTCATTCCGGCCTTGCTGGTGGTGGCCATCACCAGCTCGCTGGCGGCGGCCTTGAGCACCCGCATCGACTCTGGGCTGCAGCAGATGATCTACCGCCGAGACGAGATCGCCGCCAGCCTTTTGGCGCGCGCGGCCATCGATTATTCCGCCAGTGTGCTGTTCGATGACGCGCGAAACACGGGCGAGGTGGATACCCCACAGGAAATCTGGGCCACCAACGTGGGGGTCCTGCCGGTCGAAGGCGGCGAGCTGGCCGGCGAAATCAGGGATGCCCAAGGACTTTTCAATATCAACAACCTGCTCGATGGCGATGGCATGCCGAGCCCCGAGGACATCAAGGCCTTCAATCAATTGGGCCGTGTCACCGGCGCGGCCTCCGGGCTGGGCGAAATGCTGGCCAAGCGGATGCAGCGCACTGAAAAAACCCCCGCCCGGGCACTCGTCCACATCGACGAACTCACCCAACTGGCGAACCTGCCCAAAGAGCAGGTGGCGGCGCTGCGGCCCTTCATCATTGCCTTGCCCCGCGGGGCTGAACGCACCAAAATCAACATCAACACCGCCCGCGCGGAGGTGATCGCCGCCTATCTGCCTGGCGTGGGCGTGGCGGGCGTCATGGACGCGGTGGGCAGCAACGCCTCGCGCAAGACATTCAATTCCATCGCGGAGTTTCCGCAACAGCGCCCCGATATGCACAATTTCTTCTCCGTTGGCAGCGAATACTTCATCACCCAGGGGCTCGCCACGCAGGGCCGTGCGCGTATCACCACCGAAAGCCTGCTCCAACGCCGCGGCAACCGCTGGCCGGCCCCGGTCTACATCAGGATGTCATCGACATGACCAAACTCGTCTGGCTGCCCGAAAACCCGGACGCGGCCCAGGCTGCGCCCATCTGTCTGGCATCGCACGGCGCGCAGTGGTCTTCCGCGCCACTGCCGGCACTGGGCGAGCGCACCCTCGCTGTGGTGCCGGCCAGCCTATACCAATGGCATGTGATCGAGCTGCCCAAGCTGCCGCGCACCAAATGGGTCTCTGCCGCCGCCTCGATCATCGAGCCGCGCCTTTTGCAGGATGTGGAGCGCACCGTGATCCATGTCGAGCCGCGCGCCGCCGATGGCACCCATGCGGTAGCGGTGTTTGATCGCGCCTGGCTGGACGCCGCCCAGGACTGGCTTGCCCGCTCGGGGCTCACCCCGCAGTGCTGGGTGCCGGAAACCAGCCTGCTGCCCGCCGGCGAGGGCCGCTGGGTGCTCTACCAGCGCCATCGCGAATGGGTGCTGGTGTGTGGGCCGCATGAACACTGTGTGCTTGACGCCAGCAGCGACAGCAGCGCCCCGCTGATGATGCGCGCCGCGCTCGATGCTCACGGTCAGCCCGCCACCTGCCTTGTGGTGGCACTCCCCGACCCACCTCAACTTGCCGAGCGTTATCAACCGGATGTGCCGCTGTGGCTCGCCACGCTGGGCCTGCGGGCCCAAGTGGCCAATGGCACCGAATGGCTGGTGACACCCACCGGCCGCGAGGCCGATTTTTCGCCCACCGGCAGCCGGCGCACCGCCTTTCAGGCGCCTGATCTGGGCCGCTGGCGCAAGCCCGCCCTGCTTGCCGCGATGTTGCTGGGTCTGTATGGCGCGGGGCTGGCGGCGCAATATCTGCAATGGCGCAACGAAGCCGCTACGCTCGATCAATCCATCCGCGAGGCCACGACCGCACTCGAGCGTGAAGCCGCCGCCACCCGCGAGCCCGGCTCGCATCGGGCACTGGCTGAGCTCATGGGCAAACTGGTCGCGCTCTCGCTCACCCCACCCAACATCACCCGGCTCGATTTCGATGGCACCCAACTGACCGCCGAGCTCGATGGCAAACGGGTAAGCACCGAGCAGCTCGCGCCCCGCATCCGGGAAGCGGGCGGTCTGCTCATCACCCCGCCTGCGGGCCCGCCGGTGGTGCGTTTCACCTTGACACCCGGAGGGGCGCGATGAGCCTTGGCCCGATGTGGAAACTGCGCAACCCGCGTGAGCGCGGCTTGATCTTGCTGGCCAGTGCGGTGGCGCTGATGGCGGGCGGTTATGAGTGGGTGGTGGCACCGGTGATCAAAGGCCGCGCCGAATTGGCCGAGCGCCTGCCCGCACTGCGATCGCAAAGCGTGGACCTTGTGGGTCGGCTGGAGGCTACCCGACAAGCCGCCAAGACACAGGCCGAGGGCAAGCAGGCGCTCAGCGAAGTGAGCCTGCGGGAATCGCTCGCGCTCGCTCAGCTTCAGGCCCGGGCAGTGAAGGTGACAGCCGACACCGCCGAGATCAGCTTCGCCGAGGGCGAACTCGGCGCGATGCTGCGCTGGGCCGCACAAGCCCCCGCGGTGTTTGGCGTCAGCATCAAGCATCTTTCGGTCACCTGGAAAGAGGGCAAGCCGGATGTGCTGATACGGCTTGCGCTATGAAGCTACTTCGGCTCGCCCTGCTCTGTGCGCTGGGCGCTGTGGGGGTGCTGGTCATCATGCCGCCGGCAAGCCTGCTGGGCGCGTGGCTGCCCGAACCTTTCAGGCTGCACTATGCAAGCGGCACGCTCTGGCAAGGGCAAGTGCTGCTGGCCACCGATCGGCCGCTCTGCCCGCTGGCTTGGAAATACGCTGGCTTCTCCGAGCGCACCTTGTCAATCGATCTCACCCTGGGCGCACCTTGCAGCGGGCGGGCAATGCTCGATCTCAAACCCGAGGGCGCCGCGCTTCGCCAATTGGAGCTCGAACTGCCAGCCGCGCTGGTGGTGCAGTTCATCCCGAAGCTGCAATCCTGGCAACTGGGCGGACGCTTCAGCCTGAATAGCCCCCGCCTTGCGCTCACCCCCGCCACTTTGGGCGAGGGAGATCTGACCTGGATTGGCGCACAACTCGCCCGCCTGCCGATTGCCAAGCTGGGGGATTACACCGCGCACTTCACGCTGAATGGCCATGTGGTTGAAGCCCGCGTCAGCACCCTCCAAGGCCCCTTGAACCTGGAGGGCGATCTGGGCTTTGCCGACACCCCGAGAGCCAATCTCATCGCATCCTCCGACGACCCCAAAATCGCCCTGTGGATACGCACGCTAGGCATCATGGAAGGCCCGGGGCAATACCGCTTGAGAATCCAGTAGGGGGGCGCTCGTTCAGGGCTGGAGCATCAAAATGCGCTCACACTGAAGCACATGCCAATGGCTTTATCGCTCCCCTCTCGCGCTTGCGAGAGACCGGAGAAAGCGACACATCGTTTATGTCTGCCTGAGCAAGCCGCCATTTTGATGCTGCAGTTGGTCACGCGTTACATGACGCGCAGCAACCCCTCCTAAAAAACATGGGGTGGGCCACACAGCGCCCACCCCATGCCACCCGCAAGGGTGGCGACATCCCGCGGCCTGATCAACTCGCCATCTGGTGTCTCACACTTTCATGGTTGTGGCTGGCGAGTTTTTGCTTGTGCTTGATCACCTGCCGGTCGAGCTTGGCTGTGAGCGAATCCACTGCGGCGTAGAGATTTTCATCCTGGGCCTCCACGAAAATATCTCGACCTCGTACATGCAGCGTGACTTCAGCTTTCTGCATGAGCTTCTCGACGGACAGAATCACCGTAACGGTGGTGACATGGTCAAAGTGTCGTATCACCCGCTCCAGCTTGGCGGTGACATGCGCGCGAATGGCTGGGGTGACTTCGAGGTGGTGTCCGGTAATCGTCAGATTCATGGTGCCTCCTTGGCTTTGACCGCAACTACAACGCACGACGCAAATTGACCGGCGGGATATTGAGCGCCTCGCGATATTTGGCGATGGTTCGTCGCGCGACGACAATGCCCTGCTGGCCCAGCATTTCAGCAATACGCGAATCCGAAAGCGGGTTTTTGGCGTCCTCCGCCCCCACCAGCTGCTTGATGAGTGCGCGGATGGCGGTGGCGGAACACTCCCCGCCCGCGTCCGTGGAAACGTGACTACCGAAAAAATATTTCAGCTCGAAAATCCCCCTCGGGCTGGCGAGGAATTTCTGCGTGGTGACGCGTGACACCGTGGATTCATGCAGCCCCAAGGTGTCGGCGATTTCGCGCAAGATGAGCGGGTTCATCGCCACCTCGCCGAAATCGAAAAAGGCCTTTTGACGATCCACGATCGCCTGGGAGACGCGCAGGATGGTGTCAAAGCGTTGCTGCACATTTTTGATGAGCCACTTCGCCTCCTGAAGCTGCGTGGCCATGCCGGCAGCATTGCCACGCTCACGTTGCAGGATATCGGCATACATCCGATTGACCTTGAGCCGGGGCATGGCATCGGGGTTGAGGCTTACAGTCCAGCTGTTGCGCAGCTTGCGCACCAGCACATCGGGCACGATGTAGCGGGTGTCCATCGGCGCAAAGGGCGCGCCGGGCCGCGGGTTCAATGAGCGGATGAGCGCGCAGGCCTCGCGCAGCGCCTCGTCATCGCAAGCGAGCGCCCGGCGCAGCCGGGTGTAATCGCGGGCAGCGAGCTTGTCGATGTGGCCGGTGACAATTTTCAGCCCCAAATCGCGGTCGGGGGTGGGCGGCATGTTGCGAAGCTGAAGCTCGAGGCACTCGCTTGCGTTGCGGGCGCCCACGCCGGGCGGGTCCATGTGTTGCAGGTGTTTGAGCGCAATCTGCAGATCTTCGATTTCAAGCTCGGGCAGCGCCTGGCCCTCGAGCAGCATGTCGAGGATTTCATCGAGCGGCTGGGTGAGGTAGCCGTCATCATCGAGCGCCTCGATCAACATGCGGGTGAGCGAGCGGTCGCGGTCGCCCATTTGGGTCATGGCGAGCTGCACGATCAGGTGATCCCGCAAGGAGGTGCTGGCTGCCTGGATGTCCTGGTAGTCATTGTCTTCATCCGCCCCTGATGCCGCGCCTCGTGGGTTGTCATTGCCCCAGTCGAGCGGGGCCGAATCCAGCGCGGCGCCCTCGCCGGGTGAGTCAGTCTGCGCTGGGGCGTCCTGCACACGCTCGCTGGAGGGGGCGTCTGCAAAAGGCACCATGCTGGCTGAATCAGAACCGCCGCCGGGCACATCGACATCTTCGCGCTCGAGCAGCGGGTTCTCAAACAACACTCTATCGATTTCTTGATTGAGCTCAATCGTGGACAGCTGCAGCAGCCGAATGGCCTGCTGCAGCTGAGGGGTCAGCGCCAGGTGCTGCGACAGTTTGATATTGAGCGTTTGTTTCATGTGTCAGCAGGCGATTGGCGATTGGGGTATGACGAATGGCTAGAGTCGGAAGTGCTCTCCGAGGTACACCTTGCGAACGCTTTCATTGTAGATAATCTCGGCCGGTGTGCCGCTGGCGAGCACTTCGCCTGCGTTGATGATGTAGGCTCGGTCGCAGATGCCCAGGGTTTCGCGCACATTGTGGTCGGTGATCAGCACGCCGATGCCGCGGCCCTTGAGGTAGGCGATGATTTTCTGGATATCAAGCACGGCGATGGGGTCCACGCCCGCGAAGGGTTCATCCAGCAATATTAAGCGCGGATCGGTGGCCAGTGCCCGGGCAATTTCCACGCGGCGACGCTCTCCCCCCGAGAGCGAAATCGCGCGGTGGTCGCGCAGGGCTTCGATATTCAATTCATGCAACAGCTGATCAAGCCGCTCGCCGATTTCTTCGCGGGAGAGATCCTGCAGCTCCAGCACGGCGCGGATGTTGTCGGCCACGCTCAACTTGCGGAACACCGACATTTCCTGTGGCAGATAGGAGAGCCCCAGCCGTGCCCGTTTGTGGATGGGCATATGGGTGAGCGGCGCCTCGCCCAGGGTGATTTGGCCGCCATCGGCCGCCACCAGGCCCACGATCATGTAAAAGCAGGTGGTCTTGCCAGCGCCATTGGGGCCAAGAAGGCCCACCACTTCACCAGCGCCCACTTCGAAGGACACATCCTTCACTACCACCCGGGATTTATATTTCTTGCGCAACCCGCGCACTTGCAGAAGGCTCATGGCTCGCTGTTTTCGGAGTATGCAGAAGAGTCCGAATGTTCTTTGAGGATTTTCTTGATCACATCACCGCCAAACCCGCGCGAGAGCAGAAAGCGCAATTGGCGCGCATATTCTCGCGCATCGGCGGGCGGCTGACCGAATTTTCTTGTCCATAGCTCGCGCGCGGTGGCGTATTCCGCCTCGCGGTCGGGCTGAAGATGCTGGTTGATGGTGTCATCATCCACACCCTTCACACGCAGGGCCTGGCGAATTTTGGCCGCGCCATAGCGGGCGCTGCGCGAAGCGACAAAGCTCTCTGCATAGCGCGCGTCCGACAACAGCCCGCTTTGTTGAAGGTTTTCCAGTAGCGAGTCAATGTCTTCCTCGCTGCCATGCCGGGCGAGCTTGCGAGCCAGATCGGCCCGGCTTTGCTCGCTTTTGGCGAGCAGGCGGAGCGCCCGCTCGCGCAGGGTGGTCATGCAGCCGCCGCGGCCCGGGGGTCGGACACCGCCGGCAGCTCGGGCAAGCTCACCGCCACGCGCACCTTGTTTTCGATCTCGCGGGCCATCGCGGGGCGCTCGCGCAGATATTCACGGGTGTTGTCCTTGCCCTGGCCGATGCGCTCGCCGTTATAGGAATACCAAGCGCCGGATTTTTCGATGAACTTGTGATGCACCCCCAGCTCGATGATCTCGCCCTCGCGGGAGATGCCCTCGCCATAGAGGATGTCGAATTCAGCTTGCACAAAGGGCGGCGCGACTTTGTTCTTGACCACCTTGACCTTGGTTTCCGAGCCTACGACTTCTTCACCCTTTTTGATTGAGCCGGTGCGGCGGATATCGAGGCGCACCGAGGCATAGAACTTGAGCGCATTGCCGCCGGTGGTGGTTTCCGGGTTGCCGAACATCACGCCGATCTTCATTCGGATCTGGTTGATGAACACCACCAGGGTGTTGGTGCGCTTGATGTTGGCGGTGAGCTTGCGCAGCGCTTGCGACATCAGGCGCGCTTGCAGGCCGGGGAGTTGGTCGCCCATCTCGCCTTCGATTTCAGCGCGCGGCACCAGCGCCGCCACCGAGTCGATGATCACCACATCCACACCGCCTGAGCGCACCAGCATGTCGGCAATCTCAAGGGCCTGCTCGCCGGTGTCGGGTTGGGAAATGAGCAGCTCGCCCACATTCACGCCCAGCTTGGCGGCATAGGAGGTGTCGAGCGCGTGTTCCGCGTCGATGAAGGCCGCGGTGCCGCCCAGCTTTTGCATCTCGGCGATCACTTGCAGGGTGAGAGTGGTTTTGCCGGAGGACTCGGGGCCGTAGATTTCAACAACGCGCCCACGCGGCAGGCCGCCGATGCCCAGCGCAATATCCAGCCCCAACGACCCGGTGGACACCGCCTGAATGTCACTGACCACCTCGCCATCGCCCAGGCGCATGATCGAGCCTTTGCCGAATTGTTTTTCGATTTGGGCCAGTGCGGCCTGCAGGGCTTTGGTTTTGTCGTCCATGGGGCATCCTTCTGTAGGGGAGGGCAAATTATGTCACAAGGCTCGGCGTGAAAACGAAACGAGCCGACAGGCTGAACTGTATATAGTTACAGTATCCGAATCAAGCGCTGTAAAGCCTCGACCACCGCTCGCCGGCGGATGGTTTCACGCGTGCCTTTGAAATGAAAGGTGCCGCTCTCCACCCTGCCATCGGCCAGTGCCCAGGCGATGCACACCGTGCCTACGGGTTTATCCGCGCTGCCCCCGGTGGGGCCGGCAATGCCGGTGATGGCGAGCGAGACTTGGGCGCGGCTCATGCGGATGGCGCCAGCCGCCATTTCACGCGCCACCGGCTCGCTCACTGCGCCACAGCGCGATAAGGTGTCGGGCGACACGCCCAGCATGTCCTCTTTGGCCTGGTTGGAATACGTTACAAACCCGCGCTCAAACCACGCCGAGCTGCCGGAGGTGGCGGTGACCACCTCGGCCACCCAGCCGCCGGTGCACGATTCTGCGGTGGCCAACATGAGCGTGCGATCGCGCAAGGCTTCGCCGATTTGTGCGGACAGCGCCGCGAGCGCCTTCGTCACCCCAACACCCGCGCCGCCAGCGCCAGCACCAACACGGTGTAACCGGCCGCGATCACATCATCCATCATCACCCCGAAACCATTTTTCACATGGGTATCCACCCAACGCGCCGGCTGAGGCTTGATGATGTCGAAAATACGGAACACGAAAAACGCCGCCGCCTGCCACACAAGCTCGGGCGGGGTGAACAACAACACCGCCCAGAAGGGCACGATTTCATCCCACACGATCGCCTTGTGATCCGCCACCCCCAAGGCCCGCCCGGTGCGATGCGCGGCCAGCACGCCGAAAGCAAAACACAAGACCAAAAAGAGCCCGAATTGCAGATCGGAAAACCCCGGTTTGATGAGCAGATACAAGCCCCACGCCGCCAGCGTGCCCGCGGTGCCCGGCGCCCAGGGCGAGAGCCCGCTGCCAAAACCACAGGCGATGAAATAGGCGGGGTGAGACAAAATGAAACGCAGATTGGCTTGCTGGGTCATGGGTTCACAAAAGACGTAGTCAGGTTGGCAAAATGATCAAAGCCGCCACGCGGAATCGGCAGCAGCGTGCCGTGAAGATCGACAAGCCGCAAGCCGGCTTCAGCGGTGATATGGCCGATGCGGGTCAGCGGCACCACATCGCTCGCAAGACGCATCACTGCCTCACGAGACGCGGGCGGCGCACAGAACAGCAATTCATAATCATCACCCCCCGCCAAGAGGGCCTCGCGCATCGCGGTGGTGTCGGCCGTAAAACGGGCCAGATATTGCAGCGGCAGC
>Ga0079301_1000340_pt1 | contig 22748 bp, 22 predicted proteins | sample Wag4_2014_7_11_3_FD_74797 | JGI IMG/M metagenome (GOLD analysis project Ga0079301, IMG submission 74797) | Fresh water mixed with fracking chemicals microbial communities from Ohio, USA - Utica-2 Time Series FC 2014_7_11 | ecosystem: Engineered > Industrial production > Chemical products > Input... | reverse complement strand
CGTGCATCACATCCCCTGGCGGGAAGCACCGCGGCCTGGCTGGCTCGGTTGCTGTACTCATTGCTGAGTCACTCTTGATGTTGAAGAAAATCTATACCACACCTGCTCCAGAATCAAACCTAATTAACAAATATTCGGACTGTATTAGCATCAAAATCGTGAAGCTTCGAAGATGTCTCCGTAATTGCATCTATAACTTGCATTATCTGTGGATGGTTCCTGGAATTTATGCAATTTTTTCGTTAATAGCAATACTCTCAAAAGCTGGACAGGATCGAAATTCGATCGTAACAAATCGAGAGATTTTGCAATTAGTTACATCTGCCAACAACTCGATGATTCTCCCAATCGTCGCGATGATTTTCTCATTGATATTGATGCGACGACGTTTAAAACGAGGAGTAATTAGCAAACTTGGAATTAGCTGGAAGAGGGTGCTACTCGGAATTGCTCTGCCAATCTTCTATCCAACATTCTTAATGCGTGATATTGATCGTCTTACTCAGTTGCCAAGATTTAGAGAGACGACAAAGGAAATCGTTCGTACTTACAAGCCGTCTTTGCTTTCAATCTCATGGCCTATTTTGTATGCAATTTATGCACAAATCGCCTCACCACTGAATAATGCTCTGATCGGAATCACTTACGTGACAGAAGGAACCGCATCAATCAAGGATCCAAAAAGGTATGCACTTAAGTGGATCAAACCTGACGTGTTTACAAATGCCCTCGATAAGTATTCGCAATGGATCTGGTTGGCCTCAATCGGTTTCTGCTTGTTATTGATTTGCTTATCACTCTTGTCTTGGAAACTTATGAACAAATATTCAAAGATCTCTCGAGAAACTCTTTCCAAATATGTGTAAAAAGCCATTCCTACTCGTATTTATGACTTCCATAGGAATTTTGGCATCCTGCGCAACCGGAAAGTCCAAAACACCAAGTGATGAAACAGTCACAATGGTCTCGACTTCAGTGCCCAGACCATTGATGCCGAATGTTATTTGTTTGAATTTGCAAGAAGCTCAAGATCTCATTCAAGACCAAGGAGTTTTCTTTTCTCGTTCCGAAGATGCTTCCGGATTAGGAAGGAATCAATTCGTTGATTCACACTGGGTCGTAATTGAACAAAATCTAAAGCCTGGAGATCCATTCAGCGAGGGTGACGCAGTGCTTGGTGTCTTGAAAGCAGAAGAAGCTAAGTCGAAAGGACTCTGTAAATGAAGGTAGTTGTTGAAGAGCAATTACCAATTACGTATGTTGGAAATTCAGAGACCTATTAATTCCCGGGGTTCTTATATAGCCATGCCGAAACGTGGCGATGGAATACTTTTCCTTTTTCGATCCACACTGGCACCTGTGCCTGATGCACTGAATACGTTGGCACTACTTGCTTGACTACTTTGTGCACGTGTGGCGCAGCCTTATGCACATGTGGAACCACCTTGTGTGCATGCGGAGCTGCTCTATGAGCATGCTTACCAGCGTGATTAATTGCCCTAAAAATTAGACCTAGCATTATGCCCCCTTTGCGGTATAGGACTGGGTGTAACCCACTCAACCAGTTTGTGTAAGGGGTTCAAATTTGGCAATAATTCGGTATGACGACAAGCAGGTGGGAAAAGATCAAGGGCCGTATAGCCCCAACAACAGTCCAACAATTACTTGATCACACGGAAGAAATTGACCAACAAATCGAGCAAGTTCTTGTTGGTCTGTACAACGACATGACCGACCATCGAGCAAGGGTGGCAGAAGTATCAAACAAACTTAAGGAAGCAGGCGAATTCTCTCAGACAATACGAAAATTAGTTAGCTCCACATCTGCCCTCGAAACTAGGTTCACCCAAGTCGAAGATTCACTGTCTTCGTTATCCGCTTCACACTCATCTATGCAGAATCAACTTCGACGCATCTATCTTGTTGTAGCGGTTAATAGTCTTGTCGTGATTTCAGCCATAGTTGCTCTTGGCGTTAGCTGATGCAACCCTCTGAATTCCATTCATACAACCAGTTATCGGTCATGGAAGCGGCATATTCAAATCGGACTATGTCGAAACTTTCCGTACATACCATTCGGGATATTCTCGCTCGTCAGTCAGGCGACAGGAATTTAGAAATTCTCATTGGCGCATCTACCACGACAGCAGTAGCAGCCCTTCTGCATGAAACGCTTGATTTCTCAGATAGCTCACCCGTAGTTCTGCCTACCGAAATAAGTGAAGCCTTCCATTTGACGTATCCACATGTTGATATCAATAAACTCGCAACTCTTAGTGATTCTGATCGAATGCATTATGTCAATGGATTAGTTGGGAAGCTCTTTGAAATACGTGTCCGAGATGCGCTCAATTCAGGGCACCAAGTTGGAGGGCTCAGATTAGAAGACGGTCAGGTTGCAAAGCTTGCTGAAGCAGCAAACCAACAGAGCTGGGACTTGCAAATAGAGCCCGGAAATGAACTTTTTCAGCTCAAGTGTTCCGACGATATCTACTACATGATGTCTGAATTCTCGGAAGCACAGAATTTTGATTCCGATATTGCAGCCATTTTTTCTGCAGATGCTGGAAGCATTGATCTTGAAGATGTTTATGTATCTGATCTCAGTAGTTCGGAATTACGCGATGAAGTAATCACGTCTCTTCAGGCTGCTGGCGATAATTCGTCTGAAATTTCTCAATTCATGCACGAATACGGAGACGAAATGCTTGAATCCATCGCAGTGATTGGAACCGCTGTCTCGGTATATGCACTTGTTAAACAAATAAAGCGAATGCGGGTTAACTACAAAAATGGCACGCCAGCCAAGGAAATCGCCGAGCGAGAGGCCTCGACGATCATCGGCCGTGTTGCAGCGATTACACCAATTCCCTATGCAGGCAGATTCGCACGGACCATGACCGACAGAATCCACTTTGGATCAAAGTTCCGACGAAGCAAACAGGCAGTTGCTGAGAACCTTCACGATTTGATTTCTAAAATGAAAGAAACCAACTACAACTTTGATCTAAAAATGCAGAATTGATGGATTGATAGTGGATATCAGAGTAAAACACTTCTCGTATAAGTCTCCTGGAGCAATGGCAAGACGCGTATTCTCTGATGGCTTAAGAACTGACAACATCTATTTGCTCTCCAGTGAGGAGAACCCGAAAGATCCAGTTGTTGAAATCGATACCACTGCACCAGTTGGACCAGCTACCGGGAAATCAGTGTGGACGGTACAAATCAATCCACATCCATGGGCACAAGATATTGCTGAATACATTTGGGAGCATTTAGACGACGAAGAGGTCACGGACAATTCTCTCGAACCATACGAAATTGACTGCTGCAAAATTGGCTGGTTCTGCGAAATCAAGGTGCAGACATACACTGTTTGACTACTCTGTTGACCAATCCTCTGGGTACTCAAGAATTCCCAATATTCGAGCCCATAATCTTTGGATCTCTGGGTCAACCGAGTCAAAAGCACCCCTCACAGCATTGCTAACGGTGGAATTGTTGATTTCGAATTGCTTCTTGAAGTCACTGGGCTTTAGGTGGGAGTTTTCTTCACGCAGACGTTCCCAACTTCCAAAAGGCTTTGCCTTTGGGAAAGCACAGATAGGCAGACAATCCACAATGTCTGGAACTTGTACCCCGTGTAGGTGGAGCCGTTGAATGTTCCTAATTTGATACTGATTTCGCATCAAAATTTCACGCAATAAAAACGCTATGGAATTCAATTCAGTATCACCGGGTACCGATGATTTGTCTCTCGCACGCTGTTTACACTCTCGATGCAACTTGTCAAATAGAGAATTTTCCCAAAGATTCTCAACGATCTTTGCATTCTGTCGAATCCGCTGTAGATCATTCCAGTGCCCTTCAAGCAAAGAATTCTGCTTGTCGTAAACGAGCAACACATCGGCAAGCTCATGCTGCATGTAGACGCGCCAAAAATTCGCCAAACCATATAATCCGTTTAGGTTGATTACTTCAATATCGAAGGTATCTCGTGCTTCTGAGGCGACCAACTGCTCGAGTATTATTTCTTCGTGATCTCCCTCAACCAATACAAATAATTTGACCAGTTTCCGAACGTCAATTTCTGGAACACCTAGGTGATTTGCTAGAACTTTAGGGTCTTGATGACGATTTGTCGAAACATTATGAAAGCCATTTATATCTTTTACAGCAAACAATTGCGTGCACTTATGTATGGCAAGTGAACCTACAGTATGTGTAGAAGCAATCACGTAAGTTCCAGATTTCTTTGCATACCGCTCAATTAAATCGAGGAGCTGCTGCGACACTATTGGGTGGAGGTGTCTGTCAAATTCATCAATCAACATAAATTTTGCACTATCTGGTGTCTCAGATTCCATTAATCCACAGAGTTGGACGAGGATCCGAAGAACGTCGAGTTGTCCATCTGAACAGTTGGCTAAAGGTAACCACCTCCTAGAAACAGAGTCCTTCCAACCAATAATTGGAGCAAAATCATGTGCGATCTTAGACACTCCCCAATCAACTTCACCCTCGAACCGCGGCCATCTGTGCCCAGGTTTTTGAAGAGCTACTTCTGAGATACCGATTTCGATCTCGGTAAGCAACTTGTTCACCTTCTTCAACATTTGATCCAAATAATCCAAACCCGAAACTTTCACTTCATAATTAGGAGCATCATCAGAGTTGATTTCTAATTCAACGAATTGAAAGAAGAGCTGTTCTAAAGCTTCAATAGACTGATTCCGACCATAAAACGTGAGATCAGATACCTCAAAAGGTTCCCAGTAGTCGTTGTTCAGATCCAAGTTAACTTTGAGAAACTGAGTGGAAGGGAGAGATTCACTCCTAAAAAGATCAAAGGGGAAAGATGGGACATCATACTTTTGCTTTAAAGTTTGCAAGGCTTGGAGCAATTCAGGTAATGCACTATTCCAATTTCCATCATTTACCAAGCTCAAGTAGATCTCACCTTGATCACACATCAGATCAACGTGATTTGCTCCTTCATACAATTCCCGTAATCCGGCAACTAGACGAACTCGCTCAGTCAAATCGTTGTAATAATCGGTTGATCTAAATGCAGAACCCGGACCCACCTCGAATGATTTATTGTGAACAAAAGAATTTGCAAGAAGCGCCAAGAAAAATTCGGGGAAATAGTCTCTGAAGTTTAAATTCTCTCTGGGTTCGTCGATCAAATCACTTTGCCTGGGATGATATGGGCCAAGCTCAATGTAGTGATTAACCATGCGCTTTAGAAATGCTTCTACTTCTTGCTCGGAAAACTCAAAGAATCTCAATACATCTTCACTAGATTCAAACCCAAAGCTATCTCGGAAAGATACATTCAATATCGAGCTGACTGCCGAACGAATCACCAAATCATGGAATGGAAGATCCAACCTTTTCTTCTTAAATAATGGCTCTTCGTCGGAATCATTCATTCCAAAAATCATCTCGTCGGTGCTCAGGAGATATTCTCTGGCATCTAAATATGCAAGATGTTCCTCAATGCTTGGAATTGAATAACGCAAAATCACTTCTGGCGTTAACTCTTTTTGTTTATTTCCAAATGCCTTGATCCCATTTAAAAGCCTTGATTTCCCCGATCCATTCTTTCCAAGCAAAACTTTTACACCAGGTAATCCAAGATTCAAAGTTGACTCAGAATCAGATCGATATCCATAGACCTCGGGAAATGTGGGGTCCAATGGGGATCGATAGCGAACCAGTAGTTGCTCAAACCGAATATCAAAGGCTTCACGAAGACTCATGGTGCTAGAAGATTACCAACATTGCACTGCAGTCATATTCCACCTCGAGCCAAGCCATGATTCCCTCAGGGGGTGTAACAGAGTTTTGCTGTACCGATCGTGACACATGCCTCTTGACCCAAAATCTTCCAATGTGAGAAAATTGAGATGGGGAATGCGTTTATTTTTGAAGTTTCGTTACAAAAAAATCACACAAAACGCTGTACACCCCTCGGATACTTTGCAATACTCAGGACCCCACCAAACCAATAGGAGACGAAATGACCACCTCACACTTCAGGCCTTCCGCAGAAGAGGCATCGCTACGTCGCCGCTTGTGTCGCGCAATTGAAGATGCAGGGCTTTCACAAGAGATTTCACCTGCACAGATCGTCATCACTCCACATGGTTTCTCGTTGGGAACATTCGATTTGAATGCGATGTCGAAAATCACCAACATTCTTGAAGATATTGCGGTGGCAGCAGGAACCCAGTTTTTAACAAGTCGTCGTAGCAAGTCCATGCAGCAGTCAATGCAAGTGCCTCTGCGCATTCCTGTGGATTTCAAACCAGCAAAGGTAGTCAAGTATGCAAAGGAGGCAATCTGATGTTGTCTCTTGGAGTAGTAAGTCAAGAAGAGTTTGACATGGTGTACATGCTCTCCTACATCGCTTGGCCCGTCGAATTTGAGGACCAAGGTGTTCGAATCTACGAGGTTGACGGACGTCGAGTGTGGCGTGCAGGAACCGAATTTGCGGCGGCTCGTTTCACTGGTGGTAATGCCTCTTTTGCTGGTGCTTACACCATTCCCCTTCGGTTCATTAAGGAATGCGCATCACGGGCAAATCTTGAATCAAAGGTTGAACTGTTCATCTCCGATGATCACGCGGTTGCCATTTCCGAACATGGTCGCTCCAAAATGGCTCTCGCAAAAGCAGATGTTCTCCCCGTTGAAGACGCAACTCAATACACAACAAAAATTGAAACCACCACCGTTGGACTTCAGCACCTGCTCGATTTTTCTACCTCCGCTCCGGTGGGCCATCTGACCGAGCAGGAAGCAAATATGGTTCCTGACATCGTCACATTTGTTGTCGAAGACAACCTTGTTGGCGTGCGCAGCGAATACGCAGAAGTTGATTGCAAGACTGCATTTCCCCAGTGGGAAGCCAGCATTGACGGGCCAACCGGCGAGTTCTCCTTATTCCGTCGCGTTGCTCGACAGTTCTTTCACTTCCTTTCGAGCCCGAAGGTTGGTTCATTCCCTGTCACTATTTCAACTGACATTGAAAACGGAAGTTTTGTTCAATTTGCATCTGATAGTTGGGTCTTTCAGATGCCTCGCATCCCTTCCGGAGCTGCACGGTATTACGTTGAGCTGACAAATCGCTTGGAACATTTGGGATTCATTGTTGAAGAAGGCTCTGACGGAAAAGTGTGTGCGCAAATTTCAGACTGCAATGTTGTGATGCAATTACTCGATGGCCGTGTTCCCGTATTGCGCACAACTATTGAGTTGATCTCTGGCGTAGAAAGCACTCCAGATTTATTGAATGAGATTCAACAGCAAAATGAAGGCCGTATTTTCACGAAGTTTTTCATGAGTGGAAACTCAGTCATTGCTTGCGCCGATTTACGGTGTATTGATTTGCTTCACCTAGAAGACCATCTGAATGGTTTGGTGAATGATTCTGATTTGCTTGGCACCTATTTAGCTTCGCTGGGCGTTATGGGCGATGAAGTGAGTCTCTACTAAATCAGTTCGGTATATCGTTAGCGGTACCGACAAAGTGAGGTACTGAGCATGTCACGTACTCAAGAAGCCAATGATCTGATGAAGCTCCGAACCTACTTAAGGAATTGTGACGGACACGCCTCGGTTGAAGATGCACGCCTTGCGTGCACCAGAGATAGCGAACGACTCTGGAGTAAAGCCAGAATCCGTCGTGCTATTGAGTGGGATCGCGAAAACCCGAATAATCGAGCACTCATTAAATTCGTAAAAGGCGGTCAAGGCATCCGTCTGATCGAGAATGACGAACGCGTTGGCCTAGGTCGTGGCGCTAAGGCTGAAGTAGTGCGCGCCATAGCTTCAGAGACATCTAAAATGTTGAAGCTGTTTGGAACTTCAGACAAAAACGCAAAACATCTCCATGTAATTGAGACTGGAAAACGCGCTGGTCCAGAGCATGGAAGCAACGCACGGCCAGACATCGTGGTTGGCGCCAAAATGAAACAGAACTCGAGAAGACCGCTAATACATAACATCGAGTTCCAAGGCAAAAACACATCGGGCATCAACACCTTTACCACGAGTGATATCGCACAAGCATTCACATGTGGAAGAGGAGCCGATTACTCCTGGGTCATACTCAATAAATCTGCTCGAAAATACAAAAAAGACCGAAACTACGACCAATGGGAACGTACCCTCTGGTTTGCAGAGTGGATTGGAGTTGGAATCATCACTTACTCCGACCCACGTGTGGTCTCAACGTGGGAACTAGTCGTAGACGCACGCAAGCGTGCACGCATTCCAATTCACAGCAATCAATACGCCAAATGGTTTAAACGCCTCATGGACGAGGACACATACCCGAATTAATAGAAATCCAAATTCGGTCTACATGCCCCGCTTTCGAGCTTCCATCCAAAGAATTACGTCAAGTTTTCGCAGGTTTGTCGCATTGATCTGTCCGGTACTCAAAGTATCTAGCACTGCTTCAACTGAAGCAAACAGTTCAAGGATGGGCTTCCACCAAGTAACACTCTCCTCACACCCCAATAATGCCTCAACTCGTGAATCTCTAATCGGAATAATGGCTGGAAATTTAGCTGCCATCAGTTTTGAACAAACCACAGGCCCGATTCCTCGAACACTTCGTAATTCTGTATATGAATTTTCAAGCGGATTCCCTGTTTTCCAGATCCAAGACAGGTCTTTTGAGGTTTGGTTCGAGTTCACATATTCCCGACAGGCACCGAGCAAGGTTTCATACTTGGACTCAACATCCTCAAGAAGGAGCCTCTGACTTTCAGCTGGAATTTCAACGCTCAAGGAACCAATTGCAAGGAAATCAAAAGGTGTGAATATTCCGTTCTGCGACTTTGACAAGAACCATTCAAAGTTTCTTCCTTGAAAAATTTCGGGTTCCCCATTAATACCAAAATATCGATTGAGGCTGTGTTGATGATCAGGACTTCTGGCAGAATCGGTCAACCAATCGCTAGCAAGATGCGATCCACCAATTTTTAGTTCGCTCATCAGCGATCTACTTTCTCGGATTCATGTCTCAACGAGCAACAAAGGAAGTGAAAACATCGATTTATGAAGTCAGAATTTGCTGAGCTTTATCAAGCACTCTGCCAACAAAACGTTTAACACCGACATTGAAAACATTCCCACCCAGCGCGTTCATTGCTGAACCACGATCACCCTGTATATATAGCGTTGTCCGACCATCAGCAAGTGAACCAATTTCGATCAATGCTGCAGCCGCGTTATCTTTCATAAATGAACCTTTAACTTCGAACATAACTGTTCCGTCAGGTGCATTTCCCCACTGCGTCTTCCAACCCCAGTTGGCGGTTTTCAGTTTTGTAATTACATCTTGTGGTTGTCCACTCACAATTAGACCATTTTCTTGACGTTCGACTTGAAACATAAACACCTCCGCCACAAACCATACCCGATGTACCATCTTTGTTAAGATCGTTCATAAATCAAAATTCTAACTTGGCCAGCTATTTTTCGAATCAAATTCGCTTTCTTGGCGAGTGGTAAATTTTGACCGCATTGCCCTGAATGGCAATTCAACCCTGTGGCCACAGTCTGGCATTCTGCATTTTTTCTTTCGGTAGTTTCCGCGAAGAGAGTTTCTTTCACCACATTTCGGGCAATACTCTCCAGCTTTTTCGACATCATTTCCAGACGCACATTCAATGCATAAATAGAAGTTGTCTTTGTCTTTAAACTTACTTTCCCTGCTATCAATCGTTGCGTTGCATCCTCTGCAATGACTCAGATAAACACTCGGCCCGCTACATCCATCGGTTGAACATGGGTTTGTTACAGTCGCCCTGTATACGGCATCTTTTACTGAGTACTGCTTACTGAATACCAGCCGTTCGCTGCATTCGCGACACTTGCACCTTGACCGTATTTCGTTCAATCGATTGATTTCTCCAGCGAGTCGATTGACAACTTCGTCGCCTTCACCTTGACGTGCCTCAAAAACCTTCTCCAAAATCGCATGAGATATCCCAGCGACTTCGAATAGTTCCAATAGCGACCATTCACTCCATTTCAAATCTACGTATGGTTCTATTCGCGCGTATCCATGCGAATAGCCAACTTGCCGCTTCTTACAATGTGCAACTCGAGGACAATCTGCCTCTATTGGAAAATGCCTTCGAACCACGGTCCGCTTTTCTCTATCGCGATCTGAAGCAAATCTGGCTTCACAATGCAGAATCATCTCAACATAAAGATTCGGAGAAGCACATGCCGGCACTAGTGGAATTGCAACGATTGGTTCGTCAATCGGAAGGTCTCTGAATTGTTCAGTAAGCCATAGATCAATCAGTTTGCGACACCTCTGAGCGACACCTAAGGAATCACCCTTTGTCTTGCTTTCCCTCAGAAGATGTTCGATCACCTGTGCGAGATGTTTACCTTCCGACGCCTTAAGAACCTCTCTGCTTTCCTGAAAAGTCTTAATCAGCATCAACGCCTGGGCTTGATCCGGCAATTCGCTAAGTGGAGCCTCATTAGCCTCACACATGTTGATAAATCGACGAAAATAGTGCTGTTTATACGTCGACATTGATGACTTGATGAATCTAGAAAGACACTTCCACAATGTCACCCACTGGCGCCAAGACCACTATGAAGGCCCGGAATACCTGACTGAGACGACCCCGAAACTGCTCATGCGACCATGACGCTGGAAGCACCTGAACAAAATTTCCAGCACCTGCAACTGGTGTTTGCATTCCAGCTTCTTGCAAAATTGGCCATCGGTTTGATGCGATACTCAAACCGAAATAGGAATAATCACCTTGGATTTCGACAACCAAATCGCCCTCGTCATGCCACATGAATTGAATATACGAAGATGCTTCTCCTGATAATCCCCGAGTTTTCGGCGCATTCATAATGAACACAGATCCACCCTGCTCGCGAATATCAAGCAAGCGAACAAACGAATAATCCGCTAAATCTGCTGGGTCACTCGTCCAAGAGCACTCGCCTGATAGTTGGCTTTGCATTACTTCTGATGGTGGTTCTTCTTCAGCTTCAATGCCTAAAACAGAAAGTATGCGTTCGTAAAAAGCTGAGGCATCTCCTTCCATAAGACCACCAAGATTGCTATGCGCCGATCCTCGCCATTCCCCAATAAACCAAGGAGCCCACTCTTCAGCTGGAGCCTCGCAGGTGAAATATCTCAGTGTTGCAATTGGATCCTGTTCTTCGAAATAGACCAGGACAAATGCCGCTTCAAGTGGTCCCTCGACAGGAGGTGTTTCAATAAAGATGATTACTTTCCCATCGGCAGGCTGAATCAGTTGTGCGCTGAAGTCATCTCTTGTCAGATTGAGAGTTGAATTCAGGCTTCCAGAACCTGAGACGCTCTTTGCAATTCCACGCCACAGGCCTACCAAAAAAGACCCGCCATCACCCTTAACGACTGCATCAACAAAAGGAGCAAACAGCTCACCTCTCAGCCACCCCGGTAGCAAAACATGAAAAAGCCTGTAATGCGTGTCGTGGTAATGGTCCATCATCTACCCCTTGTAGATCGTTTTAGAGATTGATTAAATGCGCTCCGCTTGCTACAGCTAAATCGCGTGTTGTTTCCTCGCACGTAAACATGATGACCTGATTATCCTTTGCAATGTTCCCAAATAGCTTCATTGCTGAATCTCTTCTGGAATCATCAAAATGAATGAAGGGGTCATCGCAAAGAATAGGAAGCCGAATTCCACGCTTCTCTGCATCTTTATTAACGAAAGCCAGTCGTATACCGAGAAACAGCAAAGCACGTGCCCCCTCGGACAAACTGTTCTGCGGAAGTTTTCCTCCCTGACCGTCGCGCTCTATCTGAACCTTGCCTTTTTCATCTCGTGAAAAGAGCAAGTCTCCCCACTGATCAACAATTTCTGAAATGAATTTCTGAGCATCTTTAATAAGTGGATCCTGATTATCTTTTTCAAATTTTTCAATCACTTTCTCGTACACCTCAAACGCGACTTTATGAATCTTCAGCTGATTATCAGCCTCTACGAGATCTTCCTCTAATCCACTCAATCGCAGATTCAGGGATTGAAGAATCTCTTGCGACAGAAGGTTCTTAACTTCTTCATCTGCCCTAGTCCAAATTTGCATTGCTTCATCACGTGCATTCTTCAATTCGTTCAACTTTTCCACGAGACCCTTATCAAATAGTTCAAGTTGAATTGCGGAGGGATGTTCCTGCAACAATGCATCAACCTTGGACGAACCTCCGACAGCAGCGTTAAATTGAATTTTGGCTTCTCGAAGTTCAAATTGAGCCTTTGAAACCGACTCTTCAAGACTCACAGCTTGCTCAAATTGAGACTTTACAACTGACCATGGAAGCCCTTTTATGGTTTCGGCAATAGGTGCAAGATAGTCGTTGCATTTCTCCACCAAAACCGATAACTCACTTCGCAAATCGGTTAGTTGCTTCGTTGAGATTACTGCTTCCTCGTAGTCGGCTAGCCAACTCTCAAATTCATCAGAGTCCGGTACGTTATGGACTTCAATCGCGCTGAGGGCTGCCCTCAATAAACCTCTCGAATTAACTAAAGCATCATCAATTTTCCCGAATCCTTCGTTTTCAGATGCAACCGCAAATTCCAATGAAAATTTTGCATCTACATGTTTAGAAAGATCCATAAGCAGATCGATTTGGGAGCGGACGGTAATTGAGTTAACACTTGTTATTCCAAATATTCGAAGAGCTTCCAGAATCTTGACCTTGAAGTCGTTCTCTTTACTCAAAAGCGTGGCTAACTTGAATTTCTCATTACTCAAATTTGAAGGGACATTTGAGAGAGCTGTTATAGCTTGGCTTGAATCAGACTTAGGAGATTTATCTCGCTTTCCGAACAAAAAGAAGGCCACAACAGCCAAAAACGCTGCTCCTACTCCTGCAGCAGGCTCGAAGAATGCAGCTGCGCAAACTGCTGCCAGCGAAACCACAAATTGAATACCGAGGAAAGAGCGCTCTGATAGTGAATCAACTTGGGGATTAGCAACCGCATCTGGAATCTGAGGTACTTCAAGCCCTGCGATGATTGCCCGCTGACTTTCCAACTCTGTGGCTACCGCTTCCCACAGGCCTGCTTGAAGTTTCAAACTATCCAACATAGAACTTTGGTTTCTTAACAACGGAATGAGTCCTTGTTCCACACCAGAAACGTTTAACAGTCCACTAATTGATTCTTCGACTTGTGCCAATTCGGAATTCAATCTGGCGCTTTCGGCAACAGACCGGTTTGCGCGACTCTCGATACCCGAAACCTCCGTGAAGAGTTCTCGCAATTTGAGCCTGTCCTCAGCCGTGAACACTCGTCCTTGAACTTCAGCATCTTCAAATTTTCGCTTGGAAAGTGCAACACGCAGGCGATTCGATGCTGCCACTTCGAGTGCACTGATTCGATCAATTTCTTTTTGGAGTCGACACAATTCATCAAATAACGGGAGCGCAGACTGCCAATTGGTTGGAACTGGATCCAGTTCTTGCAATACATGTTCAGCTATTTCGAGTCTGCTCTTTGCTCCAACGGCCCGTAATGCGAATTGAACTTCGCTGCGTTCGGCAACCAACGAAGATGTTTTTTCATCAATTTCTTCAATTACTTGCTCTTGTTCGGCTTTTGACCGGTTCAAGTCTTTTAGGATTTCTGGAACCTGCGAAGCTTGATCTCTTAAGTCGGTTATTTCTCTAACTGACTTCTTTAGATCATCGACCACTCTTTTTCTTGAATTTTTTTCAGCCTCTAGCAACCTCAAAATCTCGCGGAGATTCTTGCCGCCAGTTGAAATGCCAGTTGTGAAAGAACTAAACAGATCGGAAAAATCTTCTGCAGTCTGGCTACGTGACAAGTCAACGCCATTTACAGAATAAATCCAGCGATAATCATCTGGAGTCAACTGGTTGAGAACATTCTTGATCTGATCACCTTGCACGGTTCGCTTCCCAAGTGTTGCGGTTCGGCCATCGTCAGGTCTATCCCTTTTGAGAATTCGAAAGTTTGATTCGATATCAAGTTTTTCATCACCAAGGTCTGCAATCATTCGACCGGAAACCTTGTTCCCTGATTTAGTTAAAAATCGAGCGCTTCCTTCTCCAGCTGAACGCCAAGGGCCTGCAATAGTCCAACTAATAAACTCAGCAATTGTTGATTTACCCGACTCATTTTTTCCGTACACAACAACAAAATCATGATCAAACTCAGTCAGCGATTTATCTTGATGACGCCCGAAGTTGACATTCGCGAGTGATTTGATTTTTAGGCGGCTCATTGAGTTTGACCGACTTTCTGAACAAAAACGTTCTCGATTTCATCCTTCAATTCACTAGCCAATGAAGTAGCTGCTTCTTCATCGAGTGCACGCAAGAGATATCCGAGGATCGTTTCACGCTCACGTTCACTAACTAAATCAATCGCTGGTCTGCTGGTATTTTTGATCTTGATGACTGCTCCTCCGGCAAGCAGATTGCTCCCCTCGCGAAAAAGGGCTTCCTTCAGATCTTCGAAATTTGAATTCAACTCTCCGAATATTGACGTCGCACCAACGAAGTGAAGTTTTACCAACAACAGTCGACCTTCGCTTTTCGTATTTAGATTCTCTAGTGCGTCACTTACCATAGGAATGACATCTTGATAACTGCTAACCCCTGATAGATCAATCTCCAATGTTAAAAATCTGAGACTGTCGCATGCGATGAATTTCGGCTCGAGAATTGTTCCGTTTTCTTCGACTTCAACTATCAGGGCACCCTTTGGTCCACTCTCTGTGGGTTTTGTACTCCTGCCCTGCAGATTTCCTGGGTAAGCCCAGAAACCATTATTTGTTTTGTGTACCTGTCGATCATGAATATGTCCGAGTGCCCAGTAATTCACATTTGACTGTTCCAGGTCTGCTGTCGAGCAAGGCGCATAATTTCCATGTTGGCTATTTCCCCCCACATTTGTGTGCAAGACACCAATTACTGTCGACCCAACTGCATTTTTGAACTTGGGGACCAAATTGTCCGGCTCAGACTTCGAAGAATAACTAATTCCTGCAATTGTCACCTTCGGTTTGTTCGACGCTTCAAACACGTGAACTTCCACCTCGCCACTTGGAAAAACATGCACATTCTCTGGCATTTTGCTTCCGCTCAAATATTCCGTGCTCAAAGGATCATGATTTCCATGAGCCATGAATACTTCGATTCCTGCATCCTTTAGCTTCCTGAGACCGTGATAAAAACGAAGTTCAGCGCTTGGCTCCCTATCGGCTGTGTCGTAGATATCGCCTGCAAGTAGAACGAAATCAACTCGTTCGTCAATTGCAAGATCGACAAGATTTTGGAACGCTCTATTGACTAATTTCCTCGCCTTTTCATGCAATTCCGGATCCACTAAGTTCCCCAAGCTTTGAAGAGGCGAACCTAAGTGGAGATCGGCTGCATGCAGGAACTTTACTTTTGCCATGATCAAAATGTATCCGTTCCCACAGGACTACACCCACTGACCCATAAAGATCCCCAAATTGCTAGTCTGATACCAGTTTTCGCGTTCCAGGAGAAATTGGAGGCAAGTCGTGTTTATTACTTTTTTTAATGTTTTCTGCGCCATTGCTTGCTACAAAATTGCGGTTGCAAAGGGTAGGAACCCGAAACTTTGGGCCGTCTTGGGTCTGCTCTCAAATGTTGTTGCAGTGATTGTGATTTTGATCCTTCCAAATTTGCTCGCAGCACCTAATCAACATCCTGGTTCGAATGTGTTGAATTCGATTCAGTCATCAATAATGGCTTACTGGGCAAAACTTCGAAACAACTTTCAAAACCCCAACGGTGGACAATCACCTCAACAACTTCCGAATGCGGCTGCAAATATTCAAAATAAAGTTGGAACAATGTTTAAGAAACCACCAACGGTGGCAACAATTGCAACACAAATCCGCGAACTTGCTCAACTGCGAGATGATGGATTGATCAGCGATATTGAATATCAGGACAAGAAGCAGAAACTGCTGGACTCAATTTAGAGAAGAGCTGACATGACTACGTATTCGTTTAATACTGAAGACGGTTCTGAAATCATATTAAAGGCGGTGAGAACGCTCACGCCAGTAATTCGCACGCCTTGTGAGATGCTGTGGTCAGATTGGCGTGATGATTGGGAAACGGAACTACGTCGAATTCACCAAAGTGCATCAAATGCGAGCCTTAGCCCTGGTCGTCTAAACGACTTTTCCTACCTATGTTGGTCAATTGCCAATACATGGGATGAGGTGTTCTCACCGCACCTGTCAAGAATGACGCTCGACATGCTTCACCAGCTACGTAAATTGCGAAATCGTGCAGCACATCAAGAGGACGTCACCGATTACCACATTGAACAACTCGAGCTTTCTGAAACCTACTTATCAAAATCATTCGGAGAGTTACTGGAAGATATTGGCATTCAGGCACCCCCACCGGAACCAGAACCGGAACCCCCAACTCTTCCCACCTCGGATATCAAAGAAACACATCCACCCATTAATCCTCCGGCTTCTAAGCGCGGATTTCAGAAACTTCCGGTCTATTTACTGTGCGATAGGTCGGACTCGATGCTGGGTGAAGGAATTACAGCGTTAAATAAGGGACTGAGCAGCATGCACGCTTCAATTGCCGGTGATCCAATTACCCGCGATAAATGCATGCTTTCAATTATCCAATTCAACCAAAAAGCCGAATTGGTTCTTGAACTTCAAGATTCGGCTGCTCTGACCAATCTTCCAAAAATCAGTGCTGATGGTTTGACTAACTATGGCTCAGCATTCCATGCATTACGTGCAGCTATCGATTCGGACATAAAGCGGCTCGATGCAAAAGGCGAATCGCTGCTTCGTCCCCTTGTGTTCATGATCTCGGACGGATCTCCTAACGATGAGCGTTGGAGGCAGGACCTAGAGCTTCTGCTGAATCCAAGCCAGGAGATCTCACCTATTTTCGCGTTCTACGGTGTAGGCAAAGTACCACCAAACTTGGTAGTAGAAATCAGCAGTGTGCCTGGAATGTCGCGAGATCGAGTCAATTTGCTTACCGCGGCCGACAACCTTGGTGCTGGGCTTGAAGAGGCATTCAAGAAAGTTGTTGGATCAATTGTTGGATCAGCACGAAGCGAAGACGAACAATTCCACATTAACTAGATCTGGAGGTCGCCATGGAAGGTCCATTCCCAGTACATCCGTTTTACATTGTTTGCGATGAGTCGAAGTCGATGGAAGGAGTAGCAATTGAATCTATTAATCATGCACTTCCAGAAATTCATAAAGCCATTGCTTGCGACCCAGTTTGTAATGACAAAGTGCGAGTTGGTGTTATCTCATTTTCTAATTCGGCGGAGGTGCTACTTCCACTCTCCATAATGAGTGACATACTTGGTGTTCCAGGTCTCGTTGCAAAAGATGGCACAAACTACGGAAACGCTTTCACATGCTTGAAGAAAGCCATCCATGACGACATCACAGCCTTAATAGCGCAAAGAGATGTGATAGTCAATCGCCCAATTGTGTTCTTCATTTCTGGAAGTGAACCAACTGACACCAACTGGCAAGCTGCGCATAACGTTGTGGCTGACAAAAACTGGCCATTCTCACCACACATAGTTGCAATAGGTTTTGGTGAAGCACAAACTGAAACCATCCGCGAAGTTGCGACTGGTGTTGGTAGGTCTGGCGAACAATTCGCATACTTCGCAGACGACAACGCAGACCCAGGTTTAGTGCTTAATGAAATCTTTAAGTCGATATTCCGCTCACTACTTGGAGGCCAAATTGGACCTGGTGGATTGTATTTACCTGTAACTGGACCGGGCTTCATCAAACTGAATGAGTCATAAATCCGAGCCCCCGATCATCCCCTTCTACATCTGCATTGACGTATCCGCATCAATGGAAGGACCAAAAATTGAGTCGTTGAATTATGCACTTCAGGTAATTCACCAACGGATCTCTTCTGAACCAATCGTCAATGAAAAAGTGCGCATATGTGTCATCACATTCTCCGAATCGGCAGAAGTATTTATCCCACTTTCCAAAATGTCCGAAGTAACTGGCATACCTCACATAGAAGCCAAAGAGGGAACAAATTATGGCAATGCATTCACCTGTTTAAAGAAAACACTCGAAGATGACTTCACCGCCCTGAAAGCCGAAAGCAACGTAAAGATTTATCGACCGATTGTGTTTTTTGTCTCAGATGGCGAGCCAGCAGACACTAACTGGCAAACTGCTCATGCTGCAGTTGCAGATAAATCATGGTCACTCTCTCCACATATCATTTCTTTCGGTGTGAGTGGAGCTCAGGCAGAGACCATTCGCGAAGTTGCCACAAAAGTTAATAAGTCTGGTAAGTGCTTTACGTATCTCGTTGACGATGGCGACATGCTCGGTGCCGCTTTCAATGAGGCTTTTAGAGAGCTAACCGTGGTTTCGGGTCCAATTGGTGGTGATGTGGATTTGTACTACTTAACCAGACCGGTGGATATTTTCTATTTGGTTCCGGTGTATTTGGTCTTAGAGGAATCAAGTGCATTGAGCGAACACTCAATATCTGCAATCAATCAGGCAATTCCTGAAATACACAGAGTCATTTCAATCGACCCCTTGATGAACGAATCTGTGCGAGTAAGTATTGTTTCGTTTTCAGATTCCGCCGAAGTGCTATTGCCGCTTTCCAATTTGAGCGAAGTAGTGGAATTTCCGGGTCTTGTCGCTAAAGGCAATGTGAATCACCGGGAACTTTTTCTCAAGATCCAAGAGGTTCTAATTCACGATTTTTCCAGGCTGTCCCATTCGGTTAAGCACTATGCGCGTCCGTTTGTGTTCATTTTGGCTGCTAGCAATCCAACCGACGAAAGCTGGCGCGAGCAACGGGAAAGGCTCATAAATGATCCGAGATTCCACAACCCACACATTGTGGTCTTGGGCGTTGGAGAAGCAAAAGCAAGCATCATGGTCGATATAGCCACTAAGGCTCCGCTGAATCATCACTCCATGGCATACAGGCTGACTGAGACAACCCAATTTGGAGGATTGATAAGAGAAATCCTAAATAACCTTTACTTCGGGTCCTATTTTCCATTCGATTAAGTGCACCCAACAGAGCAACTAAATGCGTTTTGTTAGGGATTCGAAATCTTCCTTTTTGGGGTTGCAATGGTACCTGTGGTTAGATAGTCTGACCAGTTTTACAAAATCAACTTAAACGAAAGAAGGTCCGTTATGGCCGAAGTTAACGACACGTATCAAGCGATCCCGTTTTACATCATTTGCGATGAATCCCAGTCAATGGAAGGTTCAAAACTTGATGCCTGCAATAAAGCACTTCCAGAAATTCATAAAGCTATTGCTAGTGACCCAATTGTTAACGACAAAGTACGAATCGGCGTAATCTCATTCTCCGACTCCGCTGAAGTACTTCTTCCACTTTCTAAAATGACAGACGTAGTTGGCTTCCCTGGTCTCGTTGTAAAAGGTGGCACAAATTACGGGAGTGCATTCACATGTTTGAAGCAAACCATCCAAGATGACCTCACAGCATTGAAAGCACAAAACGAAGTAAGAGTAAATCGCCCAATTGTGTTCTTCATCTCTGACGGCGAACCAACTGACACAAACTGGCAAGCTGCTCACGCTGCTGTGGCTGACAAAAATTGGTCATTCTCACCACACATCATTGCTTTCGGTGTTGGCGGAGCTCAGGCCGAAACCATCCGAGAAGTTGCAACAAAAGTTGACAAAATGGGCAAAAACTTTGCTTACCTCGCAGACGACAATGCAGATCCAGGTGCCGTGCTTAAAGAGATCTTCAAGTCATTGCTTGGCTCGATTATCGGTAGTGCGAGACTTGCAGCTGCCGGTGATGCTGGTTTGGAATTGCCAGTAACTGGACCTGGCTTCATCAAACTTGATGAAGTTTAGACTTTGCTCACAAATCAGACTGAATCTGCAAACATGTCGCCAAAACAAATCATTCCAATCATCATTTTGTGTGATGAGTCTCAGCATGTTTCAGATTCAGCACTCGATAGCGCAATCGCAAGTATAAAAAATTTGCACAAAGAAATTGTTGCGAACCCGGAGATTGAGAATCAAACTCGACTTTCAATCTTCGGGTTTTCAACATCCTGCGAGGAAATCACTCCTTTGGCGCAAGCAACTGAATTGAATGAGCTTCTTGGCTTCCAATCGGGCGGACAGTGTAATTTGGGCCTTGCATCAGAGAGTATTGCAAAAATTATTGGCTCAACTGTTATCTCGTTAAAGAGCAATCATTCGAACTCTGGCACGAAGCTTCTGAGGCCAATACTGATCCTTTTGCTCGGTAGCAATCCAGCGGACGAATGGACCACCAAATTCGAGGACCTTTTAGACCGTTCTTTATACCCTGCACCAAGCACTTTTGTATATGCACTGCCATCAGTTGATGAGAAAACTTTCTCAAACCTGGAATTGATAACAAGTAAACATTTTAATTCCTGCGTCCGAGTACCTGATTGGTCAATGACGACTTCTGACGCATTCAAAGTGTTGCGTCAATCTCTGCTTGATTCAGAGCCAAAAACACTTCCAACGAGTAGCGAGAATCAATGAATGATGTAAATCCAATTAGCGATAGTAAAAAAGTTCGAGCGCGTATTCCTCTTACCGTTGAAATGATTGGTCAGCCCCCTCCAACAAAAAACCCCATTGACCCTTTGATTGGCGTTAAACCAATAATCAGCTTTCCTCTAGGTAGGGAAACAATTGCGAGAAAACCAATTGATCAATTTGAATTAAACGTCAACCCTTTAAGCAAACGAAAGAGACGCAAGTTGAGCAGAAAAGGAAAGAAACAAAAAAAGAAACAAGCGGTCGCCGCTATGCAACAGATCCGCTCTAGCACTGAAACTATAACCACATCGGTCCAAGTGAAAAATCCTGCTCCGCAACTGGAATACACGATCAATGGAAACCCAATAATTGGGCGAAGCACAACAATAAATGCACAGCCTTGGTGGGAAAGCGGATACTGGAAAGTTGGAGAAGATGAGGGCTTCCGTGAAATGGAAGTTGACATCGGAACTGCCGGCACGCTTGCAGTAATTGGGGCAACGCTGCGTGGCGCTAAACATCGATACCAGGGTGGTCCTAACCAAGACAGCTATGCAATCCTTCACGACGAATCAGTCCAGAGTTACCTTCTTGTTGCTGTTTCTGACGGTGTAAGCAATGCCCAATTCTCCGGTTATAGCTCAAGAAAACTCGTAAGGCACACAGTTCGAGCAATGGCGCGTTCGCTAGCTATTGAACCAGAACGAATCTGGACCAGCAAGGATCTTCAAGAAATTGCAAATTCAGCAATCATCAATGCTGCTGACGGTATGCGTGTCTGGGAATCGGACGACTTAGATTCACCAAAGGTTCCTTCTAGCCAGGCGACAATTTATGATCTAAGCGCAACACTTACTGTTGCGATCGTTCCAACAAATCCTTTGCCAAATGGAAATCGGCCTGTGACCGTTGGATTCGTTGGAGACAGCCCAAGCTATATTTTGCAGAACGATACTTGGCATCTCATTACCCCGGCTATCAAGCAAGGCGAAGTTATGGATCAAACCACAGCCGCTCTTCCACTCCAAGATAACTCGAAATTGAAAGTTGATTGGATTGATGTTGAACTTGCACCAGGTTCAGCCCTGTTCGTTGTAACTGACGGAATCGGAACCTCCCTTGATAACGGGAACACCACGCTCGGTGAATACTTGCGATCAGAATGGTCTCGTCCTTGTTCAATGAAACAATTCACGAATGCTCTTGATTTTGACAGATCTGGCGAAGACGACGATCGCACAGTCGTGGCAGTATGGATTCCGCCATTTGGTAGTGGCGCCACAGAATCTGCTGCTGGATAAAACCATGGCAACCCTTGATAAACGCGACCTTGGTCATATTGAAGAACTTAATAGCGGTGGTGAAGGAACTGTTTATCGCGTAACTTCAAAACAAGAATCAGTTTACAAAGAGTTCAAAAGCACTGTAAGAGCAGAACTAGATGTGTCTTCATTAAAGCACCTGATTGAACTTCCCAGCAAGTTAAACGAGTCTGACAAAATATTTTTATTTGAGCATTCAGTTTGGCCACAAGCAATTGTTACTGAGAACAACAGTTTTGTTGGCTTCGTAATGCCGATAATCCACGACTCGTTCTTCGTAACTCACGGAGTGCGAGCTTACCCAGGTTTCTCGGATTGCGACTGGAACAAATTGATTATGCGTAAGTCTTGGGTCAATAACCCAAACATTGTTTCTACAGTTCCTCAATTGGAGGGCATTGACTTGCTGGACTTGCTCATTGATCTTTGTGAGTCGTTTGCATTTCTGCATCGCAACAACGTGATAGCAGGTGACATTTCTGGAAGAAACATGGTTTGGCGCGCTCGCCCAACGCCACGCGCAATTCTTCTGGACAACGATGGATTTCGAGTTAAAGGTAGTCGCGGCGTTACCCGACCAAAACAGTCCCCCGACTGGATAGACCCACATTTGAACGGCAGCGACACTACTACCGAGTCTGACAAGTACAAATTAGGACTCGCTGTCTTGCGTGGGTACTTCGGACTCGGGGTTATTCAGCCTGATTCGAAGGAATTGGCTGGAATCTCGGATCCAATCGGCAACGAGATTATTGATAAAGCACGTCAATCCCTTGCTGCGCAGGGTCGCCCCTC
>Ga0079301_1000339_pt1 | contig 22754 bp, 19 predicted proteins | sample Wag4_2014_7_11_3_FD_74797 | JGI IMG/M metagenome (GOLD analysis project Ga0079301, IMG submission 74797) | Fresh water mixed with fracking chemicals microbial communities from Ohio, USA - Utica-2 Time Series FC 2014_7_11 | ecosystem: Engineered > Industrial production > Chemical products > Input... | reverse complement strand
GAGCAGGATGCGGTCGTCGGGTCCGATGCCCGGAATCACCCCGCGCATGGCGGGCCGGGTGGCCACCGGGGGGGCGTCGGGGACACCGAAGGGCACGACGTCGACGAGCTTGCGGAAGGACGGATCGTCGCGGAAGATCTCGGGTCGCAGCCGGCCGAGTGCGCAGTAGCGACCCAGCCACATGTCGCGCTGGCGCTCCGAGGCGCAGATGGAAAAATCGGCGCGGTCCATCTGCTCGTTCTGGACGTCCCAGAGGTGAAGGAACAGGTCCTGCCCCGCGCGGAGGTCGAGGCACTGCGCGTAGCTCTCGAACAGGAAGGGGTCGTAGAGGTCCATCACCAGGCGCTTGCCGAGCCCGAGCAGCCAGGCATGGCGGCGAGGCATCATCCCCTGAAGGACCAGCACGTCGGCTTCGCGCGCGAACGCTTCGAGCTGGTCCCGGTCGTCATCGAAACCGAGCACCCGGAATCCGACCTCGAAACTTCCCGTGAGCGGCAGGACGCTTGCCAGCGTCACGTCGGCGACCCGGGACATCTGGCGAGCCAGTTCGAAGGCCCTGATCCCGGGTCCTGCCATCCGGTGGCCCAGAACTTCGTGGGTGACGATGAGGACACGGGTCAAGCCTGAACCTCCGTTTCAGAAGAACCGGATGACCTTGGAGCCATCACCAGTTCATCGAGTCCCAGGGCATTCAGGACTCCGGCGTGCGCGACCAGGTAGTCACGCTGCCCCTCGACAGGGGCCAGCACATCCCCGAAATGCGCAAACAGTTCGGCATCCGAGCGGCGACGCCGCTGCTGGATGGCCGCCCGCTGCTCGAGGAGGCGAGGCAGGCGATCGATGAGATCCTCGACACCCACCACGGTCGCATAGGCCTCGCGCAGGATGGGGGCGCTGAGCGCAGATTCCTCGGTCTGCCCCCCCCAGCGACGCAGGATGTCTCGGGCGATGGCGACTGCAACCTTGCGGCCGAATCCGAGGGGACCGAGGCGGACAAGGGTTCTCATGACCTTCCGGAGGGACGACTCCGGGCGGGCATCGCAGGCGATCGTCCGGGTCGGCGGTGGGCCGAACCGGAAGTCCTCACGCTCAAGGCCAGACCGGACGCCCACCCGCTTGAACGCAAGCAGCAAGGCAGCCGGCAATGCACGGGCCAGCGTGGCCTCCTCGTAGTTCTTGACCATGGCGGCAAGGGCGTTGCGCTCGAACAGGACCACCTTGCCAGCCCGCGCGAATCGCGAGGACGTCCCGTTATGCCGGTGGTAGCAAACGGCGTCCGGGCAGAAGCGGACGCGATGACCGAGCACCCAGAGGCGCCAGCCAAGGTCGACGTCCTCGTAGTAAGCAAAATGGTCCTCGTCGAAGCCACCGGACGCGAGAAATACGTCGCGACGGATGAGCATCGCCCCACCGCATGCGAAGAGGAGGTCGTCGGGGAAGTCACGACCTTCGGGCCCATCCACGGGGGCGCCATGACCGGGCTGAAAGCCCATCCCGTTGAAGGCCATCGTTCCGCGGATGAAGTCGACCGCCGAACCATCCCAGTTGAGGATCCGGCCACCGACGCATGCGACGTCGGCAGGCGAAGCCTGCAGGTGGTCGACCATGCGCTCCAGCCAGTCGGGGCGCAGCTTCATGTCGTTGTTGACGAGCGCGAGAAGTTCCCCGGATGCCTGACGAGCAGCCTGGTTGTTGGGGCGAGCGAAACCCTCGTTGGAATCATTCACGATGAGCCGGACGTGGGGGTGATGCTCCCGGATCCAGGCCACGGAGCCGTCGCGCGAGCCGTTATCGACGACCCAGACCTCGAAACGATCGGATGGATAGGTTTGCCCTGCCAGCGAGGCCAGCAGGACCTCGAGGTGTGCGCGACCATCGAGATTGACGGTGACGATGCTGACGAAAGGGCGCCTCATGCCGGGCCTCCGGCCCGTCCCACTGCCTCTGACGAGTTCCCCGGAGTACCGATTCCCCAGCGGCGACGGACCAGGTAGATGGGTCGATGCTTGGATTCGTTGTAGATGCGGCCGACATACTCTCCGATGATGCCGAGCGTCATGAGCTGGACTCCTCCCAGGAACAGGACCGTGACCATCAGCGATGGGTATCCGGGGACAGCATTTCCGCTGACGAGAGTCCGGACCAGCATGAACAGCCCGTACCCGATGGCGCAAACAGCGACCAGGAACCCCAGGAAACTCGCAAGCTGCAGGGGGATGAAGCTGAACGAGGTGATGCCCTCGACGGCCAGGTTCCAGAGCTTCCAGTAGTTGAACTTGGTCGTGCCGGCGACCCGCGGATCCCGGCGATACGGCACCGAGGTCTGGCGGAAGCCCACCCAGCTGAAGAGTCCCTTCATGAAACGGTGCCGCTCGCGCATTTCTCGCAGTGCCTCGACAACGGGACGGCTCATCAGGCGAAAATCGCCCGTATCGGCCGGAATCGGGACGGGTGTGAGACGCTGCATCACCCGATAAAAGGCGGCAGCGGTCCAGCGCTTGAGGTAGGACTCACCTTCGCGCTCGAGCCGGGTAGCATAGACGACGTCGAAGCCCTCGCGCCAGCGCGACACGAGTTCGAGGATGACCTCGGGGGGGTCCTGGAGGTCCGCATCGAAGGGAATCACGGCCTCACCGGATGCGTGGTCGATGCCGGCCGTGAGCGCGGCCTCCTTGCCGAAGTTCCGCGACAGGTCGATGACCTTGAACCGGGAATCATGCGCGTGCAGCCATTCGAGCCGCAGGAGGGTGTCATCCCGGCTTCCATCGTTGACGCAGACCACCTCGAACGTGAGGCCCGTCGCATCGAGCACGGTGGTCAGGCGGTCATGAAACGCCTCGATGACGGCACTCTCGTCGTGCATGGGGACGACGATGGACAGCGTGGGTGAATCCATGAATGACCTCGTTCGGATCCTCGTTTCTGCTTCGTGACATCACCACGCTATCATGAGGTCTACCGCACCACGCTTTGTCGCTCCGAGGAGTTCGCCTTGTCATCGTCACGTTCCCACCTGACCAGGATCGGGTTCCTTGTCCTCGTGCACGTGGCCACGTTTGCGCCATTCCTGTTCCTGGACCCTTCGGGGACGCCCCACCGCATCTTGCACTGGGACTTCGCCTCGCAGTTCTACCCCTGGCTCGGATACGCGAGCGACATCCTGAGGTCGGGTGAACTGCCCCTCTGGTGTCCGACGGTGGGTGGGGGAACCCCGTTCTTTCTGAACCCCCAGGGCGCACTCTGGTCGCCGGTCACATGGCTCGTCGCTTGGACGATCGGCTACACCCAGCATGTGGCGCAAATCCAGAGCATCGCCTACATCCTGGCAGGGGGAATCGGAGCGTATGTCCTTTCCTGGTCGCTGTTCCGATCCCACCCGGGCGCACTGGTCACGGGCCTGTGCTTCGATCTGACGATGGCCGTGTATGGCAACCTCCAGCACTCGCCCTATATCTATGCCTACGGGCTGATGCCGTGGCTGTTCCTGGCCGTCAGGGCCGTCGTGGAAGCGGGGAACCGCCGGTCGATGGCAGGTCTCGCCCTCGTCGTCTACTGGCTGGTGGTCGCCGGGTATCCGGCCATCGTCTTCATGGAATTTGTGTGGGCTGGGGCCTGGGCGGCTTTCTTGTTGCTCGAGCGTCGGAAACCCGGAATCGATCTGAAGGACAGGGTTCTCAAGGGCCTCGGCGCGACGGTCGCCGGCGTCGGACTCGCGGCCATCCACTGGATCCCGCTCGTCTTGCATGCCCGGGAATTCACACGAGGAACCGCTCTCGATCTCGAGACGGCCCTCTCGGGGGGCAATCTCCGCATGACGGACCTCTGGAACCTCTTCTATCCGTTCCTGCTCTGGCATCCGATGCCAGGCCCGGAGGCGGACGTCTCCATGCGCGGCCTGTACATGGGGGCAATCGCCATGCCCCTGGTGCTGATCGCGTGGCTGCGACGACAGGACCGCTTGACGGTCGGAATCGGCTTCTTCTCGTTCCTGACCTTCTTGATGGCATGTGGGATCGGATTCTTCGGCCGTACGGCCCTCCACTCCGTGCTGCCCGTGCTCAACTTTTCCCGGTTCCCGGCCGGCGACAGCCGGACCCTGATGGTCCTCGGGCTTGCGTTGCTGGCAGGACGCGGGGCCGAGGCCCTGGCCTCGGAAGGAGCCAGACACCGGCGGCTCACGGTGGTTTCGTACAGTACGCTACTGGGCGTGCTCCTGGCTGGCCTCGTCGTCCTGCCCCCCCTGGTCAGCGCAGAGGCACTCGGCAGGGTCGTCCTGGATGGTATCACCGGACCCGCCCTGGGAAGCCTCCTGGTACTCGGGCTCGTCCCGTGGCTCGGTCGGAGGCGTTTCGCGTGGGGACTGAGCGCGTTGCTGGCACTCGACCTGGCGACCGCGTTCGGACCGAACTTGCGGGTTGCAGGCGAACCGCCGGTCCAGTACGACGTGCAGCAGGCCCGACGCCATGCCCGAATTTCGCTGGAGGCTGCAAGCGGCCCCAGACAGCCCGGCACCCTCGGCTCGATGGATGACCTCCAGGTACCGGGCAAGTGTGAACCCGCCTCGGACGGCTTTCTTTCGAAAGATTTTTACCTGGGCGATTACAACCCGCTCCGGATGGAACGGTACGAGGCCCTGTTGAAGTCCCCCGCTCGCGACTGGATGATCTCGGGACCCCGGATGGTCTTCGTCCCCGGCGAGACGGCGCCTGGCGACGCCCGGGCCCTTCTCGACCGCGCTCGCCCCGTCACGCACCGGCTCGTGCGATACGGTCCGAACGACGTCGAGGCCTCGGTGACGCCCCCTGGCTCCGGATGGATCGTGTTCAACGAGCTGTACTTCCCGGGCTGGGTGGTGCAGGCCGGAACGACCGAAACCCCGATGACGGAGGTCGCAGGAGGCCTGCGGGCCGTGCCTGTGGATGGCGGCACGCGCCGGATCGTGACGCGCTTCCGTCCTCGTTCGCTCGTCATCGGAGCGGGGGTCAGCCTGGCGTTCCTGATCATCGGAACTATGGGCCTGATCCGGGCGGGACGGCACAGGCCGCCCGATTTGACCGCCACGGGCGTGGCAGGTTAATTTGAGTGTTCACCCGTGCACGAACCGCCGGGTCAGGAAGGTCATGTTGCTCACCACGAGGATCCGCACCAAGGCACGCGAATTGTACCGGTACCGGGAGATGTTCTTCGGTCTCGTGAACCGCGAGGTCCGTGCTCGGTACAAGGGGTCGGCGCTGGGCTTCCTCTGGAGCCTCCTGAACCCCCTGATGATGCTCACGGTGTACTCGCTGATCTTCTCGGTTTACCTTCGCGTCAACATTTCAAATTATCCCCTGTTCGTGTTTTGTGGGCTCCTGCCGTGGACCTGGTTCGGCACCTCCCTCACCAACGGTGCCGCGGCGATCGTGGCCAACAGTGGGTTGATCAAGAAGATCTATTTTCCACTCGAGATCCTTCCCCTCGTGAACGTCACCACGAACCTGGTGAACTTCGTCCTCACCCTGCCCGTGCTGGCTCTCTTCATGGCCTGGTTCCACGTGGTTCCGACATGGAGCTTGCTGATGCTACCCGTGGTGATCGGCATCCAGTTCGTGCTGACGCTGGGCCTGGCCCTCATCCTGTCGACGGCCAATGCGTTCTTCCGGGATGTCGAGCAATTGCTGGGTCCTGTCCTGCTGGCCTGGTTCTACCTGACACCGGTCGTGTACGAGGCTTCTTCCATTCCGGAACGGTTCAGACCTCTGCTCCTCGCGAACCCGATGGGTCCGATCATCACGGCGTACCAGGACATCCTGTTTCACGGGCGCCTGCCCGATGCGCGGGGGCTGGTCACGGGCGCTGCCACCGCGACCGTACTCTTCCTGGTGGGGCAGATGCTGTTCCAGTCCCGGAAGTTCTCTTTCGCCGAGGCGATCTGATTCATGGCATGCATCGAGGTCCGCAACGTCTGGAAGCAGTTCGACCTGCACGCGGGTCGATCCCGGTCGCTGAAGGAAGCCCTGATCGAGACCGTCGTCCCCGGTCGTCGCCAGAACCGCCCCTCCGGGCACTTCTGGGCGCTGCAGGACGTCTCGTTCGACATCGAGAAGGGCGAAACCTTCGCCATCATCGGAAGCAACGGGTCCGGCAAGAGCACCTTGCTCAAGATGCTGACCGGCATCTCGAAACCCACCCGGGGGGCCATCGGTGTCCGGGGACGGGTCTCGGCCCTGCTCGAACTCGGCGCAGGCTTCCATCCGGACTTCACGGGACGCGAGAACACCTATCTCAACGGGGCGATACTCGGTCTCTCGCGTCGCGAGATCGATCGCCAGTTCGACCAGATCCTGGCCTTCAGCGAACTCGACCGGTTCATCGACAATCCGGTCAAGACATACTCTTCCGGGATGTACATGCGCCTGGCCTTCTCGATCGCCATTCACGTCGATCCGGACATCCTGGTCGTGGACGAGGTCCTGGCCGTGGGAGACGGGGCTTTTCAGCAGAAGTGCTACGACCAGATCCAGCGCTTCAAGCACGCGGGCAAGACCATCGTGTTCGTCTCGCACAGCCTGCCGACGGTCCAGGACCTCTGCCAGCGCGCCGCCTGGCTCGACAAGGGCGTGCTGCGCGCGGTCGGTCCGACCCCGCAGGTCATCGACTTTTACGCCGAGCAGATCAACCAGACGATCGAGCAGCAAAAGCAGCATCTTGAACGGTTCCTTCCCGACGGGCGTGCATCGGTTCAGGACATCCAGGCCACGGATTTCGGTGGAAAGTTCGTGAGCACGCTGCGACACAGAGAACCGGCACATTTCCGGTTCACCTTCGAGAGTCAGATCTCGCCGGACGAAATCGACATCGTGACCCGGCTCGTGAGAGCCGATGGCATCTGCTGCTACGATTCGCGCATCCCGCTCGGCTCCATCGTGGGGGAACGGCGATCAGGACGCATCATGATGCAGATTCCGGAACTTCGGCTGCACGAAGGGTCCTATGTCCTCAACGTGTGTCTGGCAGTCGGAAGTCAGGACCGCTGGATCGATGAGAAGTTTTACAATTTCACCGTCGAGGCGGCCGAACGAGGCCCCGGGGTGGCGCCGCTGGAAGCGACGTGGCTACCTCTGATGGAAGAGTGACCATCGTGCAAGGCGGTGCCTCAGGTGCAGACGAGGGAAGACCATGGTCATGTGCAGTGGCTGACAGACGCGTTGACATCAAGAGCGGCATGAAGATCGATCGCCTGAACAATTTCGATTCCCTGCGTGTCTTCGCGGCTCTTCTCGTCATTTACGGGCACGCCTTTGCCCTCAGTGGCGAGCGATCGCCGGGACTGCTCGGCAATAGCGTCCAGACGCTCGGGGTGAAGATCTTCTTCGCCATGAGCGGGTTCTTGATCGCGACCAGCTGGCTCAACCAGCCCCGGTTCAAGAGTTTCCTTTGGCGCAGGAGTCTCCGGATCTTCCCCGCTCTCTGGGTCGTCGTGATTCTGACGGCGTGCGTCCTGGGTCCACTGGTCAGCACCCTCGACACGGCCTCCTACTTCTTCAACCGCACGTTTCTTGTCTACCTCTTGAATGCGGTCCTCCTCGTGTCTTACGGCCTTCCAGGAGTCTTCGAGCAAAACCGCTATCCGTCCGCGGTCAACGGCAGCCTCTGGAGTCTTCCAGCCGAGTTTGCCATGTACCTTCTGACCCCGGTGCTGACCTGGATGGACCGCTTGCATGGATGGGTCCTGGGTGGAGTCGCCCTCGCCTCGAGCGTGTTCGGCGCATGGGCGATGACCACTCCCCATGCATCCCCCCCTGTCATCTGGGGCACGAACCTGCTCTCCCTGGCGGAAGTCGCTCCGTACTTTCTGACGGGTGCCTGGCTCGCTTCCCCGCGCCGGGTCCGACATCCCGACCTCCAGGTTGCGATTGCAGGGTTGGCGTGTATCCTGCTGATCCAGGTCCCGGTGGCCCTCCAGCAAGTCGGGCTTTCGTTCTGCCTCCCGTATGCCGTTCTGGCGATCGCACTCGCGCCGGGACCGGTCTTTCCCCGAGGAGGACGGTTCGGCGATCTGTCTTACGGGCTTTACCTGTATGGATTTCCCATCCAGCAGGTGGTCAGTCTGATCATCGGCCCCGCTGTCCAGACGTGGCAGATCGTGACGTATGCGGTGCCTCCCACCCTGCTTCTCGCGTGGGCATCTTGGCACCTCCTCGAGAAACGTGCCCTGGCTCTGAAGTCCTGGCGAAACAAAGTGTCCGTCCACCCTCCTCGTACCGAAACGGAAACCACGACCTGATGCTTGGCAAGACCTGTCTCGTCACAGGTGGCGCAGGGTTCATTGGCTGTGCCCTGTCCACCCTCCTAGCAGAAACATTCGAAACGCTCGTGGTCGTCGACAACCTGCATCCCCAGGTTCATCCGTCGGCCACACCGCCCGATAGCCTCGATCCACGGGCCAAGTTCGTGCTGGGTGACGTCACCGAAGAATCGACCTGGGATGGCGTGCTGGCAGAATACCGCCCGGACGTCATCATCCATCTCGCGGCTGAAACCGGTACCGGGCAGTCACTCAGCGAGGCAGCTCGCCATGGACGCGTGAATGTCGTCGGCACGACGGTCATGCTGGACGCTCTGGTCCGTTTCGAGATCCATCCCCGGCACATCGTGCTGAGTTCGAGTCGAGCCGTATATGGCGACGGGGCCTGGCAGGGGGAGGCGGGTCGGGTGTTCTATCCGGGTCAACGAACCCGGGCCTTGCTCGATGCAGGAACATGGGATCACGAGGATGGTCACTATGTGCCCGCTTCCCATGTCGGAACGGTGCCGCATCCGACGAGCGTTTACGGTGCCACCAAGTTGGCCCAGGAGCACATCCTCGAGGCGTGGTGCACGGCGTTCGACTCCCGTCTGTCCATCCTGCGGTTCCAGAATGTCTACGGTCCTGGACAGTCCCTCATCAATTCGTACACCGGAATCGTGGTGCTGTTCGCTCGTCTGGCTCGCGAGGGGAAAAGCATCCCGCTCTATGAAGATGGACAGATGATACGGGACTTCGTGTTCATCGACGACGTGGCCCGCGCCATCCGGGACACGGTGAAGAATCCTCCTCCTTCCGTCCGGCGTGTCGACATCGGCAGCGGCATCCCGACCACCATTGCCACGGTGGCCACGTTCATCGCGAACCATTACAAGGCCCCTGACCCGGTCGTTTGTGGTCGTTTCAGACACGGGGACGTTCGCCATGCCAGTTGCGATCCATCAGGCTGGTCGGACCTTCCAGGGTGGCAACCTCGAGTGGCTCTGGAGGAAGGACTCACCCGACTGGTCGACTGGATCGAACGAGAGGGAAAACTTTAGATGGTCATTCAGGCTCCCCTGTCCGAGCGCGCGGCGTGCTGGCGGCCTGACTCGGTGCTCACCGTTCAGTCCGTGCTTTATGGCACTCTGCCCGATGGCCTCGAGAAAGCCCTTGAAAACCTGGATCTTTCGGCCCGGGAAGCCATCGAGAATGGTCTTTTCAAGGCAGTGAAGGTGGCTTACGGGGATGGCTCACCGACCCCCGTTCTGGATGATGCAACGCTCGAATCCTGGCGGAATCGTTTCAAGAACCTGTCTGCCATCGATTACGTCTTCTTCGGAAAAAACCTCGGATCGGCGCGAGGCCATAACACCCTCGTCACGGGCCATCATCAAGCTCCCCTGGCGCGCGGAGACGGGTTCATGATGGTCATGAATCCGGATGTCATCGTGGCCTACGATGCCCTGACCAACCTCGCGATCCGGCTGAAAACCCCGGGAATCGGCCTCGTCGAAGCCCGACAGATGCCCATCGAGCATCCAAAGGACTATGACCGCCGTTCAGGTGACACCGTCTGGGCATCCACGGCATGCGTGATGCTGGATGAACGCGTCTTTCACCAGATAGGCGGATTTGATGCCGACACGTTTTTTCTCTATTGCGACGATGTCGACTTCTCGTGGCGGATGCGCCTGGCTGGATGGCGCGTGGTGTTCGAACCGTCTGCAGTCGCTTTCCATGACAAGCGCCTCAGTCCCAACGGTGCATGGATGACCAGTGCCGCCGAGCGCTACTATTCGGCCGAAGCAGCCTTGCTACTGGCTCACAAGTACTCCCGGCCGGAGCTCGTCAAGGATATCCTCCGATATTTCCGTGACAGCAAGCAGGACGACCTCCTGCGGGCCGCCAAGGAATTCGAGCGGCGGCGCGCCGCAGGGTTGCTCCCACTCCCTCTCGATGGTGACCACAAGGTGGCCGTTTTCGAGGGGGGCGAATACGCCCCGCATCGTTTCCGCCTCTGACCGATTCTGTCCGAATGCAGGAGTTTTGATGGTCGTTCAGTCATTCAAAGAGTTGATCTGCGGATTGCCCGCTGCCTCGAGCGGAGTTCACCTCGATATCGGGGGGGACCTGATCCGATTGCTCCTGAACTCGGGAGCTACCCTGTCCGGAAACGTGGTCGTCTTGGCGGACCCGGCAACACGCACCCGCCCGGAAGAACCTTGCGTATCGGAATGGCAAACCGAGAACCTCTTCGACGTGGCTCATCTTCTCGAGACGATCCAAAAAATCTCCAGTAGCCGCGGCCTTGCCAGCATCTCCATCCTGCAGGTCGAACGGTGGCCCGACATCGAGCACCTGCTGCGGGGCTTGCGCGACTTCCTGATACCAGGCACCTGCCCGATCATCCTCGGTACTCGCAACCTGGCCCGTCGCGACGTGGCCGTGAAACTTTTGCTGGGCTGCCACGAACCCCCCCTGGAACCCGGCGTCTATGCTCCACGTTTCACCCGGCGAACCTTTGATGCCTTGCTGAACGACGTGGGACTGCTTCCATCACAGGAACTGGATATCCTGAAATCCGGAGCCCTCACCAGGGATGAATCACTGCACCCGGCTCTGGCGACGAACACCCCGCTCGGGGCATTGCTCGCCAGTCTACGAAATCAGGCAGACCCGCATGCCGAGACTGAACTGTTCATCCGGACGTGCTTCCCGGGAACCACGTCCGCGCGCGTTTCCGGGAAAGCCGGTGACCTGCGCCCGTTCCTGTCGGTCGTGATGCGTACCCAGGGACAGCGACCGGACTGCTTGCGCGACGTGCTGCTGTCACTAGCGGCCCAGTCGGATGATGATTTCGAACTCATCGTCACCGGCCATCGTGTCGGTGATGAGGAAAAGCGCGTCATCGACAAGCTCCTGGCCGCCACTCCCACCCGTTTACGCGAACGAACCCGATACCTTCAGGTCAATACAGGCTCGCGAGCCACTCCCCTGAATGCCGGGTTCGAGGCCGCCCGAGGGCAGTACATCGCGATGCTCGACGACGACGACCTCGTTTTCGGACACTGGGTCGAGACATTTCACGACCTGGCCAGGACACACGCAGGACAGATGCTGCGCGTGGTCTGCGTCGCGCAGTCCACCGAGCAGATCCCGGCCGTCGCGGGCGGTTCGGTCGCGCGAGCAGCGGGAACGTTCGAAAGACGCTATTCGGAACGCTTTGACATGTTCCAGCACCTGGCCAGCAACCACACGCCTTGCATGGCCATTGCCTATCCGCGCGCGATCTTCCACGATCTCGGCCTGCGATTTGATGATCGTCTCCACACGACCGAGGACTGGGATTTCATGATGCGTGCAGCACTCATCTGTGGCGTGGCCAGTTCACCGGAAATCACGGCCATCTATCGTATCTGGTCCAACCGGACCAATTCCCAGACCTTGCATGACCAGGAACTCTGGAAGACCAACGAGGTCTTCATCAAGAAGCGTCTCGATCTGTCGCCTGTCTTGCTCGAGCCAGGCATGCTGGGCAAGATCCGGGAACTGGTGCAGGACTCGGAACAGCTCGCAGCCATCACGCGTTCTCTCTCGGTACGAGTACCCGGCGCCATCGGTACCGCACATGCGAGAGAGGTCACCTTGCTGTCCCGGTTTCTCCCGGACAGGGGGATCCGGATCCTCCGAGACACCGTCCGGCGACTGAGGGGCAACCGTATTTCCGCAGATGACGTACGCCTGCTGGAAAACACGCAACTGTTCGACGCTGATTGGTATCTCAGCACCTATCCTGACGTGGCGGAGTCCGGGATGGATCCCGTCCTGCACTACCTTCGCCACGGAGCACCAGAAGGTCGAAACCCTGGCCCGCTTTTCAACGGGACCTGGTATCTCGAACAGCATCCAGATGTGGCGAGATCTGGCATCAACCCGCTGACCCACTACCTCAAGCATGGCATCGGAGAGGGTCGACGCATCAAACCTCTCGAAGCCCATGTCGAATGAACGCAGGGGGCTTCACTTGCCGGAAAATCGCTCACCCTCTACGATCAGAAGGTTCTGACGCGCAACAAACGGAGCCAGACGGTCCATGAAAGGCCTCATCCTCAGCGGCGGCAAGGGCACGCGCCTCCGCCCCATCACCCACACGGCCGCCAAACAGCTGGTGCCCGTCGCCAACAAGCCCATCCTGTTTTATGCCATCGAGGCGATGCGCGATGCGGGCATCCGCGAGATCGGCATCATCATCGGGGACACGGGGCCCGAGGTCCGTGCGACCGTCGGTGATGGTTCCGCCTGGGGAGTGGAAATCACCTACATCCCGCAGGAAGCTCCGCTCGGTCTCGCACATGCCGTGAAAATTGCCGAGGACTTCATGGCGGGCTCGCCCTTCGTCATGTACCTGGGCGACAACCTCATCCGGGGCGGGATCGGCACCTTCGTCCGCGAGTTCGAGGCCGAGAATCCCGACGCCCAGATCCTCCTCGCGAAGGTACCCAACCCGAGCCAGTTCGGAGTCGCCGTCCTCGAGGGAGACCGGGTCTCCTGCCTCGAAGAAAAGCCGAAGCAGCCCAAGAGTGACCTGGCCCTGGTCGGCGTCTACCTGTTCTCGCCCGTCATCTTCGAGGCCGTGAACGCCATCCAGCCCTCACCGCGGGGCGAACTCGAGATCACCGATGCCATCCAGTGGCTGATCGACCAGGGCCGGACGGTCCGGCCGCACGTCATCACGGGCTGGTGGAAGGACACGGGCAAGCTCTCGGACATGCTCGAGGCCAACCGGATCATGCTCGACGACCTCGAGACCCGCATCGAGGGCGACCTGGTCGGTTCCTGCCAGATCCAGGGGCGGGTCGTCATCGAGGCCGGGGCACGCCTCGAGCACTGCACCGTGCGTGGGCCCGCCATCATCGGGGCGAACTGCCGCCTCGAACATACCTTCGTGGGGCCTTATACAGCCCTGGACCGCGACGTGACCGTCACGCACGCCGAGATCGAGCACTCCATCGTGCTCGCCGGGTCAAGCATCAAGAATTTCCACGGCCGCATCGTCGACAGCCTGCTCGGCAAGAACGTCGAGGTCACGCGCAGCGAGAGCCTGCCGAAGGCCCACCGACTCATGCTCGGTGACAACAGCCAGGTCAGCATCGTCTAGGAGACTCCCCATGAGTACAACCCGTACGCGCATCGAGCACCCACGGACCGTCGCCGTCCGGACCTTCGCCGACGACCGCGGCTACAGCTACTTCCCGGAGGTCCCGCTGACTTCCGAAGGCCAGCTCAACTGGTCGATGATGTATCCCGGCGTCGTGAAGGCCTTCCACTACCACCAGAAGCAGTGGGACCACTGGATCGGCCTCGTCGGCATGATGAAGGTCGTGCTGGCCCGTCCCATCGAGACGCCCGAGCTCGACGCCGACCTCAAGGCGGGCGGATGGAAGCAGGTCGTGAGCCTTGACCATGACCTCGTGGCGACCCTGCGCGACCAGGAGGAAAACCTCGGCCGGCACTTCGCCCTGCAGTGGCATTACCTGGGCGAGCGCAACCCGGCCATGGTGTCGATCCCGCCAGGCGTCCTTCACGGTTACACGACGGTCGGCCCCGCCCCTTGCGGGCTGCTGTATCACGTGACCAAGCAGTACGACGCGGCCGACCCGGACGAGTGGCGCGTGGACTGGGACGCCCTCGGCGAAAGCATCTGGAAGGTGGAGAACAAGTAGTGCGCATCCTCGTCACCGGCGGTTGTGGCTTCATCGGCGGCAACCTCGTCCACCATCTGCTGAAGGCCCATCCGGAGGACGAGGTCATCAACCTCGATGCGCTCACCTACGCCGGCTGCCCTGAAAGCCTCGCCGACGTCGCGGACGACCCGCGCTACACCTTCGTGCACGGCGACATCTGTGACCGGGAACTCGTCGAGAGCCTCATGACGCGTGTGGATGCGGTCATGCACCTGGCAGCCGAGTCCCACGTCGATCGCAGCCTGACGGATCCGGGCGCGTTCGTGCGCACGAACGTCCTGGGCACGCAGGTTCTGCTCGAAGCGGCCCGGCACGCGAAGGTCGAACGCTTCCTGCACGTGAGCACGGACGAGGTCTACGGGTCGCTGGGCGAGACGGGCTTCTTCACCGAGACCACCCCATATGCGCCGAACAGTCCCTACTCGGCCTCGAAGGCCGGCTCGGATCTGCTCGTCCGCGCTTACCACGAGACGTTCGGCATGCCCGTGCTGCTCACGAACTGCTCGAACAACTACGGCCCGTATCACTTCCCCGAGAAGCTGCTGCCCCTGTTCATCACGAACCTGATCGACGGTCAGCTCGTGCCCGTGTACGGCGACGGCCTGAACGTCCGGGACTGGCTGCATGTCCAGGACCACGTCGAAGCACTCGACCTCGTGCTGCGGCGCGGTGTCCCGGGTGAGCGCTACAACATCGGCGGCCACAACGAGTGGACGAACATGGCCATCACGCGCGAGATCCTGAAGCGGATGGACCGGGACGACACGTTCATCCGGTTCGTGCAGGACCGCCCGGGCCACGACCGTCGCTACGCGATCGACGCCGGCAAGATCGAGCGTGAACTCGGCTGGCGGCCCCGCTACACCTTCGAGCAGGGCCTCCAGGAAACGATCGACTGGTACCGGGCAAACGAGGCCTGGTGGCGACCTCTCAAGGCGCGTGGGCTCGACCAGGCACGAGCCCGTTCGAATGCGATGGCGGCCCACCCGGGCGGGTGACGCATCCCCCTCGGTCTTCTCAGGCCCCCTCCCTCGTCTTGAAACCGGCGCCACGCCCCGACCGCGGGGTCGTGGCGTGCTAGAATGAGGCGCGATTGGCCCTTTTTGGAGATGACGACTTGATCGATCTGGACCAGACGGCAGCCCTCCTTGCACACGATCCGGGCGACATGCTCGGCTGCCTGCGGCGCCTTCCGGGGATGGCCCGGCCTGCCTTCGAGAGAGCCCGCACGACCGCGATCCCCCCTTCCCTTCCCCGTCACGTGGTGGTCTGCGGGATGGGTGGCTCCGGCATCAGCGGAGACCTTGCCCGCAACCTGCTCCAGGAGACCCTGCCCGCCCCCATCACGGTGATCCGCCAGACGCGTTTACCGGCGTGGGTCGGCCCGGACGACCTGGTCATCGCCCTCACGTATTCCGGAAACACCGCCGAGACACTCGGCTGTCTGCGCGGGGCGATCGCCCGCAAGATTCCCACGTGTGTCGTCTCGAGCGGGGGTGAGGCCACGCGCCTGGCCCACGAGCACGACCTGCCGCTCGTGCCCCTCGAGACCGGCTGGATGCCGCGGGCCGCGCTCGGTGAGCTGTACTTCGCCCTGCTGGGCCTCCTTGAGCGCTGGTTGCCCGTGGGTACCCTCGACGTGGAAAAGACGGTGTCGCACCTCGAGGAGCGCCGGGCTTCGTGGGACCTCGACGTCCCCGTCGAGAGCAATCTGGCCAAGCAGGTGACCCGGGAACTGCTCCGTCAGGTCCCTCTGATCTACGGATGCACCCCCACCACCGAGGCCGTCTCCAGTCGCTGGAAAGCCCAGCTCAACGAGAATGCGAAACTCACGGTGGGCTGGGCGTGCTTCCCGGAACTGACCCACAACGAGATCGTGAACATCGCCCATGCGCCGCATGCGGGCCACACGATCGTGTCCCTGGAAGACCCGGAAGATCCGGACTGGGTGGCGCGCCAGCGCGACCTCGCGCTCGATCTGATGGGCGAACAGGTGACGAAGGTGCTGCGCCTCGTCGGACGCGGGGCCGATGCGCTCACCCGTCAACTCGACCTCGCGTACCTCGGTGACTGGATCAGCGTCTACCTGGGTCTCGTCCAGCGCATCGACCCGACTCCCGTCGAGGCGATCTTCCAGCTCAAGGACCGCATGGCGGCCCAGGAAGTGCGCGCGTGAGGGCCGTCATCATCGCCGGGGGTAGCGGCACCCGCCTTCGCCCGCTGACCTACCACACGCCCAAGCCGATGATGCCCCTGCTGGACCGACCGTTCCTGGAGTACCAGATTGCATGGTTGCGCCAGCACGGCATCACCGAGATCGTCATCAACCTGCACTACCTGGCCGATGCGATCCGCAACGTGCTCGGCAACGGTCACCAGCTGGGCGTCCAGCTCCATTACTCGCTCGAGAACGCCCCCCTGGGAACGGGTGGAGCCGTCTGGCACGCCCGCGAGTTCTTCGATGAAGGCCCCTTGGTCGTCCTCAACGGGGACATCCTCACGGACGTCGATCTCGGAGCCGTCCTCGAGACCCATCGACGGCAGGCAGCTGCTGCGACGCTCACCCTGATCCGCGTCGACGATCCCACGGCTTTCGGACTCGTCATCACCGAGGGAGACCGGGTGCTGCGTTTCCACGAGAAACCCACCCCCGAGGAAGCTGCCCGGCTGGGGGTGAACACCGTCAATGCCGGGATCTACGTGCTCGATCCCGCGGTGTTCGGTCTGGCCCCTGAAAATCCGGCGTTCTCGTTCGAACGCGAGCTGTTTCCGGCCATCCTGGCCTCGGGCCGGACGATGGCTGCACACGTCACGGACCGGTACTGGATCGACATCGGCAATCCGCGCAAGTTCCTCGAGGCGCAGCAAGATCTGCTCTCTGGCCGGGTGCGAGTTCCGCCTCCCGGACGCGAGGTCAGTCCCGGTGTCTGGACGGGACCGGACGCCGAGATCGAGGTCGGAGCCCGGATCCAGGGTCCCGTGTACATCGGAGCAGGCGCCCGGATTTCGGCCGGTTCTGCCGTGGGCCCGCTGTCCATCGTGGGCGCTGGGTCACACCTGGCGAGCGGTGCGCGCGTCTCGGGTTCATGGCTGGGCGCCGGTTGCATCATCGACCGGGATTGCGTCGTCGAGGGAACCATCCTGGGAGCGAGCTCGGTCCTGGAACCGGCCGTGCAACTCGAGCATGGCACGGTGCTCGGAAACGCCTGTCGCCTGACGCAGGGATCCCGGATGTCGGGAGGAGGCCTCGCTTGACGCCCATCGCATTCGGCACCGATGGCTGGCGCGCGGTGATCGCGCGGGAGTTCACGTTCGAGAACCTGGCGCGCGTCAGCCGGGCCCTGGCTCACGTCTGGCTCCAGGACCGGGCAGACGACGCGTCGGACAGCCCCGTGATCGTGGGTCACGACACCCGGTTCCTGTCGCGGGAATTCGCGGCTTCCGTGGCCGATATCATGGCCGCCGCGGGCTTCGATGTGCTGCTGGTCGATCGCCCGTGCTCGAGCCCAGCCGTGTCCTGGGCCGTGAAGGAGAAAGGCGCCCGCGGGGCCGTCATGATCACGGCCAGTCACAATCCACCCGAGTACAACGGCTTCAAGATCAAGGCTCACTACGGTGGGTCCGCCTCACCCGAGCTGACTCGCCGGGTCGAGGCCGCGATCGATCTCGACTTGCCACCCGGTGAACGCTCACCGGGAAGCATCCATCGCTTCGATCCGGAGGCTGGCTACTTTACCCAGCTGGGTCGGCTGGTGGACCTGCCCCGGATCGCCCGGGCCGGCATCCAGGTGATCCATGACCCGATGTACGGGGCGGGCGCCGGCTACCTGCGCCAGCTGCTCGGCCCCCACGGCATCCAGCTGACCGAGATCCACGGCGATCGCAACCCCGGATTCGGCGGCGTGAACCCGGAACCGATCGCCACGAACCTGAACGAGCTGGCGGTCCGGACGCGGGAGGCCGGGTCGAGGACTCCGCTGGTGGTCGGACTGGCCGTGGATGGCGACGCGGACCGGATCGGGGCCGTCGATGCGTCCGGACAGTTCGTCAACTCGCACCAGATCCTGAGCCTGATGCTCGACCATCTGGCCACGGTGAAGGGCTGGACCGGCGGAGTCATCCGCACCTTCTCGACATCGCGCCTGGTGGCGAAGCTCGCCCAGCAGCACGGCCTGCCCCTTCACGAGACGCCCATCGGGTTCAAGTACGTCTGTGACCTCATGGTCCGCGAGGACATCCTCATCGGGGGTGAGGAATCGGGGGGGATCGGGATCAAGGGCCACCTGCCCGAACGCGATGGCATCCTCTGCAGCCTCATGCTCCTCGAGATCATGGCGACGCACGGGGCCAACCTCCTCGACCTGGTGGCACGTCTCGAAGCGACGCACGGGGCCCACCGGTACGATCGGATCGACCTTCACCTGACCGAGGCGGCCGTGAAAGACCGCGTGATGGAGCGACTGAAGACGTCGCCGCCCGGGGCGATCGCCGGTCAGACCGTCACGGGCGTCGAGACCCTCGACGGCATCAAGTTCTCCCTCGACCACGGCGGCTGGCTCCTGGTCCGGGCCAGCGGAACCGAACCCCTGCTGCGCGTCTATGCGGAAGCTCCAACTTCCGAACAGGTGCGCGCCTTGCTCTCGGCCGGACAGGGGTGGACGGAGTATCGGTCTTGAAGCTCAGCGTGGTGATCCCGGTTTACAACGAGCGTCGGACCATTCGCGAACTGCTTGCCCGGGTCGAGGCCGTCCCGATCGAAAAGGAAATCATCCTTGTCGACGACGGTTCCACGGACGGCACGCGTGACTTCCTGGACCTGCTGCGCGAGCGCCCGGGCTACGTGGTGATGTTCCAGCCCCACAACCAGGGCAAGGGGGCCGCGCTTCGCGAGGGTTTCCGGCACGCGACCGGAGATTTCGTGATCGTCCAGGACGCGGACCTCGAGTACGACCCGGCCGAGTATCCGGTCCTTCTGGGACCGCTCCTCGATGGCCGCGCTGACGTCGTGTATGGATCCCGATTTGCGGGAACTCCCCGTCGAGCCCTGCACTTCTGGCACGAGGTGGCCAACCGCCTGCTTACGCTCTGTTCGAACGTGTTCACGAACATCAACCTCACCGACATGGAGACGTGCTACAAGGTCTTCCGCCGGGAGGTGATCCAGGCGATGCCCCTCCGGTCCGACCGGTTCGGGTTCGAGCCCGAGATCACCGTCAAGCTGACCCGGTGTGGCTACCGAATCTACGAGGTCCCCATCAGTTACTCGGGCCGGACGTTCGCCGAGGGCAAGAAGATCGGTCTCAAGGATGCCTTCGAGGCCCTCTGGGTTCTGGTCTACCACACCTGGTTCGACCGGACGGAACTCGTCCCCGTCCCCACGCCGAAGCCGGGAAAATCCGAAGCCGGTCTCCTCTCGACCCTGCCGCACTTCCCGGGCACGGAACCGCTGGTGACGGCGTGAGCTCGGCTTCCATCGCCGATACCGGCCGCGAAACGCTCGAGACCATCGAAGCCAAGCTCGGCCGCTACAACACGTGGATGTTCGAGCAGATCCGTCCGGCCGTGGGCAAGCGGGTCCTCGAGATCGGCTCGGGCATCGGCAACATGTCGGCGTTCATGACGGGAGCCGAACGGCTCGCGCTGAGTGACGTCGATCCGCGGCACCTCGACGACCTGGGCCGCAAGTTCGGCGATCGCCCGGGTGTGACGATCTCGAACTGGGACCTGGGCCAGGATCCTCCCGAGCCGATCGCGAACGAGACGTTCGAGACCATCGTGTGTCTCAATGTCCTCGAGCACATCGAGGACGATGGACAGGCGTTGCGGCGCATGCACGCGCGCCTGGCCCCGGGCGGCCATCTGGCCCTGCTCGTCCCGGCCCATGGCTGGCTCTACAACGATCTCGATCGGGGAGTGGGGCATTTCCGGCGCTATGCGCGCCGCCCGCTCGTGGCCCTGCTCGAGCAGACGGGCTTCGCCGTGGACACCTGTTTCCACTTCAACATGGTCGGGGCGATCGGCTGGCTCGGCAGTGGCACGATCCTGCGGCGCAAGACGCTGGGTGGTGCCGAACTCGGTCTCTTCGACCGGCTCGTCCCGATGCTCCGGCTGGAATCGCGTCTGCCACGCCCCTTCGGCATCTCGCTCATCGCCGTGGCGCGTCGGCATCCCTGACGCTCAGCGCCAGTTCGGCCCCGTCCTGAACCGAGGCGCCGCTGGATCGGAAGCGGAGGGCAAGGTGGCAGGCGCCTGCTGGCCGGCCTCGGGATCTTCCGGTTGCGCACCCGCCTCGATCTTCCGACGGTAGTCCCGGACCAGACCATCCCGGGCAGATTCGACGTCCCACCAGACGAGGCTCGTCAGGCTTCCGATCAGCATGCCGACGGCCGCACCGGTCAACCGAGCGTACGAATCTGAGCCGAGAGCCGCACCACCCAGCGCACCCAGTCCGCCACCCAGCACCACGACGGGAACGGCAAGCAACGTCCGGGAGAGCCCACCGGACCAGTCTCCGCGGGCAAAGTGCGTGAGCCCGGAAGCGCCGGGGATGCTCGCCCCCGAGATGAACCAGAGGGGAAACGAGATCGGTCCGAGCGCGGAGGTGGCCAGCGCACTGGCCGCGAACCCGACGGTAGGAAGCACCACGTGCCCCGCGACGTTGATCAGGGACCACAGTGCCACGTCGCCGTTCGAAGGGGGCTTCACCAGCGAGAGATCCCCGAGCGGCTTTTCAGGATCGACGGCCGGAACGGGAGCCTCGGTGAGAACGGGTGCATCGGTCGGATCGAGCATCTGAGCCTGCATGCGGGCTTTCAGATCTCTGCGCAGGGCCTTCACGCGATCGTGTTCGGCCTGCATCGCATCCGCCCGCGCCCAGACATCGACGGCACTCCTGACCTGGCCGGTCAGGAAGCCGATCCCCGCTCCGATGAGCGCCGTGCCGATGCGCCTGTCTTCCAGGGCTTCGCCCGTCAGGGTCCCGGAAAATGGTGGCTGCCCGCCCGCCTGGTAGCCGACCAGGGTACCGAAGCCCGCCATGAGCCACGTCATGAGCAGGGACTCGGTCCCGGTAGACAGCTGTCCAAGCGCCAAGTAGCTGGGCAGCAACAGGAGCGAGTTCCCGGCGGCGTACAAGGCGGCACGCCCCCGGTAGTCCGACGTGGTGTAGGAATAGGTCCTCTCCTCGGTACCGATGGTATACGACCCGGTAACAAGGCGAGAGTTGAGATCGTCCGGCAGGGTGGAGCGAAGAAAGAGTCCACCGAAAAGTGGCAAGGCCAGTTGCATCGCGGCCAGCGTGGGGCCGTTGATCGAGGGCGCACGGGGAAGCTCCGGCAGGGTGACGGTATCGGCCCCGGTGCTCTCCGAACCGTCAGTCGGTTCGGTCGTGGGCGCCGCATCCGGCAGGCTCAGGACCTCACCCGGCACCAGGGCGCGAGTCTCCTCCGCGTGGACGGCAGGCACGACGGCCAGGTGAGCGGCGATCGCCAGGAGGCCGATGCGCAGGGCCACACGATTCACGACTGAACCTCGATTCCTCGGGCTGGGAACCCGGTTTGAGCGGGAAAAAAGGACCTGGCACACGCCTGCAGCGGGACGCCTGGGACTGCGTCGGGAACCCGACAGCGGGAACCGCAGCAGCGAGCGAATCCACCCGAGTGTACCCGCGCCCGATCCCCATGAAACGAGCATTCCGGGGTACAACCATGATGGGCATCCCCCCTCGAAAGCAGGCCTCCGTGACCCCTTCCCTCCACTTCGGTGTCGACATCGATGGCGTGCTGGCCGCCCACCTGTTACCGATGCTCGAGGTCATCCGGGACCTGCTGGGCATCCACCTCACTCCGGACGACGTCAAGGACTACTACTTCGACGGCCAGGTCCCGCGTGAAGAACTCGAGCGCATCTTCGATCGATGCATGGACGAGGCCTTCCAGCTCCAGCCCACTCCGGGCTACGAGCTCGTGAACGCCCTGCCCGGCAAGGTCTCGATCGTGACGCATCGCCCCGCGGAGAAGGCCGAGGCCGTCACGCGGGCATGGCTCGCGCACCATGGCATCCGGTTCGACGACCTCCTGTTCACCAAGGGGCGCAAGAGCCAGATGGGAACCTTCGACTTCTTCGTGGACGACCATCCGCGCAACGTCGAGGAACTCGCGTCCGAGGGCATCACGACCTTCATGATGCTGCACCCGTACAACCGCGATTGCCACTTCGGAGAGCACGACCATCGCGTGATCCGGGTCGCGAACTGGCACGAGATTTCCACCTGGCTGACCGCAAACCTCGAGGTTCAGGGATTGGCTCGCGGAGCCTGAGACGGGCGCGGCAACAGCAGACGTCCCGCCCCGTGTCCGAAGGAAAACACGCGCGTCCGAGGTGTCATGGCTTTACCTCTTCGACGGAGAGATCGCCCGTGGCCGCGGCAGCCGCCGCTTCCCGGGCCCACTTCTCGCGGACGGCCGTGTAGGCGCCGTCCAGCGCGTGGGTCACGATGGGGACGGCACCAGGAGCCGCGAACAGGCCCCCGATCGCCGGGCCGCCCAGGAGAGTCCCCGCAGCGAAGCCGGGTCCGCCCAGGATGGCCGTCCACTTGTAAGCTTCCGTGACCCGATCCAGGGCTCCTCGAGGGTCACCGTAGATGAGCGATGCGGTCCCCGATCCGAGGGGGCCCAGGGCCAGAGTCGAGATGAAGAAGGCCGTCCCCCACATCGGCTGGAAGTCGATGACCCGCCCCAGGG
>Ga0079301_1000338_pt1 | contig 22798 bp, 15 predicted proteins | sample Wag4_2014_7_11_3_FD_74797 | JGI IMG/M metagenome (GOLD analysis project Ga0079301, IMG submission 74797) | Fresh water mixed with fracking chemicals microbial communities from Ohio, USA - Utica-2 Time Series FC 2014_7_11 | ecosystem: Engineered > Industrial production > Chemical products > Input... | reverse complement strand
ATATAATAAGATGATAATTTTTACTTCTAAGTTGTCGAGGATTTCGTTTGCTACAGGCTTTTTTCTCATTCTTATATCCGGATTTTCCTCAAGTACTTTGGCGCAGGATATTCCTTACACGGGGGAGCGGATTGTGATAGTCTCTGATGGAAATGAACATGACAAGGGGGATTGGGCAGCGACGCCATTGACCTTGGCTGTGCTCGCAGCAAAAGAACTCCAAGATCAGGTAATGGTCTATGCCTTCAGCAGCCATACCTGGGGTTCCAACAAAACCCATTCGGGTGCAGACGCCCAGATGCGTGAAAGTGCTTTTTTGGGTGCCAAGCAGTTTGGATTCAAAAAAACCAAGTTTATCGAAGCGGTCAATGCACCCAACTATGCAATCATCGAAATTACCACTCAAGTCAATAAAAGTTCAGCCAAAAACCCTTTGGTAATTCTTGCTGCAGGTCCAATGGATATTATTGGCACAGCTTTAGGCGAGGCAGATTCTACCAAGCTCAAGCATGTTAGAATCATTTCTCATTCGATTTGGGACCAAAAGCATTCGGATAGCCCTGAAGAAGGTGAAACGCACAAAGGTTGGACCTGGGATAAGCTTAGAGAAAGTTATGCCGGAAAAGGATTGAACTTGATCGCTTTACCTGAAGAGGGAGGGGGAAATTTCAAGGCTCCGTTAAGTGCCTATTCTTGGTTAACGGATTCTTCGAAAAAGGAGCCAAAACCTTTTGAAAAGGGATCTTGGCAATGGCTCTACAGTCGCATTGAAGCTGCCAAAACTGGAGAAGAAGTGAATCCCTCGGATGTACGGTTGCTGCTCTATTTACTCACAGGTAAATCTAATACCGGTATACCGGACTTGCGGGAGATGCTAGAGAATCCAACCAAGTGGGACTAAAAAAAGAGCCCCGAATTTTGGGGGATTTAAATTCTTTTTCTCGCGCAAAGGCGCAGAGCCCTGCCCGCCGCGGTGGGCGCAAAGAAATTGTAGTCCACCCCTAAATCAACCTAGCCTAAAGCCAATAGGGATTTTCATGCGCGTGCGAACGGCTTTGCCTTTGATCATTCCAGGCGTCCAACTTGGAGAACTTTTTATAATGCGGATTGCTTCTTCGTCGCATCCTCCCCCAATACCCTGTACCAACTCAATCCCTTCAATAGTGCCGTCGGTATTGACAATAAAGGACACCAGCACCGTGCCTTGTATTCCTTTCATTCTCGCAGACGTGGGATAGGTCAAGTTTTCCGAAAGGTGCCTGCTCCATGCCTCAAAGCCACCGACAGGACTTGGCGGTGTATCTACCACGTCAAAAAAGAGCGCTGGACCTTCTTGGCTTAAATCTTGCCCATCCGTGGCCGGTGGGAGCGGTACCGCATTAAGGGATACTTCGGTGCTATCCCTGCTCGGGTCAGTCCCGCCTAACATAAACCGAAGAGGCAAGCGCATGCGTGTTCGGACGGGCGTGCCACGCTGCATTCCTGGTGTCCATTTGGGTGAACCTTTGACAATCCGGATTACTTCCTCGTCACAACCTCCCCCTACACTTCTCAAAATTTCAATATCCGTTGTCGTCCCATCTGTATTCACTACGAAGGCAACAATGACCGTACCTTCTATGCCCTTCCGCTGTGCATTCGTCGGGTAGCGCAAGTTTTCCATGAGGTACTTATTCCATCCAGCCATCCCACCTGGAGGACTTGGCTGTATTTCTACCACTTCATAAACTACATTCGTGGTGTCACTTCCGCCTGAAGTTGGATTGGATGTACCCTCACTCGAATCAATAGCTACTTTGTTAAATATGCCATTCAATTGTGATTCTTGGGCATTTGTGGTAAACACCAAAAAAATAAATAAAATTGAAAAAATATTTCTCCCCATAATATTTAATAAAATTTAACCTTAATCTATGCATTCTTTTCTTACCATTTCGATTCATTCAAATTCCTTATTTGAATGCTGCAATCCCAGTAATGTCATTTCCTAATATAAGCAGGTGGATGTCATGGGTACCCTCGTAGGTAAGTACGGATTCCAGATTCATCATGTGTCTCATGATGGGATATTCTCCAGTGATGCCCATACCACCATGTATTTGACGTGCCTCGCGGGCAATGTTAATCGCCATTTCCACATTATTTCTTTTGGCCATGGAGATGTGAACGGTTTTAGCAGTGCCTTCATTCATCATCTTGCCAACTTTCCATGCCAAGAGCTGTGCCTTGGTGATTTCGGTCAGCATTTCAGCTAGCTTCTTCTGGGTCAATTGAAAGCCCGCAATCGGCTTTCCGAATTGAATTCGCTCGGCAGCGTACTTCCGTGCAGATTCGTAGCAATCCATGGCAGCACCGATAGCGCCCCAGGCAATGCCAAAACGTGCGGAATCCAAGCACATCATGGGAGCACCCAATCCGGATTTATTAGGCAATAAGTTTTCTTTAGGAACCTTTACGTTGTCAAATACCAACTCGCCGGTACAAGAGGCTCTGAGTGACCATTTGTTGTGTGTTTCAGGAGTAGTAAATCCTTCCATTCCACGCTCTACGATCAGGCCATGAATTCGGCCTTCCTCGTTTTTAGCCCACACCACAGCAATATCTGCTTTGGGAGAGTTGGAGATCCACATTTTAGCTCCATTGAGCAGGTAGTGATCGCCCATATCTTTGAAATTGGTCACCATCCCGCTTGGATTGGAACCATGGTCTGGCTCGGTTAGTCCGAAGCAACCCAATAGTTCACCAGAAGCGAGTCTTGGCAAGTATTTTTTGCGCTGCTCCTCGGAGCCAAACTTGTAGATCGGGTACATCACCAAGGATCCTTGTACGGAGGCGGTGGAACGCATGCCAGAATCGCCACGCTCAATCTCTTGCATGATCAGGCCGTAGGAAATGTAGTCCAAACCGCCACAACCGTATTCGACCGGGAGCTGGGGACCGAAGGCACCTACTTCACCAAATTTTTTAACGATTTCATACGGAAAATGAGCCTTTTGAGACCAATCTTCGATGTATGGAGATATTTCTTTTTTGACAAAATCACGAATGGATGAGCGGATCAACTTTTGTTCTTCGGTCAACAAGTCGTCCAGATCTAGAAAATCTACTCCTTCAAAAAGGTCTTGTTTTAATGATTTTTGGATTGCCGTGGCCTCCATGTTTTATTTGGTTTATATCGAGGAATACTTCAATTTTGTTCGTACTGCACTTCCTTAATTTGATGTGAAATTAAACAGAAGGAGCTAAAAAAACCACCTTTTTTAAAATAATCCGATGCCTGATTCCCAAATAGATCCAAAGATTTTAGCCAAGATTGACCTTCTTCAAGAAAAATTCAAAGCTTCAGGACAAGACATGCTTTCCTACTTGGAAGGCCTGCTGTATGCAGATTACCTGACCTACTGGGAGTACATCAATTTGGATACCTTACTGTCTCTGCAGCAACCCAAAACAAGCTTTAAAGACGAGAAAATCTTCATCATTTACCATCAAATTACCGAGCTTTATTTCAAACTTATTGTTTCAGAATTGGAACAAATCGCTGACGAAAAACCCCTTTCTGAAGAATTTTTTAAAGCTCGACTGGAGCGGGTTCTGATGTATTTTGATCATTTGATCAGTTCCTTCGCCATGATGTGGAAGGGGATGGAGAAAGAACAGTTTCTCAAGTTTCGAATGTCTCTTTTGCCTTCCTCAGGATTTCAAAGTGCCCAGTTTCGAGAGATCGAATTGATGGCTACGGATGCTTGGAATCTCGTGACAGTAGCCAAGCGTAGCCTATTTGGATCTTCTTCTTCGGCTGCAGAGCTCTTTGAAAACCTGTATTGGCAGCAAGGCGCCATCGAATTGGCTACCGGTCAAAAAACCTTAACGCTCAAGAGTTTTGAAGCCAAATACGGCAAGCATTTGGTGGAGTTGATTCAAGGATACGGTGAAAAAAACATCTGGAGAAAATATTTGGAACAGGCAGATCCCTCTTCCGAGCTCAAAGAATTGATGCGCCAATTTGATTTAAAAGCCAATGTTTTTTGGCCTTTGGCCCATTACAAGTCAGCAGTTCGATACTTGCAGCGCGATCCTGTGGATATTGCTGCGACAGGGGGAACCAACTGGCAGAAGTACTTGCCTCCACGCTTTCAGAAGGTTATCTTTTTCCCAAACCTCTGGACCCAAGAAGAGCAAGAAGAATGGGGAAAGGGTTGGGTCGTGAAGGAGATTTTTGGAGAAGAGATTCAAAAGGGGGAAGATTTAAGATAATAAATTCTTAATAGTCTAATCCGAACCTTATTGCCTTGATTTCTTAGCTTTAAGTCAGTTAACAAAACAAGTAATGAACAATTCTCGAATCCTTGTACTAGGCCTATTATTTTTTACCCAAGTAACTATAAGTCAGGCTCAAAATGAGAAGCTTGACCGAATGGCCTTCGGTTCCTGCAATCGCCAAGATGCGCCGCAACCTCTTTGGAAGCCAATCTTGGCAGATAGTCCTGATCTTTGGATTTGGATGGGAGATAACATATACGGGGATTCTCCTGTAATGGATACACTCCGTGCCAAGTATGCAAGGCAGAATGCCAATCCAGATTACCAGCGTTTAAAAGCAAGCACCCCAATCATTGGGGTTTGGGATGATCACGATTATGGCATCAATGATGGTGATAAGCGCTTTGCGCAAAAAAAGGAATCCCGTGACCTGATGTTTGATTTTTTGGGAATGCCTGCCGATTCGCAAGAGCGGAATCGAGAAGGTGGATACGCTGCGCATACGTATGGGACTGGGGACGAACAGGTGAAGGTAATCCTGCTTGATGGTCGCTACTTCAGAGACACACTAAGCCGCGTAGATCGGCAGTACCAAGTTAATCTTACCGGTCAGATGTTGGGCGATGCACAATGGAAATGGCTAGAGGAAGAACTAAATTCAAGTACGGCGCGGGTCAACTTTATTGTATCTGGAGTTCAATTCCTCCCTACGGAGCATGTCTATGAAAAATGGGCAAATTTCCCCAAGGAACGGGAAAAATTACTGGATCTAATTGCAAAGTCAGGAGTGCAAAACCCAATTTTGATGAGTGGAGACCGACACATTTCAGAGATCATGAAATTGGTCGATACTCGATTTCCAATGGGTCTTTACGAAGTCACTGCTAGTGGATTGACGCATACCTGGTCTGGAATAGCAGAAGAGAAGAATAGCTTTCGCGTAAGTGAATTGGTTGCAAAACTCAACTATGGCTTGGCAAGTTTTGATTGGGCCAAGAATGAACTCCTTCTTGAAATCAAGGGTGAAGATGGGAGCATTTATGCCAAGCAAATGATTCAATTAGCTAAAAATAAGTAATTAACCAGCTCATGTTTAAAAGAAGAGATTTTATTAAAAGCTTAGGCTTAACCACAGCTGCTTACTTTACACTAGGTAAAGATGCATTAGGAGAAGTTCAAAAAAACCAAGGAGCAGCCAGCTTTCCTGGATTTTATCCAATACGTATCCGCGGAAAAGTTTTTTCTGGGGGGAAAGGCGTTGCTAATGTGGTCGTCTCTGATGGTCGGGTGGTGGTACAAACCAATGGAAGTGGTGAATACGAACTAATTTCTGGTTCAGACCGTGAATTTGTTTTTGTTTCCCAACCCTCAGGCTTTGAAATAAAAAAATTACCAAATGGCTCATCCTCGATTTTTAAGCAAATTGAAAAAACAGGAAAGGACCTTTCGTTGAATTTTGAGTTGGTGAGAACCGGATCATCGGATGAAAACCACCATTTTTTACTTTTATCGGATACGCAAATTCAAAATGAATATGAGGCCAATCAATTATTGACTGTGGCTGTTCCTGATGTTGTTGAAACTATCAAATCGTTGAATGATCCCAATGCCTTTGGAATTGGCTGTGGGGATTTGGTTTTTGATAAACTGGAGCTTTTCAAGGAGTACAACCAATCCATTCAAGCCTATAACATTCCATTTTTTCAGGTAATCGGCAATCACGACATGGACTTTGGGGTGCGGTCGGATGCTTGGACTGGAACTACCTTCAAAGGACATTTTGGCCCAACTTATTACTCTTGGAATAGAGGAGAAATCCACTACGTGGTGTTAGATGATGTTTTTTATCTAGGTGCAGGAACTAAATACATCGGGCATTTGCCTGAGGAGCAATTGGCTTGGTTGGAGCAGGACCTTTCTTTTGTGGAAAAGGGTCGAACTGTAGTCATTTCCCTTCACATCCCAACTTACACTGGCGCGGTAACCCGCTATCCGAAGAATGATACGCTTGGAGGAACTGTCAGCAATAGAGAACATTTGTACCGAATTTTAGAAGGATATCAGGCACACATTCTTTCGGGTCACACCCATTTTAATGACAACATGATCCAAGGCAATATTTACGAACACTGCCATGGAACAGTTTGTGGAGCTTGGTGGTCTGGTCCAATTTGCCACGATGGTACACCTTCTGGTTATGCAGTTTATGAGGCTTCCGGTTCTGAACTTCGTTGGAAATACAAAGGAACAGGCATGGATATCACCGAACAATTCCGTGTTTACCCTAAAGGCTATCAAACGGATTTTCCAGACCACTTCTCCTTGAATTGCTGGAATTATGATCCGAAATGGGAAATCTCTTGGTATGAAAATGGAATTAAGGTGGGAGCACCAAAGAAAATAGTAGCGCTAGATCCTTGGAGTGTCGAATTGCATACGGGACCTACGCTTCCCAAAAGAAGAACTTGGGTTGAGCCCCAACTGACCGATCACCTATTTTTCTTTCAGCCAAACTCCACCGAAAATCTAGTGGTTGAAGTGAAAGACCGATTTGGAAATAAGTATACGAAGAGAGTGTAAGTTCTCTTCGTATCTTTTTTTACCAAGCGATTCCGTAGTCGTCACCATAGTTACTGGCGCCTCCCCAGAAACTTCCATGCTTCCAGTCAATACAGATGGCAGTGAGGGGACCTGAAGTTTTGTTCCAAAACTCCATGGTATAACCTCGCTTCAACAGGTCTCTACGAACCCATTCGGGTGTGTCTTCTCTCAAAGTAATCGCTCCAGGTCTTATCTCGTGATCGCCAAAGCTACTTTGCATCTGGTAGGAGTTGAAGTTAGGTGCTTCTACCGCTTCCTGTACATTCATGTCAAACTCTACCACATTCAAAAAGAACTGCAACAAGTTTTGATCTTGTGAATCGCCTCCTTGTACCGCAAAGGCAAGGTAAGGTTTGCCATCCTTTAGGGCCATGCTCGGGGTGAGAGTCACCCGAGGTCGTTTTCCAGGCTCGGGCAGGTTGTAAGGATTGAGGGTTTGATCCAAGACGAAGCTTTGCATCCGCTGGGAAAGGCCAACTCCGGTATTTCCTGCGATCACGGCAGGAATCCATCCTCCCGAAGGGGTAACCGAGACTACCCATCCTTCTGCATCTGCTGTCTCCACCGAGGTCGTGCCTCGCTGAAAGTTTTCGATATAGCTGTTTGTTACTTCAGCTGGAGTCAATGAAGCTGTAGCCTCTGATTTTTTAGTAAGTAGGTGCAGGTAGGGATTGCTTCCTCCTTGAAAAGGATAAGGATCGCCTGCACCGATGGTAGGGTTGTTGACTGAACCGATCAACTTGGCTCTTTCCTTTGCATATTCCTTCGAAAGAAGGCCTTTCATAGGCGATTGCACAAATGCTGGATCCCCGTAATAGAAATCACGATCTGCAAAGGCAAGACTCATGGCCTGATATACCGTATGAATGTAAGGGGTGGAGTTGTAGCCCATGGACTTGAGGTCAAAATTCTCCAAGATGTTGAGTGACTGGAGTAGGGCAGGACCTTGGGTCCATTCCTGCATTTTGTACACATCAATGCCACGGTAGTTGACTTGTAGGGGCTCTTCGATTTTCACCTTCCAGTTGGCTAGATCTGCCTCTGTAAATAGACCGCCTTGCTCCCGAGTACCGCGCACGATTTCCTTGGCAATATCGCCTTTGTAGAACCGGTCATAGGCCGCATAGATGGCTTCTTTTCTAGATTTTTTGGCCTTCAATGCAGCACGCTCCGCTTCTACAAGTTTGAGTAGCATTTGGTACAGGTCCTGCTGAACGAAGATTTCCCCTGCCTCTGGGGCTTCTCTTTGCTCACCTAAGTGAGGTAGGAATATTTTCTTGGAATAAGGCCATTCCTTGATTCTAGACTTATTGTTTTCGATGGCATTGGCCGTTTGTGCTTCGATAGGATAGCCCAAGGCCAGGTCCATGGCGGGTTGGAGTACTTGCTCCAAACTAAGCGTTCCAAACTCTGCCAGCATGGTCATAATTCCACCAGGGGTACCTGGGGTAGTGGCGGCTAGGGGACCGAACTGCGGAGGGTAGTCCATGCCTTGACTCTTGTAAAAATCTACCGTAGCACCAGTTGGGGCGACCCCCATGGCATTGATGGCGATGACTTTTTTGGTGTTTGGATTGTAGATCAAGGCCTGTGTTTCTCCTCCCCAGGAAAGTACATCCCACATGGTGGATGTGGCGGCGATCATGGCACAGGCAGCATCTACGGCATTTCCACCTTTTTGGAAGGTCATGGCACCCGCTGTCGCGGCAAGTGGCTTGCCGGTGATAGCCACCCATTTTTTACCATGGAGGATGGGGCGGTTATTGGGGGTGGTGCCTGCTCCTAAACCTGGTAGACCTTGGGAGTAAGCAGAAACAGAGTAGAAAATACAAAGAAGTAGCGCCAATTTTTTCATCAGTAGCATGGAAACAAGTGGGTAAAATTAATTTCGTTTAGTTTAGATCACTGGATTCAAACGGCTGTTTTTGTCCTCGAACCTTGACTTATGCAAACAAGATAATTGGAATTTATCCAGCTACACAAACTTCTTTGCACCAATGGCATTTTTTTGATGTAGGTTTCTTTTTGCATCGCTTCTTTCAATTAGGCTGCAGTTGCTGTGAGGACTGGGGGTGATAAACTCCTTTTGGTAGGTCAACATAGTTTTGAACTTACCTACACCATTCCAGGTTATTAGATGGGCATTTGTCCCAAATTCCCGTATATTTGACTATTCGGACCTTTTTCCGATGGCTTTTTCTCCAAAAAACACCTCAGCTTGAATTTCAATTCATTTAATTTTGAGCCCTCTTTACAAGAAGGGCTTGATGCCATGGGTTTTGATACCCCAACTCCCATTCAGGAAATGGCGATTCCTGTTATTTTAACTGGAAAAGACCTGATTGCCTGTGCGCAAACAGGAACCGGTAAAACCGCCGCTTTTGTACTGCCCATTTTAAATAAAATCACAAAATCCGGAACCAGTACACTAAATACCTTGATTTTGGCCCCAACACGGGAGCTAGCCATACAAATTGACCAGCAGATCCAAGGTTTTTCCTATTTCCTAGGCGTAAGCTCCGTTCCCATCTATGGTGGGGGAGATGGCATCGTTTGGGATCAACAGAAGAGGGCTTTGGAAACAGGAGCTGAAATCGTAGTTGCTACCCCAGGTCGCCTAATTGCCTTATTGGCAGGTGGAAAAATTGATTTGAGTACCTTAGAGCATCTTGTTTTGGATGAAGCCGATCGTATGATGGATATGGGCTTTTCAGATGATATTTTGAAGATTGTCAACTACCTCCCTCAAAACCGTCAAACCATTCTTTTTTCGGCAACCATGCCGCCAAAAATCCGGCAGTTCAGCATGAAAATCCTGAATAAGCCGGAGGAAATTTCCATTGCCATTGGTAAAACCGCCTCAGGGGTGACTCAATCCATGTATTCGGTGTACGATACGCAAAAAGAGGAACTGGTTCGTCATATTCTTTCTCAGAAAAATTACGAGGCGGTTATCATTTTTTGTTCGACCAAGGATAAGGTGAAAGCCTTACACAAGGCATTGAGAAAGAGCTTTGACATCGAAGCTTTTCACTCCGACCTAGAGCAGGTAGAGCGTGAAAAAATCATGTCGGCTTTCAAAAACAGGAAAGTTAAAATACTGGTGGGTACAGATATCATCTCTCGAGGCATTGATGTGGTCGGTATTGAGCTAGTCATCAACTACGACACACCAGGCGATCCGGAAGATTACGTGCACCGTGTAGGCCGCACAGCAAGAGCAGATGCCAAAGGAGAGGCCATTACCTTTGTGAATCCCAAGGATCAGCCCAAATTTGTGCGCATAGAGCAATTGATAGGGATGTCTGTGACCCAAAATCCGCTCCCTGCACAAATGGAGAAAGGACCTTCTTTTGTAGGTGAAAAAACAAAGCCTACCACTACAGCTCAGGTGGCTTCATCGCCTGCAAAAAAGAAGAAAAAGAAAAAGAAGAAGCCAACACAGGGTACTTCCCCTGAAAGAAGCAACACTTCAGATTTGCCTAAAGGTGAGCCATACCAAGTGAAAGAGCTTCAATCCGAAGCTGGACCAAGTAAGTATGGGCAGCGAAAAAATGTGATTGAGCCCTAATTGCATTTTAAATTATTTAATTACTAGTCAGGGTGTTAGCTATCTTTTGGAATTTAATTAGATAGTTTACTGCCTAAGGCGCAGCGGTACTTTGATGTTATTGCGTGTTTTTTTTGTCAAAGGCATAAAGCGCCCAGCCTAATACCAAGATTCCAATTCCTGCCAAACTTTCTTTGGGTCTATCTACAAGAAGGTACCCCATTAAGGCAATGCTAAACCCTAAATAGATCAGTTGAGGCAGTGGTTTGAATAGAGTTTTGAATCCTTCCTGCTTTTTGATTTTTAAAGAAGAATAAACGGTCACCGTACTCATGAGCTGCAGGATAAATCCAGCATAGAGCATGATTTGCTCAAAGGAGCCAGAGACAAACAATACCAAGCTTATGCCCGTGTTTAGGACAATCGCCCGTACAGGTATATTCTGTCTATTGACCTTTGCTAGGGGTCTCCAGAGTTTGTAATCCTTTGCCATGGCATAGGTAACCCGAGGACCAACCCAAGCGTAGCCTGATATGGTCGCGATCAGTTGAACCCCGATAAATAAACTCACCCAAACTGCTCCTTGAGCACCAAAAAGGTTGCCAAAGGCAATGTCAGCAACCTGTACCTGACCTGTTAGTTGGGATACGGAAGCATGCTTGAGAAGAACCAGCTGTAGCAAAACATAAATCACCATCACTAGAAGTGTGGCTCCAATGAGTGCCTTAGGCAAATTTTTCTTGGGTTGATCTACTTCTTCAATGATGTATGCCGCAGAATTCCATCCTGTATACGCATAAAAGACATAGATCAAGGAAACTGCAAATCCAGGAAGTAGAATTTCATCCTTCCAAGAGTCTGAAAAATTTAGGGCAGGACTTGTACTGTTGGTCCCGAAGGCTAATCCTATCCCAATTAGCGCCAGCACAAAAGCGATTTTTAGGATGGTCATCCCATTTTGAAATTTGGCAGAGCTGCTTACTGAAAAAATATGTACTGCAGGGATGAGCACGAGAAAAAGAAGGCCTGGTAGCTGCGTTTCTCCTAGTACTGGACTTAGGTAATTGTTCATCGCCATAGCGGCTATGGCAATGGGGGCAGAAAACCCAACTACCAAAGATACCCAAGCATACAAGTAGCCGACCAAGGGATGGATCGTCTCGGAAAGAAAAATATAGTCTCCACCCGTACGGCGAAAATGGGTTCCTAATTCAGCATAAACCAAGGCTCCAAGTAGGGCCATTATCCCTCCAAAAGTCCAAAGCAATAAGATGGTCCAGGTATTTTGAACCACGGCAAGCTGGAAACCTAGGCTCGTAAACACCCCCGTCCCAATCATGTTGGCGATGACAATACCGGCAGCAGTTTTCCAGGATATTTTTTTGCTTGGGACGTTCAAATCTAAATTGAAGTAATTGAAAGGTAAAGAGGTTTAAGAAATCAATGTGGACTTCGTATCGCCTTCAGGTTAACTTATTAGTTGTAAGGGTCAATGGCTATTGAAGTTGTGCAAATTTATCATCATTTCAAACCTAAATTGGTGAAGCTATTTGCAAAGAATTCGTGATCAAATGGCATTTTAATTAAAAAAGCATCCTGATTGCTCAGGATGCTTTTAATAAGGGGATTAGGATCAATTATTTTTTGATGTTCTGAAATAAGTCGATAGGAGTGGCTTTTACCTTGTCTTCGAAGGCTTTCCAATCACCTTTAATGAAGGCCTCTACCTTTGCAATCGCCTCAGAAGCAGCTTCCTTAGCTTGCGTGAGCAAGCGCTCCTCTGTGGCTCCAGGTGCAGTGTAGCTTGAATTGGCATAGCTTCTTGGATCAAACAAGCGACTCATCGTGGTTGGGAATAGGTTTCTAACGATTCCTTGTCCTTCTACTTTAGGTCCTGTAAATGCTTCACGCGCAGCATCTAATTTCTTCTTGATGTCTTTAGCGGCAGTTTCAAGGGCTTTGGCATCATCGCTCTTCACGTCCTTAATAAGTGAATTCACCTTATCGATTACCTTCTGTGCTTCGTCCAGCTTTTTAGTTGTAGCAGTTACCTCAGAAGAAAGTGCTTCCACCTTTTTCAAGAAGTTATCCTTGGCTTGTAGGTCGGTAAGTACAGGCTTGATGCGTGGGTCTGCATGTACCGTGATGGAAGTTTCAGAAGATTCCCCTCCATATTCCATCACCACTTTGTAGGTTCCAGGAATCGCATCTCCACCACTTGGCTCAAAGAATCCTCGGCTTCTACCTCCGCCACCTTGACCTCCACCTTGACCACCGCCCCAGCCGCCGGTCATTTCAGCAGTAGATTTGCGGTCTAGATTCCAAATGATTCGGTTCACACCTTTGGTGGGGAGAGTTTTCAAGGTTCTGATTTGTTCGCCGGTAGCCGTAAAAATCTTAACCGTGAGGGAATCCAATTTCTCTTTTTCATCCTGGATCAAATAGCTCAATCGACCACCAAACACTCTGTTTTCACCGGCATACTTTGCAGAAGCCATGAAGCGTTCGCCATGAGGCTGCTGGATTTCAGCTTGGTAGGCATCAGGAGCAGGGAAGGCAGTGATTTTACCTGCTGGAGCTTTACTGGCGTTCTTGGCAAATGCACGAAGTGGACGGATGTCATCCAGTACGTAGATCGCACGTCCAAAAGTACCAATCACCAAATCTGCTTCACGCTCTTGGATGGTCATGTCGTAGGTAGACACTGCTTTAGGATAGCCATGCTCCCACTTATTCCAGGTTTTGGCTTTGTCAAAGGAAACATAGAGTCCAAACTCAGTACCCAAGAATACTAGGTTAGGTTCGGTTGGATCTTGCTTGATGGAAAGGGTAAAGCCCCAAACCTTTGAATCATCAGCGATTCGGGTGAAGGTTTTACCATAATCCGCACTGTGGTAGGCATAGGCAGCAAAGTCATTGTTGCGGTAGTTGTTTGCAATTACCCATACTTCACCAGCATTATAAGTTGATGCTTGAACTTGTGGAATCCAAGATGCTTTTGGAAGTCCAGTAAGTTTAGCGGCTACATTCGTCCATGTTTTGCCGCCGTCCTGCGTTACCTGTAGGTTGCCATCGTCTGTACCTACCCAGATGACATTCTTGTCTACCGGTGAGGGAGCAATCGCAATGATGGTTGTATGGTTTTCAGCACCAGTGATGTCGAAAGTCAAACCACCAGTTTTTTGTTGACGCTGCTTGGTCGAATCGTTGGTGGTCAAATCTGGAGAAATGATTTCCCAGGTTTCACCAGAATCTTTGGACTTGTGCAAAAACTGAGAAGCATAATATACGGTATTTACATCATGCGGATCCTGAGCAATTGCTGCATTCCAGTTGTATCTTAAGAATACATTCTTGTCTGGGTGCGTAGGACGGATGGTACGGTTGTGACCAGTAAGCTTGTCAAATCGGCTCACATTTCCTCCTTGAGACATGGTGTATCCATATCTGGAGTTGGCAGGGTGAGATACCACATCAAAGCCATCTCCAAAGGAAACTTCTTGCCAGTAGGTATTACGGATGCCATCACCTCTCCAGAGGTAAGCAGGTCCTGTCCAAGATCCATTGTCTTGCATTCCGCCATAGACATTGTAAGGTACTTCATTGTCTACATTGATGTGGTAAAACTGACCCACAGTAATTCCTTCTGCAAAAAACCAGGTTTTACCCATGTCTCTAGACACGTTTAATCCGCCGTCGTTGCCATTGATTAGCAACGATGGATCGTTCGGATTGATGTACCAAGCGTGGTGATCTGGGTGTACGCCAGAGTAAGAGAGCAATTCTCTGAAGCTTTTGCCCCCATCTTCAGTAATACCTACACGAGAGTACAAGGTGTAGAGTCTGTTTTCGTTTTTAGGATCTGCATGGATTTCAAAGTAGTAGAAAGGTCGATCTCCAATTTCAGCTTTGTCGTTGATCATGCTGAACTTTCCACCTCCATCTTCAGATACGTACAATGCGTTTTTAGAAGATTCGATGAGCGCATAAACTTTGCTACTATTTGCTTTGGAGATGGCCAATCCCATTCTACCCAAGTTGCCTTTAGGTAGTCCATTTTCTTCTGCGGAAAGTTTTTTCCAATTGTCACCACCGTCCTGAGTCACATAAAGTCCAGAGCTAGCTCCTCCAGACTCAAAAAACCAAGGATAGCGTCTGTGTTCCCACATGTTGACAAAGATTTTGTTTGGGTTGTTGGGATCCATGATCATTTCTCCAACACCAGTCTTGCTGTCTACATACAAGATTTTTTTCCAGGTTTTGCCCCCATCAGTAGTCTTGTAAACACCGCGATCCTCTTGAGTTCCCCAAGGTGATCCAATAGCGCCAACAAACACGGTATTTGGATCATCGGGATGCACGATGATTCGGTGTATCGCACGGGTTTTTTCAAGACCCATCAGTTGCCAGGTCTTTCCAGCATCCATGGAACGGTATACCCCATAGCCCATGTTCAGGGAGTTTCTTGGGTTACCTTCGCCAGTACCCACCCAAATGATGTTTGGGTTTTTCTGATAGATGGAAATGGCACCTATAGAATGTACCTTTTCATTATCGAAAATTGGCTCCCAAGTGATGCCACCAGAAGTAGACTTCCAAAGTCCACCAGAGGCAGAGCCGGCATAAATAATAGTGGGGTTATCGTGAACGGCATCGATCGCGGTAATTCTACCGCTCATGGCACCAGGGCCGATGCTTCGCGCTTTCATGGATTTAAAAACGTCCATGTTGACCTGCTGTGCCTGTACGCTCATGTGGAGCACAGCGAGGAAAATTAAAAGAACTAATTTTTTCATGTGACTAAGGGTAAGTTTCAATTTTTTAAATAAAACCAATTATACTGATTTTATAGAACGAATTTACTTCAATGGGATTCAATTAAGTAGGAGAGCTTTATTTTTTTTACACATGGTTTGTGGATAGTTGGCAATTTGATTTTCTTTAAGAAAAAATTAGAAATGGTAAAATCTAGGTTTAGGTCCTTGTTAGGACTTTTCTTTTTTGTGGGCATGAGCACCCTTAGTGCCCAAAATGGTCGTTTTCAACAAGCAGTTGCCTACAAGATGGAGGTAGCCATGGATGTGGTGACCAACCAGTATAAAGGGGTACAGTCTCTTTCTTACACCAATAATTCCCCAGATACCTTAAAGCGGGTATTTTACCATTTGTATTACAATGCCTTCCAGCCAGGAAGTATGATGGATGTTCGATCTAGAACGATTTCTGACCCGGATCAGCGGGTAAAGGATCGAATTTCAAAATTGACTCCTGAAGAAATTGGTTTTATTCATGCCACGAATCTGACGATGAATGGAAAGCCGGTTCGCTATAAAGAAGTTGGGACGATATTGGAGGTGGATTTGGACCAACCAATACTGCCGAATTCTTCTGTAAAATTTGATATGGCCTTTGAAGGCCAGGTTCCACTTCAAGTAAGGCGTTCAGGTAGGGATTCCGAAGAAGGGGTTCGCTATTCCATGTCGCAATGGTACCCCAAGATGGCCAATTACGATGAGCAAGGTTGGCATGCCAACCCCTACGTAGCAAGAGAATTTTACGGAATTTGGGGAGATTTTGACGTAAAAATCACCATCGACAAAACTTATACCTTAGGTGGTACAGGATACCTTCAAAATCCAAACCAGATTGGACATGGATATCAGGATGAAGGCGTAAAAGTATCAGAGCCAAAAGGAAAGACATTGACTTGGCACTTTGTAGCACCTCAGGTCCACGACTTTATGTGGGCAGCAGACAACAAGTACAAGCACGACAAAGTGCAGATGGCAAATGGGATCACCGTACACCATTTCTACATTCCTGGAGAGAAGACTTCAGAAAACTGGGAAAAACTAAAGGAGATTACTCCCAAGGCCATTGACTACTTGTCACAAAAATTTGGACAATATCCTTACAAACAATTTTCTGTGGTTCAAGGAGGAGATGGAGGAATGGAGTATGCCATGTCTACCTTGATTACCGGGGAGCGGACTTTACCGAGTTTAGTAGGGGTAATGGTGCACGAATTGGCGCATTGCTGGTTTCACGGAGTCTTGGCATCCAATGAATCTTTGTACCCATGGATGGATGAAGGATTTACCTCCTATGCTTCCAACCTGGCGATGGCAGCGATTTTTCAGCCTAATCCAGCCCCTCAGCGTAGTTCCTATGGTGGGTATTTCCGCTTGGTCAAGTCGGGATTGGAAGAGCCCATGTCCACCCATGCGGACCATTACCAAACCAACTCAGCTTATAGTGCAGCAGCTTACAGCAAAGGAGCAGTTTTCTTGGCGCAGTTGGGCTATGTAATCGGAGAAGAAGCGCGTGATCGTGGAATGCTACGGTATTGGAATACTTGGAAGTTTAAACATCCCAATGTCAATGACTTGGTTCGGGTGATGGAAAAAGAGAGTGGCTTGGAGCTCGACTGGTACAAAGAGTATTTTGTAAACTCCACCAAGACCATTGATTATGCAGTCAAAGAGGTCAAAGCTTCTGAGCAAGGCACTGCAATAATTTTGGAGCGAGTTGGAGGAATGCCGATGCCAATAGATTTGGTGGTTACCTATCAAGATGGGACCAAAGAGTCCATCTACTTGCCTTTGGAAATGATGAGAGGGGAGAAGGTAGCTGAAAAAGATGCGCCAAAGCGGACTAAAAGTATAGCTTGGCCTTGGACTCATCCGACACAAACGGTAGTGTTAGAGAAACCAGTTACATCAATTAAGTCTGTTGAAATAGATCCAAGCAAGCGGATGGCAGACATACAGGCAGAAAACAATAAAGTGGAGTTTTAGGCTCCACTTCTAATTTGTTTAACGAAAAAAGGTGGAGATAATTTCCACCTTTTTTTATTAGAATCAACCTGCGTTCTTCTTATCCTGTACTTCAGTACGGATTTCTTGCGCTAGGTTTTTCAAATCTTGCATACCTTTTCTTACGCGGGTACCTGCAGCTTGATTTCCTTTGTCGTAGAACTTTTCGAAGTCAGCTTCCAAGCTCATTACTAAATTTTTTACGTCGCTAAATCTGCTCATAGTAAAAGTTTTTAAGGGTTGATGATAAGTTTATAAGGGTCTAATATAGGTCAAATACTTTCTATTTCAATTCAGAGGCGCTTTTTTTTACTTTTTTTTTTATTCGCCAAAAGAAAGTGCCAAGGCAGAATTCTTGTACACACCAGAAGTGAGCTTGTCTTTTACCGCTGCAAATGCTTTGATAGTCAAATCAACATCCTCCAAAGTATGCATGGCTGTAGGTATTAACCTTAAGATAATCATGCCTTTAGGGATTACGGGATAGATTACTACCGAGCAAAAGATTCCAAAATTCTCACGAAGATCCATGGAAAGTGCAGCCGCTTCACCCACAGTGCCATTTAAGACTACTGGAGTAACTGGTGAATTTGATTTTCCGATGCTGAATCCATTTTCAACCAATCCCTTGCGTAGCGCGTGTACAATTTTCCAAAGGTTGTCCTTCAGTTCAGGCATACTTCTCAACATATCTAGGCGCTTTAATGCTCCTTCTACCAATAGCATCGGCAAGGACTTCGCAAAAATCTGAGAACGCATGTTGTATCTCAAAAATAGGATTACATCTGCATCGCCAGCGATAAAAGCACCGATAGAAGCCATGGACTTGGCAAAAGTAGAGAAGTACAAATCAATTTGATCTTGTACCCCTTGCTCTTCTCCCGTACCTGCGCCAGTAGTGCCCATGGTTCCAAAACCATGTGCATCATCTACCAATAAACGGAAATCAAATTTCTTTTTCAGTTCAACGATTTCTTTCAACTTGCCCTGGTCACCAGTCATTCCAAATACCCCTTCGGTAATCAACAGGATACCTCCACCGGTTTCTTCTGCCAATTTGGTGGCACGCTGAAGTTGTTTCTCACAACTTTCAATGTCGTTGTGTGGGAACACGTAGCGCTTGCCCAAATGCATACGTAAGGCATCAATGATACAGGCATGGCATTCTGAATCGTATACGACTACATCTTTTCTATCCAATAGGGCGTCAATCACTGACATGATTCCCTGGTAACCGTAATTGAGGAGGTAGGATTTTTCTTTACCCACAAAGGCAGCTAGCTCATCTTCCAACTGCTCGTGTAGATCTGTTTGACCAGACATCATTCGAGCCCCCATAGGATAGGCAGCACCCCATTTGGCGGCTGCATCTGCATCTGCCTTTCGGATCTCGGGATGATTGGCCAACCCTAGGTAATTGTTTAAGCTCCAGGTAAGCACTTCTTTCCCTTTAAACATCATCCTAGGAGCGATTTCACCCTCTAGTTTAGGAAATGACCAATAGCCGTCTGCAAACTCAGAGTGTTTGCCCAAAGGGCCCATGTTCGTTTTTAACTTCGCAAATAAATCCAATGTCGTGAGAATTTAGAGTGTTCGAGGAAAGGGGTTCGTTTTTTAAAACAGCCAAAAATAAGACTTTCCTTACTTGGAAGCAAAAATCAGTTCGTAAGTATCAAAGCTCAAAATAAATTCCGTATTTCGCTTTAGCTCTTGCAGGCAGCCCAAGTCAAACTTTAGTGTACTGATGAAAAAAATAACCAAACTTTTGGTAGCCAATCGTGGCGAGATAGCGTTACGAATCATGCGTACAGCCCGTGAAATGGGCATCGCCACTGTGGCAGTTTATTCCGAAGCAGACCGACTTTCTCCTCATGTGCGCTTTGCTGATGAGGCCCGTTGCCTTGGACCCGCACCTTCCAATCAATCTTATTTAGTTGCAGATAAAATCATTGCAGTGTGTAAGGAGTTGTCGGTAGATGCAATCCACCCTGGATATGGCTTTTTGTCTGAAAACGCAGCTTTTGCGAAGCAGGTACAGGAAGCAGGAATTTTGTTTGTCGGACCTTCTCCAGCAGCTATCGAGGTGATGGGTTCCAAGCTTGCTGCAAAGCAGGCAGTAGCAGCCTATGATATCCCGCTCGTACCTGGTACCGAAGAGGCGATTTCAAATGTAGAGGTTGCCAAAACTAAGGCTAAAGAAATCGGCTATCCCATTTTAATTAAAGCTTCTGCAGGAGGTGGTGGAAAAGGAATGCGTATCGTTGAATCAGAAGCAGAGTTTGATGAGCAAATGAACCGCGCGGTGTCTGAGGCCATATCTTCCTTTGGCGATGGAGCCGTTTTTATTGAAAAATACATTACTTCTCCAAGACATATTGAAATCCAGATTTTAGGCGACCAGCAGGGCAACTTGGTTTATCTTTTTGAACGGGAGTGTTCCATTCAGCGGAGACACCAGAAGGTGATAGAAGAAGCTCCATCTTCAGTGGTGAGCCCAGTCATGCGAACTGCCATGGGAGAAGCTGCCATAGGCGTAGCTAGGGCTTGCAATTACTACGGTGCGGGAACTGTAGAGTTTATTGTGGATGAGCGGCTAAATTTTTATTTTCTCGAAATGAATACCCGCCTTCAAGTGGAGCATCCTGTCACGGAGATGATTACTGGAAAAGACTTGGTCCGTGAGCAAATTTGGATTGCGGAAGGAAAGCCACTTTCCTTTGCTCAGGAGGACTTAACCATTCAGGGCCATGCAGTTGAAGTTCGGGTCTATGCTGAGGATCCTAAAAATAATTTTTTGCCAGACATCGGGAAGCTGGTCACTTACCATCGCCCTCAAGGCCCAGGAATTCGAGTAGACGATGGCTTTGAGGAAGGAATGGAGATTCCTATCTATTACGATCCCATGATTGCCAAATTGATAGCCCATGGGGCCACTCGTGAGGAGGCCATTGATCGGATGATTCGGGCGATTGACGATTACCGAATTACTGGGATTCAGACCACGCTGGATTTTTGCCGTTTTGCACTGGAGCATGACGCCTTCCGCTCGGGCAATTTTGACACCAAGTTTGTGGAGCGGTATTTTAGTCCGGAACTTCTAGAACCGCAGTTTACAGAAGAAGAAAAAAACCTACTTGCTGCACTGGCAGTAGAATTTTTCGAGCAAGAAGATCAGCGTGCAAATCCTAGAACTCCACTCAAAGCAAGTTCTAGCACCAACTGGACCAATCGCTTAATCTGATGGCTGAACTTTTACCGCTTAAGGCATGGCGATATGCGGATGAGCTAGGAGAACAACTTGAAAAACTCACGGCCCCACTTTTTGATGTAGTGACTACCAAGCAGCGGGATTTACTGTATCAAAACCCGCTGAATAGCATTCATCTAGCTGTTCCTAAGGGTGAAAAAGGGCATCTTTCTGCGCAGAAATTACTAGCACAATGGAAGTCCCAAGGAGTTTTAGTCCAGGATGATCTTCCAAGTATCTATGTGTATTATCAGTATTTTCGGCTTCCTGGGGAGAACCAAGAGCGCTGCAGAAAAGGGTTTATCGCTCAAATTAAAGCAAGCGATTGGGAGGAAGAGATCATCCTGCGGCATGAAAATACGATTGTCTCTGCTGTAAACGATCGGGTAGATTTACTTCGCACTACAGAGATTCAAGCTAGCCCAACCCATGGACTTTACGAGGATCCAACTCAAGAACTGGAACCCTGGATGGATCGGGCTATGGAGCAGCCCTTGTATGAGTTGGAAGACTACCAAGGAGTTCGTGAAGCCTTGGCTCGAATCACAGATCCAAGTATCATTCGATTGTTCTTGAAGACGTTAGCACCGAAAAAAGTGATTTTGGCAGATGGTCACCATCGCCTAGAGGCGGCTATTGCCTATCGAAAAGAGAAAAGCCAATCGACTATTTCTTCCAATTGGAGAGCTTCAGACTACCATATGATGTACTTCACTAATGTGGTGGGTAATCACTTGGAAATTCTCCCTACCCATCGGCTGTATTATGGGAAAGGACTTGAAAAGGAGTACTTTTTTAAGGCTATAGAAGCATGGTTTGAGATTAGACCTATGGGTGATGCCGCAGAACTTTCAAACTATTCTTTTCAGCGAAAGCATTCCTTCGGCTTGGTATGGGAAGATGCTGCCTATGTGATCAAATTTAGGCCTGAAAAAATGGATCAGGTAGCCACGGGTTTACCCGAAGTCCTAAGGCAATTGGATCTGGTACTTTTGCATGATGTGGTGTTTGATAAACTTTTGGGTTTATCCCCAGTTGAACAACGAACTACTCCTCTTTTGGCTTTTGAGCGAAATTTTTCGAGATGTGTTCAAGAGGTTCAATCTGGAAATGCAAAGTTTGCTATTATCACTCGAGAGATTCAATTGAGTCAAGTGATAGAAGTTTGTAATTCAGGGCAGTTGATGCCCCAAAAATCCACGTATTTCTATCCCAAGGCCTTGGGAGGAATGTTATTTGCCACCGTTAATCAAGAAGAATTCAACCATGACTATGCCCAGTACTTTAGCTAATCTTGCCTCAAAGAAGCTTATTTTGGGATCTAATTCCCCAAGAAGACAGGAGTTGCTCCGAGGACTAGGCCTTGAATTTGAAGTCCGGGTGCATCCCATTGCAGAGAATCTACCTGCTGATCTTCCTGTGCAGTATGCTGCGGCTTACCTGTCCAAATTGAAGGCTGATTCTTTTCCAGGACCGCTAGATGCGAATGAGATCCTGATTACTGCCGATACGGTGGTCATTGATGGTGGCAAGGTACTTGGAAAGCCTGCCAATGAACTCGAAGCATTTGAGATGCTGAAAAGCCTATCTGGGACTACGCATACCGTGATGACCGCAGTTACGCTCAAAGATCAAAAAACATCCGTTACACTGGAAGATGAAACACAAGTCACTTTTCGGTTTTTGGAGGAAGATGAGATTTGGTATTACCTGAAGCAGTACCAACCCTATGACAAGGCGGGTTCGTATGGAATTCAAGAATGGATAGGATTTATTGGGGTGAGCAGCATCACAGGTTCCTATTTTACTGTAATGGGTTTCCCCTTGCACCTGGTCTATTTGCAACTTAAAAAATGGGTGTAGAATCTATCTTCAGGAAAAAAAGGAAGTAGTAGGTGTGTAAAAAATTAAGGCGGGATTTCCCGCCTTAATTTTTATTTTTTCAACTAGTTTTCCTTATTCCGAAATTTGCGTTTGAGCTGCTATTCTAAATCCTACTACATCGTAGGATTCTTTTTCATCTTCCCAAGAGCCACTAATCGATCCATCATTTTCAATACGAAGAGTTAAAGGGAAAAAAAGAGCATCGGAACCTTCCACTTTAAAGCCGAGGATGAGCTCGGTGTCTGAATCATTGAAATGTTCGATCACTACTTCCTCTTTCGTATCGTCTTGATAAAAGTAAATAATATTACCTTCCAACTTACCGTTTACATATTCAATATTCAGAGTCGCAACGAAGTTGGTTTCCTTATCATCAATGTTCTTGAAATCTAGATTCCATTGTCCAGCCCAGGGATTGCTGCTTTGTGCCATGGAGGC
>Ga0079301_1000336_pt1 | contig 22871 bp, 21 predicted proteins | sample Wag4_2014_7_11_3_FD_74797 | JGI IMG/M metagenome (GOLD analysis project Ga0079301, IMG submission 74797) | Fresh water mixed with fracking chemicals microbial communities from Ohio, USA - Utica-2 Time Series FC 2014_7_11 | ecosystem: Engineered > Industrial production > Chemical products > Input... | reverse complement strand
CGTCCGGCCCCGACGCCCACGCCACCGCCTTCGTCTGCCCCGGCACCCTTGCCGGCTGGCTCGCTGGCACCGTCTCTTGGCCCCATTCCATCTGCCGCAATGGGCGCGGATCTCCCAAATCTTCTGGCCGAAGGCGAAACCCGTGATCTCCTCAGTTCCGTGCACACGACACGCTTTAACAGCATGCTGGAGGCGTGGGGGTCAGGTTCCCGGCAAACCCTGGCCAACCTCATTAACCTGTGTCAAAGCCGCACTGAGGCAATCCTGATTCTTAAAGCATTGGCTGCAAGCGAGCCTTGGGAAAACGTGACCGCATTCGCCGCCGAAATCAGGGGGCTATCCGATGCGTTTTTAATCGCAAAAACGACCATGCGGGATGACCCGGATCTCACCCAACAGTGGCAAGATGCCTGCGGACCATCGCTGGTTCTCAGCGCGGTCGGTGAACAGGATCCCCGGTATGCGTGGGAACTGAACAAGCTGTATGTGGTAAACAAGGTTGACCCGTTTGGCGCCAACAAAAACTTGGCAGACTTACAAAAAACCTGGCTGGAAGAATACGGTGGCCTGGCCGTGCCGCGGGGGGCTACCGGGGGACGGGGCATCGGAATCCTGTATCTGCTAAACGACAAGCTCTCCCCCATCACGGCTGCAACTTACACCGTGCAAGACACAAGCAACATGGAGGAGAGCCTGGACGGCATTGAACAGAGCCTCAAGCAAGGGTATGACGTGCCTTTGCGCTTGATCTGGAACAAGCCGGGCGAAGGGGCTGAGCAGGCGCACTTCATGCTGGCGAGTGCCATCAGGGGGCAGCGTCCAAACCGGGAGTTTCGGATCCACGACTCCTACACCGGACGGACCGCCTGGGTGAGCGAGACAACAATTCAACAAGACAGCGTCGCCCCCCTGTATCAAGTGTATGCCCACCTCACCCATTATTATCGGCCGACTCCGAAAATGTGATATCCCCCATCGACAAGGCACAAGCAGAACGACACACGGCTCACAATCGGTGGGCCGTGTGTTTTTTATCACGCAAATTTTCCTGATACAGTGACGCATCGGTTTTTTTGTTAAAAGCTTTTGCAGCAACTGCAAAAACTTCGGGAAAGCCCCTGCTGATAGCCTGTCGCCAGCTAAAATCTGGCCACAAATCAATGCATGTGGGTATCGTTTCCGCGATTCCATCAGGTAAACTGTCGATGGTCCGCAACGCGATTCCGTCGCAGTGAGGGCATTTGGGCCTGATAAGACTTGGAGATGCGTGATGCCATCCGGTGCTGCTACCGACATAACGCGCACCGTGTTACGGGTTGGCCCGATCCACTGTGCGGCGTGCGTGTCGCGGATTGAAACGGTGCTTGGCGGGGTACCGGGGGTCGTTGGCGCAAGGGTCAATGGGATCACCCACCAGGCAACCATCGACTACGACGCTGCGCGTGCAAGCATTGAGGGCATCCATTCGCGGTTGGCGCAAGCAGGTTATCAAGCCGAGGCCATGGTGTCTGGGGGTGCTCTGTTAGCTCAACCGGCAGCCCGGCGTGCGTGGTTCGAGGAGGAATGGGTCCAGGCTGGCGGTCTCGCGGTTGTGGCCATGGTGCTCATGCATGGGTTTTTGCGTGCGCCGCACTGGGTATCGCTTGCGATCGCCACGGCCTTGTTGGGCGGACCGGCACGTGCATTTTTTGTCACCGCACTCAAGCAGGCCAGGCACGGTCACGTGGGTATGGATGCCCTCGTCGCGCTCGGTTTGGGCGCCGCCTGGTTGGGCAGTAGCGTGGGTGTCCTGATGGGCGCGTCTCATCAGGAGGTCGGCTTGTATCTGGATGCGATCGCAATGGTGCCGACTGCCGTGCTGTTCGGGCGATGGTTGGAGGACCGAGCCAAAAACGAGGCGCAAGCGGTGTTGACCGCTTTGCTTGGGCAGGTGCCGGATCAAGCCTTGATCGTCACGGAACGGGGCGAATGGTGGGTGCCAATCGAGCAGGTGATGGTGGGCGATCGCATACGGGTTCACCCGGGCGAGCGCGTACCGGTGGACGGCACGATCATGGATGGCCAAACCCATCTCGACCTTGCGATGCTGACAGGTGAGAGCCATCCCATTCGGGCGGTGCCAGGTGATCGCATCCTTGCCGGGGCCATTAACGGCACCGGCGGCGTCCTGATGGAAGCCACCGAAGTGGGCGAACAAACCACCCTGATGCACATCGCACGCCTGGTCCAAGATGCCCAAGCATCCAAAGCACCCATGCAGCGCCTGGGCGATCGGGTCGTCGCGCGCTTCGTTCCCGCAGTGATTCTCCTTGCGGGTTTGACAGCCGTGTTCCACGCATTAGGCAACGCGCCTTGGGAGAAAACCCTCACCCACGTCATCAGCGTCCTGGTCGTCGCCTGCCCCTGCGCACTGGGCCTTGCCACTCCGGTTGCAATCGCGTTGGCCACGGGCATCGCAGCCCGCAACGGCTTCCTCGTGCGTGATGCGCGCGCCTGGGAACACCTTGCCCAACTCGATACGCTCGCCTTCGACAAAACAGGCACCCTAACCACCGGCAAGATGGCCGTCACGCGGATCGTGCCGTTGTCGGATCAGACGGAATCCAGCATCCTGGCCATTGCCGCCGCTGCGGAAACCCCCTCCGAGCATCCCATCTCCCAAGCCATCGTTCAAGCGGCACGCCAAGCGGGCATCCAGCCGGCATCGCCCACCCACTTTGAGGCGCATCCAGGCTTCGGCCTCACCGCGCTGGTTGGGGATCAACTGGTAACAATCGGCAAACCGGAGTGGCTTAAAAGCCTGCAGTTTTTGAGCGATGAGACCGCACAGCGCATCAACACCCTCATCCATCCCGGTGAAACCCCGGTGGTGGTATCCCTCGAAGGGGTTTGCATCGGATTGTTGACACTGTCAGACCCACCACGACCGGAAGCCGCGGCCATTATCGCCACCCTTCACCAGCAGGGCCTTAAAACCATCTTGTTGAGCGGGGATGCAACCCCCGTCGCGGACGTCATCGGCACCAGCCTGGGTATCACGGAACGCCATGGCCGCCTGCTTCCCAAAGACAAAGTGGCGCACATCGCACAATACCAGGCCAAGGGTCACCGTGTGGGCATGGTGGGAGATGGCATCAACGACGCGCCGGCCCTCGCGGCAGCCAGTGTCGGCATTGCGATGCGCCACGGGAAAGACATGGCCCTTGAAGCAGCGGAGGTGACGCTGTTGAAGGATGGATTGGCGCCCGTGTCAGGGGCGATCGCCTTGGCGCGTCGCGTCGTCACGCTGATGCGCCAAAATCTCTTCTGGGCCTTCGCTTACAATGTCTGTGCATTGCCCTTGGCCAGCGGACTCTTCCCGCTCACGATGGCACCCGCCACCACCGGCGTCGCCATGGCAATCAGCTCCATCGTGGTGGTCCTCAATTCCTTGCGCCTCAAGACGTTTAAGGCTCCCCACCAACAGCCGTAGCTGCGACCGGGGAGCCACCCGTGAACCCGATTCGCGGGCGTGCTAATCCTGTTTGCCCCGTCTTCGTTTGTCATCACGAGCGATGCACTTGGAAAAAACGACCGCGTTTTGCCACACGCCCTTCTAACCCGATGTCACGCCAACCGGGCTGTCTCACAGGGTTGATTATCGCTGAAATCGGAAACGCCCAAACCAGGTACCGTCAAAAGCTCCCAAAACAGTGACGCATCGATTGCAGCCCAAAACCTGTGTGGCAGATTCAAAAACATCAATCATCCACGCGCTGACATTCAATACCAGCTGAAAACGTGCTCAACAATCAATGCGTTTTGTATCGTTCTGGCTTCAAGCGAGAGAAGGCGAAGTCTGAACCTGACGAATCTGCGCGAGCAAAGCGTCTCGCAAGGCTTCCATCTGTTCACGGGTTTTGGCTTCGCAATTCAGCCGCAACAATGGTTCCGTGTTGCTCTTGCGAATGTTAAACCACCACGCGTCGGATATGACGGATAACCCATCAATTTCGAGCACACGCCCTTCTTCGGCGTAACGGGTCTTGATGGCCGTCATGATGGCGTCCGGGTCAGCCACCCGCGAGTTTATTTCACCGGAAATGTGATACCGCTTCGTTTCCGCCATCGCACCTTCCAGCCTGGTGCCATCATCGCTCAAGGTCTTCAGTAACAACAAGGCCGTCAAGTTACCGGAATCAAAATAGGCATCTTTATGCTTGAAATAATAATGGCCGCTCACCTCGCCACCGAAGGTCGCATCCAACTCGCGCATGCGTGTCTTGGCATAGGCATGCCCGACTTTCCACATCTCGGCGTGCCCGCCCAACGCGGCAATCGTATCACGGACATAATCGCTGCAACGGACATCGTAGATCACCGTGGCGCCAGGATTGGCCTTTAAAATCGGCTTGGCCAGCAAACCAAGGATGAAATCGCCATCGCAGAATTGCCCCTTGCCATCAACAAAAAATGCACGGTCGGTGTCGCCGTCGAGCCCAATGCCGAGATCAGCTCCCACCTCAACCACCTTGGCCACCAGGTCGCGCCGATTTTCTTCCAATAATGGATTCGCCTCGTGATTGGGGAAAGTTCCATCCGGTTCGAAAAAGAGCGGCACCACTTTCACAGGGCTATTAGCAAACAGACGTTCCATGATTGGTCCGCCCATCCCGTTACCGGCATCAATGACGACCGTCAACGGGTTAAGCTTGCTTGGATCAACGAAATCATGCATCCAAGCCACAAAATCATCCAACACCTCGCGCTCTTCATAGGCACCCAGCGCCTGAGCAAGCGGTCCCAACTGGTCGCTTGTGATTAACCCTTCGAGATCGGCCAACCCACTCTCCAAACCCATCGGAATCGCTTTTTCGCGCACGAACTTGAACCCATTGTACTCACCGGGATTGTGCGATGCCGTCACGACAACACCACCATCCACCCCCAAATTGATCACCGCGAAATACAACATGTCCGTTGACACCATCCCGATGCTGATCACCCGGGCGCCCGCCTCGCGCAAACCGCGGATCAACTCAGCCGACAAAGGACCGGAACTCGGGCGCATGTCCCGACCCACCACCACCGTCTTTGCTCCCGTAAACGTCACATACGCCCGACCCAACTGATATGCCAACGCCTCGGTCACATCCTGACCATAAATGCCCCGCACATCATATGCCTTAAACGGTGCCGCCATGCTCGCTCCTTTCAGGGACCTCGCTATCCCTTCTCCCCTTCAGTATGACATGCCCAATGCCTGACCGCGCACCCCAACACAGACACCCATCAACAAAAAAATCCATCAACAGTCCCTAACACGTGACCACACAGTCAAACGAAACGAGCAAAACAACCCACTTTCAAGCGCGCTCAAAAACGAGCCTGACGAAAACGCCAACCAAGGGAGTATGAGTGACTCATACTCCCTTGGCAGCACTGAAAGCAAATATAGTCCGTATAGCCGTTGGGCTAGATGCCGGCACCGGGATCAGCCGGCTCGGCCGGAGCCGGCTCAACCGGCGCGCCGGGCGCAGCAGGGGCTGGAGGTGCCGGGGGTGCCGGGGGCGCAGCCGTCTCCCCGCCCAAGGCAGCAATGACCATCTCAAGGTACAGATCCTCGAACTCGGCCTGGCTCAACTTGCCGTCACCCGTCTTGTCCACACCGGCCACTTTGTCCGCCGGAACCTTGCGAATGGGAACGTTGATCTTCAATTTGGAATACTCAAAACGCAAACGCAACTTCGACAAGTCACGGCTGCTCAACTCCGTCTTCGGCGTCAACAATCCATCCCGGTTCTCATCCAAGCGACGGAACACACCCGACAAACCCTGCCGAAACGTATTTGCAAAACTGTCTGCATCCTGACGGAACCACAAAAACGTCGTTGTCGCCCAATTGACAAACTCCGACTGACTCAACCGATTGGCACTCCCCCATCCCTGCGACTTGTCCGCAGACTGGAACTGCCGCAAAGTCATGCGACCACCAACCTCAGCCTCATCCAACCAACCGTTCTTGTCCTTGTCCATTGTATTGAAAATTGCCTTGTGAATCCGGGTGAACGCCTTGCGCAAACCGGTCGCAGAATCGATCTCAAGCCCGGACGCCACTTGTGGCGACACAGAGGCTGCACTGCCCAGGCCTTGCGCCCCACAGCCAGCCAAACTCGCTACCAGAATCAACGCCGACACGCAGGTGGTGATGGTTCTCACGTCACAGCCTCCTTAATAGCAGATTAAACTTAGCTTAAAGGTAACAGCAGTTGCGTGGTTTGCCAAGTCTTTTGTGAACCGTTAAGTTTTAATTGACGTTAAATTTTCTGATTCAGAACGATCTTCATCCAACACGAAGCGCGGTTGTGTTCAGGTGGCGATCGCATCAGCCAAATCAGGCACTGCCGAACAACGAAATCAATTGCCACCCGTTACGACATTCAGATCCAAAAGAAGCCTGCAACAACACACTGGCGCCTCGAACCGTCACTAGGCCCATCCGCTTTGAACAAAATAACGTCCGGGCCTGGACGCCTGTGACGTGCAATATTTTCAATGGTCCGCTCAAGCCTTGCGCTCCACACTCAGCTATGTTAACTTAAGTTTAAGGTTGTCGTGGCAAGATGATGAGGTGAGCGTCGATGCGATATCAGGCGGTCCGGTTGGGTGTAATTGCGGCGATGACCGCGCTGATCACAGCGTGTGGCCAGGCACAGTCCGGCGTGAGGCTGTCCGACGTCTTCGCGACTGCGTCAGGCAAAAAGGCGACGCTCGGGCCCAAGCGGGTGACAGTGCGCCCCTTTGCGGATTCGTATTATGATGCGGCGGATGGTTTGTCGGGGCGGGAGCTCTTGATGGCCCTGAATCGCATTGTAGCCCGGCATACAGATGTTGGTTATGACCAGGCGCGGGACTTGATGTTCGGCGAGGTGGACGACATTGATAATGACGATGTGGTGCGCTGTGTTTACATTGGCCGGTCACTCGAGAACGTATCAAATCGGTCGAGTGCCTATCGCAATGGCGGTGGTTTGAACGCCGAGCACACGTGGCCGCAGAGTTTGGGCGCCGAAGGATCGGCGCGTTCTGATTTGCATCATCTTTTCCCAGCCGATATCCGCACCAACGGTTTGCGTGGATCACTACCTTTCGGCGAAGTCAAAAAAGTAGAATGGACTGGAGGCGGCAGCGTGCTAGGCCTCGATGGCTGGGGCAAGCGGGTGTTTCAACCGCGTGTGGAGCAAAAAGGCAACACGGCACGCGCCTTGCTGTACTTCTACACCGTGTACGGTGCATCCGCCGCGCTCAACGTAACCAATTTCAAGGTTGAAGAAGATGTCATCAAACGTTGGCACATCGAGGATCCGGTCAATTTGGAAGATAAGGCGCGCAATGCGATGGTCTACAACGTCCAGGGCAATCGCAACCCTTATATCGACCACCCCGAATTCGTCGCGCGCATCGGCACGTTCCGAACCCAAGCCAATGAACGCATCCGGCCGCGCTAACCAGACACAAAGCCCAACGACAGGTTTAACCAAGCAAACCGTTGATGCGCGTGCGCAGGCGGGCCATCGCCTGCGCATGAAGCTGACAGACCCGACTTTCGGTGACGGATAAAACGGCGCCGATTTCTTTCAGGGTCAAACCCTCGTGATAATAAAGTGCTACCAAGGTTTTTTCACGCTCTGGCAACTGATCAATGGCCTGACCCAGAACATCCAGCATCGCTTCATGGTCTTGGGTAGCAGCAGGACCAAGGCGCTCGTCAGTCAACGTGTCCAGCCAGGAAATCTTTTGTCCATCTTCACTCAACGACACCAGTTCATCTAATGAAAGCACCGGCGCGACGATTTCCTGCAAGCTTTTGGGAAGCTGGTCCAATCCCACGCCAAAGGCCTGAGCCAGTTCCTGATCCGTTGCTGTGCGTCCCAATTGATTCTCCAGGTGCCGAATCGTGCTCTCCATCTCCTTGGCTTTTTGACGCAAGGAACGCGGTAGCCAATCCTGCGCCCGCAGCTCATCAATGATGGCGCCGCGAATGCGGCTGGTCGCGAAGGTTTCAAATTTGATACCACGTTCGGGATTGAAGCGCTCGATGGCCGCGATAAGCCCCATCACGCCATAACCGAGCAAGTCATCCGCCTCGATTGTGGGCGGCAGGGTCACGGCAAGGCGGCCTACGACATACTTGACCAACGGCAGATACGCCGTGATCAGTTTTTCGCGCACGACAGGGTCGGGCGCTCGGGTATAGCGTTGCCAGAGATCGATCACAGCCGTCACCATCACACCCACCCGTCGCTCGCTCGCCTGTTCAACCCCACACCCGCTCACAAGCCGTCATTCCGACTTCATGCTCCGCACCTGCGGCGCCTGATGCTTGAAATCAATGGGCGTAAACCCGTCACCCGCCGCCTGCGGTACGGTACGCTCCTGCGTGACGACAGGAGCATCAAACGGCTCAGCACCTTCTGGCAGATCATCCGCAATCACCCAATCAACGTGACGCCCCGTCGCGGGCTGCTCGGCCAAATGTTTAAAACCCCTCGCAGCCTCACTCACCAAAAGGCCGATCAACACCCCCACAAAGGCCGCCAAAAGCGCCCGAATCACAACCGCTTGCAGCGGCACACCCGCAAGAAAACCAAGAATCAACACAAGCAGCAAAGTTGCGCTGCCAAAAACAACGGGCCAATCGACTTCATCTCGACGCTTAGCGGCCACGCTCACCCCACTCAAGTCTCGCCTTACCTCAAGGTCGCCGATCAAAAACAGCGACTGACGACGTGCCCGAAATACCCACTAACCCCGGATAAAAACCCCTGAACCTCCACGTGATCTCCCATTCAAGCATACGCCGACCGCGGGTTAGCGCCGTCTGACAAAAAACCACCGTGCCACATCCCAAAGACGCCGCCAAGGTTCAGGCAACCGGCCCACACAAGCGCCCGTAACCGCTTGGATGACTGACACCGCCTTTTAGTATACCCGGTTCATGATAAAAAGTGTCAGTCACACGCCATGCGGAACCATCAGATTGACCAATCGGGCTGCCTGTTTCCGGCACCATCATGACGCAAAAAGACCACGTCATCGTGCCACCGGCCGCCGAATGTTAAAAAGTTACAACAAACAATCAGGCAATCTGATGGTTGGCATGCCATACGCAAAACAGGCAGTTTCACCGCGCAGACGCCACGCATCGGTTCGAACCGTCAGGATGACGAGGCCGATGCCCAAGATGACGAAATGCATTGTGTCATCGAAGGGCTTAAAGAACATCCGGCAACGGATTCTCGATTCAAGGACGCATCCGCAGTCCCCCAAGAATGTCCGTGTTATCATAAAGACGGGCGCTTCGCCCGACGCCAAGCGAGGAAACCACTGTGCCATCATCAACCCCGGACACACTGGGCGTGCGTGAAGACGCCGCCTACGTCGCCGAACAGGCGCAGCATGTTCTGATTGACCCCGTTGCCCTTGATGCCGTGGCCACTGCACTGGCGGCCGGCTCCGTTCAGGTTCCTGCGTGGAACGCGGCGCTCCATTTCACGGATGGAACGTGGAAAACCGCCAATTACCTGCTTGTGCTGGATGGGTTGAATTTCAGTTTCTGGGGCGAGCCACGTTGGACCATCACATATCGAGGACAAACGCTGCGAGGGTATTGGGCTTTGGCTGCGGCGCTCAAGCGCGCTATCGAAGAAGATTGTCCCATTTACGATGCGCAGTTTATGGCGAGTTGCACCATCGGCGAATTGCAGCAGATTTTGCGCGGTGAGGGCGACATTCCCTTGCTGGAGACACGACTGGCGCATCTGAACCACCTTGGACGTACCTTGCTTGCGCGTTATCAGGGTGAATTCGTGCACGCCATCCACGCGTGCCAGCACAGTGCCGTCGCACTGGTGCGACGGATTTTGCGTGACTTTGCGGTTTTTGATGATGTCACGCCCTATCGCGGTCGTCTGATTCGTTTGTACAAGCGCGCCCAAATACTGCCTGCCGATCTTTACGGTGCCTTCGGCGGGATAGGACCAGGTCGATTTGACGACATCCATGAACTCACGGCGTTTGCTGATTACAAGGTGCCGCAGGTTTTGGAACATCTTGGCATCATCCGGTATGCTCAGGCGTTGGGTGACAAGTTGGCGAACCACATCCCGCTTGAACGCCACGGTGTCGAGGAGCTTGAGATTCGTGCAGTGACCATCCACGCGGTGGAATTGCTCAGAAACGCCCTCGCGGCGCAAGGCTGTTCACTCAATGCGGTCCAGGTGGATTGGCTGCTGTGGGAACAAGGGCTCACGCTAGGTGGCGTGGCCCGTCCTTATCACCTCACGCGCACGAGTGCGTATTGATGTACACCCCTTAACCCAAGAAAGTAAGACAATGGGTGCCTTGCACTTTGAAATTGAAAAACGCCTTCCCAATTCTTTGGCCCGTGCCGGCCGTGTGACGCTGCCGCATGGTGTGGTGGAAACGCCGGTTTTCATGCCGGTGGGTACCAAGGCCACGGTCAAGGCTTTGACGCCCGAGGATTTGGATGCGATTGGAGCGCAAATCATCTTGGGCAACGCGTATCACCTTTATATGCGTCCAGGCGCTGAATTGGTGGCTGAATTTGGTGGTTTGCATGGCTTTTCCGGCTGGCGCAAGCCATTTTTGACGGACAGCGGCGGATTTCAGGTGTTCAGTCTGGGGTTTGGAATGGCCCATGGGGTTGGTAAGATTGCGAAAATTTTCCCAGAGGAGTCGGGGACACCTCACGCGAAGGGGCCGCAGCGTGCACCGGCGCAGTCCAAAGCGAATCCGATGCTTTGTCGTGTGGATGAGGATGGGGTGACGTTTCGTTCGCATATCGACGGCAGTCAACACCGCTTCACACCGGCCATTTCGATTGATATCCAGCAAAAATTGGGGGCTGACATCATCTTGGCCTTTGATGAGTGCACATCACCATTGTCCAGTTACGCGTATACGCAAGAGGCCCTCAGGCGCACCCATCGCTGGGCCCAGGCATCGCTTGAAGCTAAAACCAATCCGCATCAGGCATTGTTTGGAATTGTGCAAGGCGGTGCCTATGAGAGCCTGCGCCTTGAAAGTGCGCAGTTTATGAATGGGCTTGGTTTTGAGGGTTTTGCGATCGGCGGCTCACTCGGTACATCAAAAGCGGACATGCACCAAATCTTGGAGTGGGTGTGCCCGTTGCTGGATGAAGATAAACCGCGTCACCTGCTTGGAATCGGTGAACCCGAAGACCTCTTTGAATGTATCGAACGTGGCGCGGATATGTTCGATTGTGTCGCCCCCACCCGTATTGCGCGCCACGGCGCACTCTACACCCACGCGGGTAAAATCAACATCCGCAATGCGCGTTTCCGCCACGACCAGGGGCCCATCGAAAACGGCTGCGCCTGTCATACCTGCCAATACCACACACGGGGCTATCTCCGGCACCTTTTTTTGGCGGATGAACTGCTCTTCTATCGCCTTGCCTCGATTCATAATTTGCATTTTATCGTGCACTTGGTCAGGCGGATCCGCTCAAGCATCCTCGATGGCAGTTTTTTTGCCTTCAAAGAAGCCTTCCTCGAAGGCTTCAAACAAAACAGGTCTGGGTCCGCTACGGGTTAATCAAGCGTCCTATGACACGTGATCACGAGTCGACGTGTCTGCTTGGGCCAAGACTGCTTCAAATTCGGGTTCAGTCCCCCAAGCCTTGAAATCGCCCTCACGTTCGGCGCGAAAATGCTCCGCGCAGGCCGGGTAAAGCGCGATGGCCCGGCGCATATGCAGCACCCCCGCATTCAGGCTCGCCCGCTTCAACCGCGGGTGCGTGCCAGTCTGACGCGCCAGCAAAGCTGCTTTGACATACTGCGCAAACCAGTAATTGGGACACAACTGCAAACTCAAATCAACCAACGCCATCCCGCCGCCCGGAAGCCCCAGTGCCGATACCGCATACGCATAAAACAGGTTGATATCCAAAGCCGCCGTGGTATGCCGCGTCGGACCCACCGCCTGCCGATGCAAAAAGGAACGGGCATACGGCAAAATGCGCCGTGGATGGTCCGTTTCCAGCCACAAATAACACAGCGCGCTGTGATACAAATCCTGCGACGCCCCTTCCATCGCAATCGCCGTGCGAAAATCACCCGCCGCACGCCTGCGCGCCCGAACCTGCTCTTTACCACGCAGGGTACGCGCCAACCGTTGGTAGGCCAAACCCCGGTTGTAGTGGAGGTCACCCTGCTCAATCGCCGCCTTCTCAGCCTCTTGTTCATACACCGCCAACGCGGCATCAAACTCCTTGATGGCCGCCCCATCATTCCCCGCCTGATAATGCGCCATCGCCAACCCCGCGTGCCCATTCACAAAGGACACGCCCCCCCGCGACAACGCCGCTTCAATCAGGGCGATCGCACGCTCCGTATGCCCCTTGGCACTGGCCTGCAAGCCATCTTGATACAACTGCCTCGCCGTCGTCGCATAATTCGTGTAACGCGTCGGACCCGTCGGCGCCAACTCCAACTGCGCATCCTGAAACCCTGCGGATCGCAACAACGCCAGCTCATCAATCTCCAAAACGGCCGCCAGCTTGCGCGTCAATTCCTCATTCGGACGCTTGCGCTTTTGCGACGGATCATTGATGGCCCGCTTGTCCGCATTCACCAACTGCCACAAATACCCATGCGACACACCCACAAGCTTGCCCAAGGTGCGATAGTCCATCTGCTTCAGCTTCATCGCATCCGTCAAGAGCTGACTGAATGACACCAGCCCATCCGGCCAATCAGACATCTCACCCCTCCGAACGCATCACAAGGCCCGAAAGCCCTGGCACCGCATCGGTGCCCACCCAACAGGCAAGTCGCACAAATACGGCACATCTGCACCCAAACAGGCCGTCAACATCAACCGTCGATACTGACCAGTATACAAAAAATGTAAACGGGGGTCAATCCGATATGCACCTAAAACAGTTAAAAACAACCGTTTCAGGTATCAATGCCCGTTCGATACGTCACGTGCACAAAAAATAGTTGCAACACACTGATGATGCCTGTTTGGGTATCACCGCAACAGCCCGTTTCATGAATTGGATATATCTCATTGACGACGAGACGAGTTGTGGACGCTGGAACTGACGTGTCGCGACCACCCGACTGCCGGTACGTCCCTGACGCTGCGCGCAATTGTGATTTGCGGAATGTGGTGCAGCGAAGGGTCAAATTCTGGGTAGACGAAGTTTGACGGGTATGATGCAGGGGTTGCAAGCATTTCGCTGTTGCGCTTGTTTGATATTTCAGAAGATTGGCAGGTGTGTGAAACGTCGTTTGGATACTGGTTTCAGGGTAGCTTACCTGTAAACTGGTCCAGAATGTTTTATGGTTCGAAAATTTTTGTTGATCAGTCGAGGACTTGGTTTTCAGGATTTTCGCCGTGAGTTGTCGAATGCCCTTTGTTGGCGCACGCGGGACAGATCCGAGTAGCCAGTGCGTGATGGTTCGGTAGCGTATTTGGCTGCTGGGGCACGGGGGGACAAAGGGTGAGTGAGGGGGGATGGGTTTTGATGGGTTCACGGGTTGAGTTTCCGGCGTTGATGGCTTGGCGGGAGTTGCTGGCAGCCAGGCAAGGTCAGTTTTCAGATAATGAGGTGCCGCTTGGTGTGGCTGTGTTGGAGGAGTATTTGGATACGGGGGCGGTACTTGGGCGATCGCTGCGGACGGACCTTGCGGCGATGCGTCCCGTCGGTGAACGGGCTGCGGCGCTGGTTTACCTGTTCGTTGTGACAATTGATGCGGCAACGCACAGCGGCCGCGAGGCGCCTTTGCTAGCTTATGCGCGTTCACAGCAACCGCTGAATGATGTAGCCGATCAGTTGTACACCAAACTGCTAAGTGACGCATTCAACGCCAAAACGGGGGTCCGGCCGGTTCAAGGTGGTAACAAGGGTTGTTCAGCGCATTGAGGCGCAGTCAATGGGCGTGGGTGAATTCGAAGCTGACGTGGGCGACGTGGGCGTCGAATTGATGTTCTTCGAGCCAGTTGACGGCCTTTGACAGCACCGAGTTGAGGTGTTGTTGATCATTGCCGCACAGCACGAGGCCAATGGTCGCGGCGTGATGAACATCCAGTTGGTCCACTTCGGCGGCGTGGAGTGTAAACTTTTGCATCAACTTGAGAATCAACGGTTTGACAATCGAACGCTTGTCTTTGAGCGACCCGATGTCAGTCAGTTCCAGTTCGACCTGCACACTGCCAATGATCACCGCCGCACCCCCCGTTGTCAGCCGACACACCCCACCGAACTGTACCACGCATCAATCCACGCGCAGCAGCCAGGCGGCCTGAGCGTTGTCTTCCCTCCCTCATTCCCTCGCTTGGCTGTTGGTCTGTGCTCTCCTAGCCACCTGCCTGGTTGATGGTCTGTTAAATGTTTGTTTCAGAGGTGAGAACCGATCGTGGCGGGGGTTCTTAAAAATACGCCTGACAAGTATAATGGGGTTATGAATACACACGTGCATCAAGCCCTGCGGGGCAACGATCTGATCCAGCTCGAAGATGAGTTGGGCGCGCACAATTACCACCCGCTCGGGTTGGTGATTGCTCAAGCCAGTGGGGCTTGGGTGACAGATGTGGATGGCCGTCGCTACTTGGACTGCTTGAGTGCTTACTCGGCGGTCAATCAGGGGCATGCGCATCCGCGCATTCTGGCGGCGATGGTGCAACAGGCGTCGAAAGTGACGTTGACGTCGCGGGCGTTTCACAATGATCAACTCGGTCGTTTTTATCGAAAGTTGACGGCGTTGACCGGAATGGCCAAGGTGTTACCGATGAATACGGGTGCCGAGGCTGTCGAAACGGCGATGAAGGCGGCCCGCAAATGGGGCTATCGGGTCAAGGGCGTGCCTGCGGACCAAGCGGAAATCATTGTTTGTTCGGATAATTTCCATGGTCGTACCACCACGATTGTGAGCGCGTCCACGGAACCGCAGTATCGGGATGGGTTCGGTCCCTTCACGCCCGGGTTCAAAGTGATTCCCTATGGCGATGCGGCGGCGCTGCAAGCTGCCATCACACCGAATACGGTGGCGTTTTTGGTGGAGCCCATCCAGGGAGAAGCGGGGATCATCGTGCCGCCTGAGGGTTTCTTGAAGGAAGCGGCTGCAGTTTGCAAGGCATCGCGCGTATTGTTGATGGTTGATGAGATTCAAACCGGGTTGGGTCGGACGGGCAAGTTGTTTGCATTTGAGCACGATGGCATCGTGCCGGATGTGTTGATTTTGGGCAAGGCGTTGTCTGGCGGGTTTTATCCGGTGTCGGCGATGCTGACGAACGCTGAAGTGATGGGGGTTTTTCGTCCGGGTGATCACGGCTCAACATTCGGTGGTAATCCGCTCGGTTGTGCGGTGGCGATCGCAGCGCTCGAAGTCATCGAACACGAGCAGTTGCCCCAGCGTGCCGAACGGCTCGGGCAAATTGTTTTCGAGCGCCTCCGGGCGATGGAAAGTCCGGTGGTGGTAGCGGTGCGCGGCAAAGGCCTCATGGTGGGCATTGAGTTGAACACCCCGGCTAGGCCCTATTGTGAGGCACTTTGGAGCCGGGGTGTCTTGTGCAAGGAAACCCATCAAAAGGTGATTCGATTTGCCCCGCCACTGGTCATTGAAGAGTGTGATTTGCTTTGGGCATTGGATCAACTGACTGATATTTTGGGCGCTGACATACTCGATGCGCCTTGAGCGTGCGAGCATCACCCAGTGACGCTCAGGTTTCCGTTCCTGTTGCGGCTGTGGCCACGCTTAGCCCGAGGTCCCTTGCACCGTGACCCTGAATCCGGTCATGTCAAGGCCAATTTTGGTCCAGGCGACGTCATCGCGACGGTTCGTGTCAACAAACTTGTTGAGTGGATCATAAATCGTAATGATGTAATAGGTGCCCGAAGCCAGCCCATCAACCGACAAAGACTGACCATCCAGGGTGCTGCCGTAGACATCGCCCCAAAAGCGGGTAATTCCTTGCAATGTATCATTGCAGCCACCGTATCGTGCGGCCGGGGCATTGGGATAGTAGCGAATGCTGTCCATCATGCAATAACTGACCTTGCTGCTTTCAGCAAGCAGCGGCCCAGTTGGCGATTCCGCCCGCAATTGATAACGGGCCACGCTGTCAAGGTGCATGTGATTGTGGGTTGGGTGGTATTCAAAAGCACCCACGAAGCGTGTTTCAAAGACTCTGCCCACATCGTTGATGATCTCTTGGTAAGCCTCAGTTGTGGTGCCCGAACTGTTATCCCCGCGAACCTGAAAATGGCCGCCCCCTTGATTGGGAATGGTATTGGCAAAACGCACAGAACGCTGGCCGTTCACTTGCTGCAACCACAGACTGGTCGCCGGTCGTGCCTGCAAATTCGGGTAATACTGACTCGCAAAACTCGATGCACTGGGCGATGGCACCGGGGTAGCGGAAGCCGATGCGGAGGCAAGGGTTGAGGGCTGAGCGCTCGTGGACGGTGATGGCGTCGTGCCAGGCGTTGCGCTCGCCGCTTGCTCGCCACGCAGCAACATTTCGTAAATGGCGAAGCGGTTGGCTGGTGCAGTGGGGTTATTGCGCCAGAAAATGCGCACATAGCGGGCATTCGTGACGGTTGGAAGGGTTTTGGTTTCGAGGTTCCACGTCGTGTTGGTTACATTGCGCATTACGGGGGTGAAAGTTGTACCGGTATCCGATACTTCGATGTCATAGGAGCAACCAGGCGCGGTGGGGCCAGTTTTAATGGCCACATTGCTGATGGCTTGGCGGACGCCGAAGTCCATGGCTAGCCAGGCTGTTCGACCGCGGTAAACGCCGCTGGCCCATTGGGTGCCCAAGTTGCGATCGATCACCCGTTCTTTGACAAACACACTCAACTCGGAATCCGCACTGACAGCAACCGGCACCAAATCCCCCAGCGCCTGCAACTGATACCGGCTGTGCAAACGATAATCCTGCTGGTCAAATGGCAAATCATAAATGAGGCTGCCCTTGTCCGGAACACCCACCTCACCGCCGTCCGCCGTTGCCTGAGACGGTGTGTTATCTTGACACGCCATTACAAGCGAGGTGGCCAGCGCCGCCAAGGACAACAAAAAATTGGTCTTTTGCATCACGCCTCCATTTCAATTCCAAGCCGGTCCCAGAAAAAATGGTTGGGGCATCAACTGACACGATGATTCCAGTGATGCGAACACAACAAGCATTCTCAAGGTCAATCACAACGGCAAGAACCGACAAGCTCGCCTCGCACGCTAACACAACCCGGCAACCCTTGCCCTATGCTTCGCGCACAAGCCCTTTCGCACAAAACACCGGTTTAATCGGAGACCTGGCTTTCTTGGACACCGTTAAAGGCATACCGCCTCAGACGGCCCAAAGCGGACACAGTGTCTGACAAACCTGCCCTTCGAACGACACGGCGCATTGCAAGGCGCATCGACTGGCCTGACACACTGCCAAGGCATGATTGGGGAATCGCGATACAGTAACGCATAGGTTTTTGTTCGAAATTTGTGTAGCAAACTCAACAACATCAGGCCCTCACCTGCTGTTATTCATCAACAACGAACAGTTGTTCACCAATGAACACGTTTCTGTATAGCCAAGGTCCCTGGTCAGGGTGCTCACCCCGTCTGTTCGCCAGAGGGCACAGGCTGACACGTTAGACAAAAATGGGTGCCCCGTTGCGCAACGAGGATCCGCTGGATCGCCGTGCCGCAACGTGAACAGGGTTTACCGGTCTGACGGTACACGCTAAAGTGAACCTGGTTGCCGCCAATTTTGCCATAGCCGTTGCGATAATCCCGAAACGTGCTGCCTCCCCAGGCGATCGCTTGCCGCAACACCTGCCTGATGGCCGCATGCAACGCCGTGACCTCCCCCTCAGTCAAGCTCCGAGCCACGCGCAAAGGGTGCAAGGAAGCCCAAAACAATGCCTCATCCACATAAATGTTCCCCAACCCCGCGATGATGCGTTGATCCAACAAAAACGCTTTAAGACGCACCCCACTGCGCGACAGGCACCCAGCCAAAGACGCAACCGTAAACGCCTCGCTCAACGGTTCGACACCGTGCGCGGCGTCAAGCAACGTCAAACCGTCAGGACCCAGCAATTGCACCCGACCAAATTTGCGCACATCCCGAAAACGCAACTGTCGACCCCCCGCAAGCGCCAAAACAAGGTGAGTGTGGCAATCCATTGCCGTCTCCGCCGGAACAACCAGCAACGCACCCGACATGCGCAAATGAACGGCCAAAGTCTTCGCACCATCCAAGTGAATCAACACCCACTTGGCCCGTCTGGCAACGCCTATTACCCGTTTTCCGGCAATTCCTTGCTCAAACGCGGCAACGGATGGTGACTGGATCACCTTGGGCCAGCCCAGGTGCCCAACCCCTTCAATGACGCCATCGGCCAGCAACACCGCCAGATCACGCGCAACCGTCTCCACTTCGGGTAACTCAGGCATCGTTTGGCTTTTCCCCTTTTCTCCGACAACTCCCAGCCAGGCATTCATCTGCGCGTGAGAAACAGCAAGCGCCGATCACCCGCGTCACATGTCTCAAAAAACACGCACCACCTTTTGATTGGGATCAAAACGTTACGCTTGCCGCGCCAATCTTACGCCATTGCGTCAGGGAATGGCACCAAGCGCTTCGCACACTGACACAATCAACGCTCAAACCCAGCCAGCCATCGCACATGTTCGTTTTGAACGGACATCATGTGCCGCCTGCTGCATGATTCCATCCATCAGTCAGCGAACAGAAGCAAGCGCCACGCACCTAATTCTAACGGCAAACAGCTAAACGATGATTACATCCATCATTTAAGCTCAATTTAGGCAAGTCTTGAGACCATCGTATCTATATCACAAGCGGGGCCTCGCTGTATGGCCGGATGGAGGTCGGGGTGCGTCAACCGGTGAATGGGTCGTGGAAGCGATTATTGGGCGCGGGCCTGGTCACGTTGGGCTTGCTGAGTGGTTGTGGTTGGGGTTCTCAGGCTGGGGTGAATCCGGAGCAGCCGGTATCAGAGAATCCGCCCGCGGATCCGGACTACCCGTTGGACCCTGATCCGGTGCTGGATCCAACGCAGCCTTTGCAACCGGGGCCAATTGGCGTGCCGCCCAGGCCCATCGCGACGCTGCCACCGGCCCCGAAACCTGTCGTGGGGACTTTACGTCCTTTGCCCAAACCGACACCGACCACGCCTTCCAATTCTGGTGTGCCTGCCAAACCGGATCCAGAAGCAGCCATGAACAAGTTTTTGCAGGTGCTGGAGGACTTTGGCTACGAAGCCGGGCGCAATGCGGCAAGCAATGTACGGATGCAGATCGCGATCATTAACCGGGTGCCGGCGGAGCGGTTGCGGTGGAGCGATCGCCAAAGCGCATCTCAAACGTTTCAACGGCGAGTAAACTCCCAAGGATTGCCCAATGGCATCTGGCCCCGGCCCATCAGCTTCGAGCAATGGTTGGCGGACGGGCAAGCGTTGGCGCGTCGAAGCAGTGGGGTGTCCTATTATGTGGCACGCCGAGGATTGTATAGGGACATTTTGCGCGATCGCTACAACGACACAGGCGATGACGCCGAACTCATCCTCTACAAACGCCTGAACCGCACGCCCTTCTTCGTTTGCTACCGCGCCTCCGGCGAAATGGACGACTACGGCTATTTCAAAGACGCAGCCGACTGGCGCGAGTTCTTACCCGTCCCCGCAGCCATTGTTCCATAACGCACGGAGGAGGGACATCGTGCCCATTTCGCCACGATTTCGACAACTTGGACTTATCGCGACGACCTGCCTGTTGCTGGAGGCCTGCGCGCAGTTGCCGGGGCAAACGCGGAGCGTATCAACTCCGCGAGCAAACGCCACTCTCCGCACGCTGGATGGCGAACGTTGGGTGACGCTGGACAATTTTGACACGACCGAGCGACGTTATGATTACCTCGGGCCGGTGCAACACCCGTTTTTCAATCCGGTTGCCTTCACGACTGTGCGTTCGACGATGACCGGTTCAGCCGTCCAGGAAATTCTCGGAACGGCCAGTAACAAACCGCATAAAGGCATGCTTGTCGCGGAACTTGATGCCGAGGATGCCTCTTTCGAACGCGGGCCGGAGAACAAGCGCCAACTCGCAAAGCAAGCGTTCGTGTCTTTCAAATGGGGGGTGAATGGCGCAGCCAGCGTAGACCCCTCACTCTTCCTGTCGGTCGTTTTTGTCGCAGCCACCCGCTCCGGAAACCGGGCAATCGCGTATGCCTGGAGCAATCAACTGTGCCCTGGTACGGTCTTGAAGGGCAACCTGACGCTTTACGATGGCGCTGTGCCCCTGCGCACGGTTGTGCTCAACAAAAGCCTCGGCCTCAATCAACCTTGTGGCGAAGCGGCACTGCAACGCATCAAGCCGGAGACCGTCAAACGCAACCTGGCGGCTGACTTCCGCTGGGCCTATGACAGCAAGACGCCCGCGGCGGGCGATGGTGACATCCTGGATGACGTCATCACGGTTTGTCCCACCCCGCCCGTGCAAATGACACCGAATTGGCCATGCCCGCTGCAATTTGTGCAAGATGTTGCTGGAACCCCTTTGACCAACACCGAACTTTTGGGAATCGCGGCCCTCGGTTTTGGTGCTGAGATTGCCAAGGGCGTCTGTGCCCATAGCATCCTGGATGACTTGGCCTATCAACTGAACTGGAAGGAGTAACCAGGCGTCATCATGGCCTGCCGGAAACGTTATCAACGGTTGCTTGCAAGCGTGTCATTCCTGACCTTGTTTGGCCTTGGGTGCGGCACCAGCAACGGGGGCCGGGCGGACCTTGACCTTCAGGTGCTTGACGCCCGCTCGAATCAAGGGGTGGCGGAAGCACTGGTGATCGTTCCGGGTCAGATTCCCCGTCGCACCGGTGCGACGGGGCAGGTGCGTCTGAATCTCAAAGCCGACACCTATACGCTTGGGATTCAGCACAAGGATTATCAGGCGACCAGCCTCAATGTCAGCTTGGTGCCAGGTGTGGCGATCGCCAAAACCATCAATCTGAATCCGCGTCCCGAGCGGTCACCATCACCCGCGCCCAGCCCGAACCCCCAAACCACCGCCACGCCCCGTGCCAGCGCCAGCCCCACGGCCCTGCTACGGGGTCGGGTCAGTGATGAAACTGGCAGTCGCTTGGCCAACGTGACCCTGTATGTGGAAACGCCGATGGGTTTGGCAGTGGCGATGGCAAACAGCAACAAAGTGGGGGAGTATCGCATCGAAGGATTGCCGTTACAAACCCCATTGAAAGTCAGCGCGATTCTGGAGGGTTGCCAAACCGTGTCGCGTGCCTTGAACCTGAAGGGCAACTGGCAGATGGATTTTAGTGGTGTATACGCGTTGCGTAAAAATAATGGCGCGACGCCCGGGGTTGGCGTCCCAGTGCTTGTGAAGGTGTCGGGGCGTGTGGAAGATACGATGGGCCGGGCATTGCCGCGGGCGATCGTCCGCATCGAAAGTGAGGGCCCGCAAGATTCTTTCAAGGAGGCGCTACTGTCCAAGCAAGGTGGGTATGAAACCCGTGTGCCGGTGGATATGCCTTTACGGTTTACGGCAAGCAAGCCCAATCACCGCACGATCAGTTTCGTTGAAACGATCCGGCGTCCGGAGGCAGGCGAAATTCCTCGGTTGGATTTCACGGGTATTCGCGCGCTAGACCCATTGCCGATTCTGGAAAAAGAATAAGTAGACCGATTTGTATACCTGGTTTGTTTTGCCGTTGCGTAACTCGTTTCCGGGTGTCACACAGGGGCTCTCTCATTCGACTTGACGGCAGTACCCACAGTTAGTGTTCGCATCCGTGATGCCGGATCCGCTTGAAACCGATATCGGTGAAGCACCCGGTCACGTCGAGTTGATCTAAACGAATTGTACCAAGCGTTCCAATACAATCCTTTCAGCGTCAAATCGCAACGATTTGACGCTGAAAGGTGGATACTGACCGACGTCTTGAGCAGGTTTCTTCCTGTATATCCGACGATTGGATTGTGTGGTACTCATTGAGCGGGGTTTGAGACAACCTTGGCATTGACCCTACCATTAGGGCCAACGATGAGGCGGTCAGGGTTATCCGCCGGATGATTAAATTGATTGCTGGGTCGCTCTTTGAAATTTCGCAGGGTGAGTCGCCGCCCACCTCCTGCTTGTATTTCGGCGCCTGCTATTTCCGCATGTCGTAGATCAGGGAGGTGAGTCGCTATCAGCTTCGCACCGCTAAAGTCGGCCCCCGCAGCTCTGGCGCCGCGTAGATCCGCACACAAGAAATCTGCTTCTCTAAAACTCGCACGACGCATGTCGGCTCCATTTAAATCCGTACCATAGAAGTTGACGCCATTAAATTGACCATCTGTTAGAACAGCGTCATCAAGATAGGACGTACTCAAGTCACCACCGTTCAACTTCGCACCATTGAGCTTCACACCCCCAAGATCGAACATCCCCAAGTCGATACCGGGGGCATCAAGCGCACGCATATCAGCCCCTTTGAAACTGGACGGACGATATGTTGGGAGCGTCAAAATATCTCTTAGCGCAATCTCTCGCCGATAGCTGAGCGCTGTAATATCTTGACCAAACACCCCAGCAGCAGTGAGCGTCAATGGACGCGGTCTTACTCCGAAAAATTCGGGCACGCTTGCTCTGGTGCCCCTTAAACCGGCTTTTGCATTGGCTGCCAAATTGCTTAACACGAAGGATGCTCCTTTGCTTTTTTAAACCGAACCCTGCCCCAACAGGTCATCGGGATTGCTTATCAACTCCTGAACAATTTTGCATAGGTATTGCAGTTAAAAATTTGTTATTTTTTAG
>Ga0079301_1000335_pt1 | contig 22929 bp, 15 predicted proteins | sample Wag4_2014_7_11_3_FD_74797 | JGI IMG/M metagenome (GOLD analysis project Ga0079301, IMG submission 74797) | Fresh water mixed with fracking chemicals microbial communities from Ohio, USA - Utica-2 Time Series FC 2014_7_11 | ecosystem: Engineered > Industrial production > Chemical products > Input... | reverse complement strand
GGCGTCACCGACGCAGCCACCTGAAGCACGTCCGGCCGCCGCAAGCGACGGACCCAGCACCGACCGCGAATCGAACATGTCGAACCACTCCACTTCAGGCTCCAAGCAGGATCCCTTCGAGCGCGTGCTCGAGCGGTACAACGCGCTGCCCCGATCGGGGCGCTGGGTGGCGATCGCCGTCGTCGCGCTGGGCGGCTTCATGCTGCTCGACAGCGTGCTCTGGCCGATCGCCGACGGCCTCAACCGTCGAGCCGACCGGCTTGAGCTCGCGCTGACGCGCGCGGCGGACCGCGCCGAGGGCCTGCCCGACGAGGTCGTCGAGGCCGCCGTCGCGCATGGACCGAACCAGGTTCCGCTGACCGAGAAGGCGGGCAAGGAGCGCCTCGCCGCCGCGGTGGCCGAGATCCTCAAGAAGAAGAACATCTCCGCCGGCCAGGACGTGCGCCCCGCCCAGCCGCTGCCCGCGTCGGTGATGGGCGGCTCGATGGCGAAGTCGGTGGCCGAGATCCGGTTCGAGGGCACGCCGGACGCGGTCCTGTCGGTGCTCACCGAGCTCGATGCGAGCCCGGCGATCGACGCGATCAGCGATGTGCGGCTCAACTACAACACGGGAACGAAGCGCGTCGGCGTGCAGCTGAGCGTCGAGAAGTGGGGCACCGTGCAGAAGACCGCGCGAGGTGGAGCATGAGGTTCATCCTGGATCGACTCCCCCCGGGGCTGCGCGTCGGAACGCCGGTGCTGGTGTCGGCCGCCGCGGTCGGCATCTCGGCGGTGGTGGTCGCGTTCGGCGTGGGCGGCGTCGCGAAGTCGCTGATCCAGCCCTCGATCGATGCCACCGAGGCAGACCCCCTCGAACCGCTCGCCGCCGACAGCAAGACCTTGCTGGAGGCGAGCCGCAAGAGATTCGAAGGCCGCTCGATGTACACGCTGCCGCCGATGCCCGTGCGGAAGCCGCGCGTCGTGGAGCAGCCGAAGCCGGTCGAGCCGCCCAAGGTCGACCTCGGCCCGCCGCCTCCGCCCGCGACCTACACGGGTCCTGCGCCGGCGAGCGTGATCGGCAACTTCGTCTTCTTCCCGACGCTGAGCGAGGACCGCAAGCACATCAAGGTGGGCGAGACCCGGGCCGGCATCACGGTCATGGAGGTCGATGGGCCTTATTCGGTGAAGCTGGGCTACCAGCGCGGCGAGTACACCGTCTCGATTCTGGCTCGCGCCGACGATCGGCTCCTGAAGGGCACCGTTCCGAGCCCGCGGATCAACGGCATCACCTCCGGCGAGGCTGCCTCGAGCCCTGCGGGAGCGACTCCTGCGGGCGGCGCCGCGGCTGGCGCGAACGGTGCATCGAACGCCGCGGGCGCCGCGGGTGCCACCGGTGCCGCGGGCGTCACAGCTGCTGGTGCTGGGCGCACCGGACTGCGCGGCGAGCGCGTCGGCACAGGCGTGAAGCCCAACGCCCCGGGGAGCCCCAACGGCAATCCCATGACCGATGTCCCCGGCGACCAGCCCGGTGGCGGCACACCTGCCGGAACCGGACCCGAGGGCGAGCCGCAATTGCCGTCCGCAGCGATGGAGCCGCAGCGGCTGCAGACCCCCGGTGGCGGGCAGCCAGGCGAGGATGCGCCGCCGCCCGAGTACGTCGACCGCGAGTCGCTGCCGCCGCGCCTCACCGAGGACCAGATCACGGGGATGTCGGAGGCGCAGGCCCGCGCCGCGCTCGCCGCGATCAACGCGACCGATCGCCTCACCGTCGATGACCACAGCCGCGCGCGGCTCGACCACGAGCGCACCCTGCTTCGGGCGCGGCTCGACCGCCGCCCGTGACCGTGGCTCGGCACGCGGCGATCCGGCGTCCCGGATCCGAGGCATCCGCCCCGCGTAATTGACCGCTTTCAGCAGCGGTTGCCGATTGAGGCACTACGAATCATGCTCCTCCGCCCGCGGGCCGGGGAGACGAGAGATGACACCGCGGCCCAGGCCGCATCAGAACCGGAGTCCGAACTTGAGTCCGAACCGACCCTTCTTCCGTGCGCAGCGCCTGACCGACCTCGTCCTGCACGGCACCGTCCTGCGCGGCATCGCCGCCCATGACCTCGCTCGCGCCGCGGCGATCCTCGCGCTGACTGGCCCCGTCACGCCGCTCGCTGCGGCGATGCTCGACCAGAACACGACCGCCCCGCAGACGGCGCCCGCCGGCGACGGCGGCGAGAAGAAGGACGACCCCCGCAGCGTGGCGAGCTTCGCGCCGACGCCGCCGCCGACCACTCCCCCGTCGCAGCTGCGCGGCGGCCGCGAGGGACGCAAGACGGTCGACGACGAGCTCGTGCCGCTCGCCATCAAGAACCAGGGCATCGAGGACCTGGTGCCGCTCATCTTCGAGTGGACCGGCAAGTACGTGTTCTACAAGCCGACCGACCTGAACAACAAGAAGATCACCATCGTCGGCGACCGCAAGATCCCGAAGAGCCAGGCGCTCGACTACATCTTCCAGGCGCTCAAGTACGAGGACCTCGCCGTCACCGAGACCGAGGACGTGATCTACATCGGCCTCGCGACGCAGCAGAAGAAGACGCAGCCCGGCGTCGTCCTCGGACCCGAGGAGGACGTGATGGCGCTGGAGGACAACGGCCTCTTCGTCACGAAGATCTTCCGCCTGAAGCAGTCGCGGGCAAACGACGTGCTGGAGCGCATCGAGCCGCTCATTCCCGAGGAGTACGCGCAGCTCGCCGCCGACGGCGACTCGAACCAGATCCTCGTGGCGGGCGACGTCGGCCTGGCCAAGAAGGTCCAGACCCTCATCAACATGCTCGACATCCCCTCGTGGGATGACTACGCGACCGAGACCTTCCGCCTCCAGTACCAGGATGCGCAGACGGTCGCGACCATCATCGAGGACCTCTTCCAGGACGACGGCTCGGCGGGTGGCCGCTCCGTCGGTGGCGCGCGCAACCAGAACCGCCAGAACCGCGGCGCGCCGCAGCAGCCGGGCATCCCCGGACAGGCCGGCGGTGGCGGCGCCAACGGTCTCATCGTGACCGTGCTGCAGTCGATGAACTCGCTCACCGTGCGCGCGACGCCGACCGTGCTGTCGGAGATCCGCCGGCTGGTCGCGAGCGCGTGGGACCTTCCGCCGAACTCGTCGGGCAGCATCTTCCGCACCTACGACCTCAAGTACGCCGACCCGACCAAGGTGCGCGACCTGCTCGGCACCCTGCTCGGTGGCGGCGGATCGTCGAGCCGCCAGGGCCAGACCAACCGCGCCTTCGCCGGCGGCCGCGTGCCGCAGATCGGCGGACAGGGCGGCGGCGAGGGCTCGCCGCAGGCGGCGGTCGCCAACATCTTCTCGATCGAGGCGTACCCGGATTCGAACCGCCTCGTCGTGATCTCGAAGACGCCCGACAACTACGACTGGCTCGACAAGTGGATCAACGAGCTCGATCAGCCGTTCACCTCGGGTCTCCCGGTGAACGTGCCGCTGAAGCACGCGGGTGCGGTCGAGCTGAGCGAGATCCTCAACACGCTGCTCGCGGCGTCCGGCTCGGAGGGCGGCGGTCTGCGCCTGCCCGAGGAGGGCATCCAGGGCCTCAGCTCGAGCTTCAACTCGGGCCTTGGCGGCGACCAGGGATCGAGTTCCAACTTCAACCTCGGCGGCCAGGGTCAGGACAACCAGCTGCGTTTCCCGTGGCAGGGCTCGCGCGCCGGCCAGGGTGCGGGCGGAACGCCGCAGGAAGTCAGCGCGCTCATCGGCCGCAGCCGCGTGGTGCCGAACCCCGAGCAGAACTCGGTGCTCGTCATGGCGCCGCCGGAGGTCGAGAAGAAGGTCATCGAGATCATCCACGAGCTCGACAAGCCCGGCCGCCAGGTGATGATCACCGCGGTGCTCGCCGAGGTGAAGGTCGGCGACGGATTCTCGTGGGGCGCGCGCGTCGGACAGAACCTCTCGTCGCCGCTCAACGGCGGCGACAACTCGGTGGGCGGATCGCTCTCGCTGCAGCTCACGAAGGGCAACGGCGGCACGGGCAACACCACCAACGAGAACTTCGCGTCGCCGTGGTTCGACTCGAGCCTGCTCGAGATCTCGACCGCGAACGACCTCGGGTTCTTCCTGCAGGCGCTGTCGACCGACAATTCGGTGCGCATCCTGCAGCAGCCGCGCGTGTTCACCCGCGACAACAAGGAGGCGAAGTTCGTCGCCGGCCAGGACGTCTCGATCATCACCGGCAACACGTCGGGATTCGGGACCACGGGCACGACGCAGAGCTTCGAGCAGCAGTTCGTCGGCGTCGGCATCAACGTGCGCCCGCGCATCACGCAGGACAACAACGTCGCGATGGAGGTCGAGATCCTGCTGTCGAACCTCTCGGCGTCGACCGCGTCGTTCAACCAGAACCCGGTCATCGACCGCCGCCAGACCAACACCAATGTGACGGTCAAGAACGGCCAGACGATCGTGATCTCCGGCATCCGCCGCGAGCAGGAGACGACCATCGACCGCCGCCTGCCGTTCCTCGGCGACATCCCGGTGCTCGGCGCGGCGTTCAGCTCGACCGAGCGCCAGAAGGAAGTCGTCGAGCTCGTGGTGTTCCTGGTGCCGGTCGTCGTCGAGAACCCCGACGCGAACGACACGAACTACAACGCCGCCGAGCTCAAGCGCCTGCAGCAGCTGCAGGAGCCGCTTGAGAAGAGCTCGGAGACCCTGCTCAAGGAGAGCAAGTTCTTCGAGGACATCAAGTCGGAGGACCGCGTGCATCCCGACAACGTCGGCAAGAGCGATCCCGCCGCGCCGGCCGAAGAGAAGGACAACCGCTGAGGTCCGCCCACCGCATCATGAGGGCAGGCGCCCACCACCACGCCAGGAATCCGCACCCGTCACGCCCGCGCGTGGCGGGTGCGTGTGCTTTGGCGGCCGCGCTGGCGGCGCTCGCAGGCAGCGGACTCGCCGCGTGCGGCGGGCCCGCGAAGGGTGCTGCGCGGAGCCCGGCCACCACGCCCCCGCCGCAGCGCCAGCCGCTGACGGGCACGATCGTGGGCAGTGCTCTGTCGTTCGATCTCAGGCCGCTCGGTTCGGTGGCGAGCGACGGCGTCACGCTGCCGCTGCTGTCGCCCGACGGGCGGCACATGGCGGTGCAGACGGGCACGGCGCCCGACCTCGCGACGGCGCTGGCGCGGCCGGGGCAGCGGATGCCGCTGGCGTCGCGGATCGCGATGTACCGGCTGGAGCCGCGTGGGCTGGTGCGGCTCGGCGAGACCGACGGCGGACTCGTGCTCGGCCGCGGGGCCGACAACCGCGGGTTCCTCGTGGAGAGCGTGCGCCCGGACGGCGCGCGTTGGATCGGCCGCATCGACTGGAGCTCGCGCGAGACCGAGTGGCTGGTGCAGGACGGACGCGTGAACGCATTCGCCTCGATGGGCGCCGACGGGACGATCCTCTACTCGTCGCGCGCGCTGAACGACGCGTACTTCGACCTCGTGGTGCGGAAGGATGGCTCGCCGCAGCGACTCTCGGGCAACGGGACGCGCAGCTACCTGCTGCCGTGCATGAGCGGCGACGGATCGCGCGTGTTCGCCTTCTCGCTGCGCGACGGAATCCTCGAGCTCACGTCGGTGGATCCGGCGAGCGCGGAGTCGATGGAGCAGTCGATCGTGCGGGCGTTCGTGACCGACCGCGGCAACGACGAGCTCGCGCTGTTCATGAGTTCGGCGCAGGGCGTGCGTGACGGGGTCGATGGCAAGGACTGGGTGCTGTACCACCGGTCGGTGTCCTCGCTCGCGCGCTGGAACGCGGGCGACGGGCTGCGGACGATCCAGGGTGGCGTGCTCGCGCGCGCGCAGGTCGACCAGGGTCGCGAGGCGGTGCTCGCGGGCGGCAAGGTGCGCGTGCGCGCGATCGCCGCAGAGGGCACGGAGCCGGCGCTGGATCCAGGGACCGTCGTGATCGAGCAGCTGGGCGTGCCGCGGGCGCTGGGCGTGGTCGAGGAGAAGCCGACGATCCTGCTGTTCGTGCCCGAGGCGAACGCGGTCAAGGTGCTGATGGTGCGCATTCTGGGCAGTTGACGCGGCGCGCGGTCGCGTGCGGCACACGGGCGGATCGCGTGAGCAGGACGCGGGGGGGCGGGACACGGCGGCAGGACACACGGGGGCATGGAAAAAGAACGCAGGCTCCTTGCGGAGCCTGCGGTGATGGTCGGTGATGTGGTCGCGCGCGTGGTCGCGGGACGGGGTCGCGGGACGTGGTCGCGGGACGGGGTCGAGCGTCACTCGTCCTCGTCGCCGAGCTCCTCGTCGTCGAGGTCGTCGTCGTCGAGGAACTCCTCTTCCTCGTCGTCGAACTCCTCCTCCTCGTCCTCTTCTTCCTCTTCTTCTTCGTCTTCGTCCTCGTCTTCCTCTTCGTCGAGGTCGTCGTCGTCCTCATCGAGGTCGTCGTCCTCATCGTCTTCGTCCTCGTCCTCGTCGTCGTCCTCTTCCTCGGCATCCTCGTCGCCGAAGTCGTCCTCTTCGCCGAAGTCGTCGTCGTCGTCCTCGATCTCGAAGTCCTCGTCCTCGTCGTCGTCGCGCGCGAGCACGGTGGTGGCCGAGATGCCGGAGGCGAAGACGGAGCTCACGCCGGGCACTCCGCTCACGCCAAGGATGCCGTCACCACAGAGGATGAACGGATCCGCGGGGATGCTGAGGTCGCTCGAGACGGCGTCGGAGAGTGCTCGTGTCATGGGTCGTTCCTGTCGGTGCTGCCCGCTGAACGTCGCTGGCGGGGTTCCGCCCTGTATCGGACGAAGGGATGCGGCGGCTGAAGAGATCCGCGAGGGGTTCTGGCGTGTTCCATGCACCCGCCGCGGGTCGGTGTGCTCACCTGCCGCACCGGGTGTCGGCGGGAGTTGTCGTTGGTCGGGGGCGCGCTGTCAAGGTGTGCCGGCGGGCGTCGATGCGGGGATCTTTGCCGCGTCGGGCGGGGATGCAGGCGGCGGTGCGGCCGCGGGACTCGCGGACGGCGGCGGAGGTGGCGCGGCGCCGGATGCAGGCGCGGGCATGGCGATCGCCACCGTGCCCTGGGCGTTCGAGAGCAGGAGCCATCCATCGACGGCGAGCACGCGGCTGATGCGAGAATCCCGCACCTTGACCTCGAACGCGGCGCCTTCGTTGCGGAGCCCTTCGGAGGGCGAGAGCCGCTCGATCACGCACGAGATCTGCGCCCGGATGCGGGCATCCTGGTCGATCGGGAGCGCGAGGAGCTGGAGCAGGCCACCCGCGACCGGGATCGCGAAGGCGAGGTTGGCCTCGCGGGCGTTGCTGTCCTCGCCGATGACCTCACCCGACGGTCCGACCAGGGTGAAGCGATCGTCGGCCTGGAGGAGGAGGCCCTCGGGGAGCTCGATCAGGTCGCGCAGCTGGCGGGCGTTGGCGGCGTCGGCGTACTCGATGGCGCGCGGGTCGCCGGCGTAGAGCGGCGTGAGCGTCGGACGGCTGTTGGAGTCGACGGTGAAGAGGTGGGCGCCGAGCAGGATGGGGCCGTTGGAGTCGGACGACTCGGTGAGCCGCGAGACCAGCGCGGGAAGCGGCCGGTTGTCGGCGCCGATCACCCACATCTCGGTGCCCGTGGCGGTGCCGATGAAGACCTCGCCGAGCGCGGTGGTGAACGCCCACTTGACCTCGGAGCGCGCGATCGGCTCGATGCGGTGGAGCGGTGCGAGGGTGCGTGCGTCGAGCAGCTGCACAACCGGTCTCGAGGAGTCGCCCTCGTTGACGCGGCCGCCGATGGTGAGGACGCCGTCACGCAGGTCTTCGCAGACGACAAGGTCGAGGACCCCGCGGGCGAGCTGCGCCGTGGGGCGCTCGTCCATCACGCCGACGCGCGCGAGATCGCCGTTGCGTCGGACGAGCACCAGGGAATCGCCGTCGCACACGGGGAGCACGAGCGACGGCATCGTCCCGGCGAAGCGGGCTCCGTTTTGGAAACGGCCGTCCTGCCCAGGGCGACCGGGGGCGTTGATGAACGGCGAGGCCTCGGCGTCCGCCCCAGCTGCGGCATCGGCGCCTGCCGCACCGTCGCGATTCGGCTCGGCGGGCCAGAGCTCGGACGGCTTCGGCGATGCCCAGATGATCGCGCCTTGCGCGGGGTCGACGATCAGCGCGCCGTCCTCGCCCTTGGGAAGGTGCTGCCAGAGGACGGCGCGGCCGCGCGCCCACACGAGGTCGGGCTCACGGTCGTCGAGCCGAAGGCGCCACTGCATCGCGAGCTCCGGTCCCGACATGCGGACGAGCGCGCCTTCGAGGAGTCCGAGGACGAGCGACCGGTCGCGCGATGCTCGGCAGGCGAGGGTCTCGCGGGGAAGCCGGGCTCGGAGGTCGAGGCCGGACACCGGGGTGATGCCGAGCGTGGGCGTCGAGACCGGGGGCAGCTCGAGATCGGGGCGCGCGATGCCGCTGCCGTGGAGGAGCGCGGCGATGCGGTCGTTCACGGCGCCGGCTGCGAGTCGGGGTGCGCCGTCGGCCGCGACCTCCCCGCGCAGGGCGTCGAGCAGATCGACGCGCGCCGGCGGGATGAGGCTGTCGCGCATCGCGGCGCGACGCAGGGAGCCGTCGGGATCGAGTCCACGTTGATCTGCGAGGACGACCGCGTCGACCGCCGCCTGCGTGCGCGGGTGGCTGCGGACGACCCCCACGAGCGCGCGCGCATCGGGCTGGGCGCCGAGGGCGGCGAGCGCGGCCTGCGCGTCGCGCTCGATGGCGGCGGCGAGCTCGCGGTCGCGGGAGGTGAGCTGTCCGAGACGCGCGAGCACCTCGCCGCGCACTTGGCGACGCACCGCCTCGATGGGGCCGACGAGCTGCATCGAGAGCTCGGCGTCGGCGGCGATCGCACGCAGGCAGGCGATCGCTTCCTGAGGACGGCCCGCGCTGCGCAGGTACTCGCTGCGGGCGAGTTCACCGCGTACCCGCAGCTCCGGGGAGGTGCAGATCCGGGTCACGATCTCGAACGCGGCGTCGCCCTGGTCGGCGTGGCGGGATGCGAGCTGCACGAGCTGGTCGAGCAGCTCGCCACGCAGCGATTCGGTGCCGCGACCGCGGTCGAATGCCTGCTCGGCGGCGCGCGCGGCATCGAGAGCGACCGTCGGGCGGCCGGTGGCCTCGGCGAGCTCGAGCAGCGCGATGGCGGCCGACGGGTCGTCGGGCGTCTGCGCGAGGCGCGCACGCAGCATGCCTTCGGCCCGCTCGGAGGGCATGATCACGCGGAGCTTGTCATCGCCCGCGGTGACGAGCCGATCGGGAAGCAGCAGCGGATTGCTCGGCCGCTCGCTTGGCACGCGCGCGTTCACCCGGCCGCTCGCGAGGTCGAGCAGCAGGATCTCCTCGACGCCCGGCACGACGACGTACTGGCCGGAGATGCTCACGCGACCGCGGATGCCGTGACGGTTGGTGGTCGCCGCGCGGGGTGGCTCGATGCCGCGGGTCGACTCGGCGAGCGTCCACAACCGCTTGGTGAGGTCGCGCGCGTCGAACGCGGCGACGTTGCTGCCGACCGCGAGCACGATCGGCGTGCCGTCGGTCGCCGTGGCGGCGAGCAGGTAGTTCGGGGAGGTCCAGAGGGTGTCGGGACCGATCGGACGGGCCTCGAGCAGGCGGCCGGTGATGCGGTCGAGCGCGACCACCTCGAGCTCGTCGGGCGCGATGGCGATGACGCGGTCGCCGACGATCGCCGGCGACGACGCCTCCCACGGCTCGGCGAAGTAGCGGGGATCGCGCAGCGGCACCGGGAAACGGCGCAGCCACTCGATGGAGCCGTCGCTCGCGCGCACCGACATCACCACGCCGAGCGGGGTGGCGTCGACGACCACCGATCCGTCGGTCGCGAGACCGGCGTGCTTGCGGCCGATGGAGCTGCGGTTCGCGGGCGCGCCGGCGACGGAGGTCGCCCAGCGCAGGCGCCCATCGCGCCGGTCGAGCGCGAGCAGCCAATCGACCTGCTCGAGCCGCTGGGTGGGCTTGCGGGCGGCGATCACCACGACATCGGCGGCGAGCACGGGCCGGCCGACGGGGAAGAGCCCCGTGAGCTCCTCGCGCCCCTCGAGTCCGTCGACGACGGCGTTCCAGAGCGTGGCGCCGGTGGCGGGGTCGAGGCACCAGATGCGCGCGTTGCCCGTGCGCTGGGTGGGCAGCGCGTGACCTTCAAAGACGACGACGACGCCATCGTCGGCCGCGATCGCGGAGAGGTCGGCGACCGCACCGGTGCCGCGCTCCATGCCGACGCTGCCGAGTTCGCGCGACCACTGCTCGTCGCGCGAATCGACGTCGATGGCGCGGATGCGGTGACCCTCGCAGATGAAGATGCGGTTCCCCAGCACCGTCGGCACCGCGGTCATGAGGTTGGCGTCGGAGCGGACGCGGTCGGCGTCGCGCGCCGCGCGCGGGGCGAACGCGCTGGCGTAGGTGCGGCGGAAGAGGCTCTGCTCGAGGTCGAGCGTCCAGATCTCGCGCCAGGTCTCGTCGGGGTTGCCGCCGTCGGGCGCGGCGTCGAAGGGAGAACGCCCGCGCAGGGTCGCGCGCGAGGCCTCGGTGCGCTCCGCCGCCGCGCGTGCACCTGCGGTGCGTGCGGGGTCGAGACCGGCGATCGCTGCGAGCCGCGCCTCGGCGGCCGCGAAGCCCGCGGCGTCGCCGAGTCGTCGGCGCGCCATCATGTCGAGCGTGGCATGCGCCGCCGCAGCGTCGGCGGCCTGCAGGTCGGGATGCGAGGCGACCTGTCCGAGGATCGCCACCGCCTCGGCGGGCTGGTCGGCGCGCAGCGCGCGTTCGGCGAGGGCAAGGCTCGCGGAGAGCCCTGCGGGCGTGAGGCGACGCCGCGCGGCGGTGACGGCGGGGCCCTCCTCGCGCAGCATGCGCTCGGCCGCGCGCGACTCCATGTCGCGGAAGCGCTCGAGCACCGCGGGATTCGCCAGCAGGAAGCGCTCGGTCTCCTCGGCGACGGAGTTGAAGAGGTCCTCGCTCTCGGCGCCGACGCGCACGACGCGGTTGCCGTACTCGTCGAGCAGACGCCGGGCGAGGCGCGCGCTCTCGGCGGGATTCTCGCGCGATTGCGAGCGGACGTCGTCGAAGAGCGTCTGCGCGGTCGGTGAGTCGCTGATCGCGGGGGTGGTCGTCTGCTGCTGGGGGCGAGGTGCGGGAAGCGGCGCGGCCCCGAGCGTGGTGCCGCCGATCCACGCGGCGAGCAGCGTCGCGGCGACGCGGGTGGTGCCGCGCGCGTGGGTCAGCGTGGAGACGGTGAAGGCCGGTGCGAGCACGGGGCGAAGCGTAGCGGGCGGAACCCGCCTGTGGAGGAATCGAACGGTCGCCCGCGAAGATCGCGCGGCGCCTCGGCGGTCGCCGTGCAGCCGCGCGCCATGCGGCCTCGATGCCCCCTGCTACATTCCCATCATGCCTCGCGGAAACTTCCGTACCGTCGGTCAAGGTCGCTCCCTCGCGATGCCCGCGATGCTGCTCTCGGGCGCGCTCGCGGGTGCGCTCGGCACGGGCTGCTCGGTGGTTCGGCCCGATGTCCGCGCGACCGAGGCCAACGTCGCGGCGCGCGGCGATGGCACGGCGAAGGTCGACATCGTGCTCGAGCTCCGCAACGGCGGCGACACCGAGGTCGAGCTCGTGACCTACGACTACTTCATTCGACTCGGCGACGGCAGCAGCTACGACGGCCGGTGGGCGGCGCTGCGCGCCCTTCCGCCCGGACAGACGGTGCGGGCGACCGTGCCCGCGATCCTGCCGGCGGCGAGCGCCGTCGCGGGCGCGCGCTGGGAGGTTTCCGGAAGCGTGTCGTACCGCGACCCGCAGTCGTTCGCGCGCATCCTCTACGAGGCGGGCCTGCTGCGCACCGAGGCTGGCTTCGGCGGCGAGGGCTCGATCGCCGAGGCGCCCGCCCCGGCCGCCGCCCCACCGGCGACGACGACCGCAGCACCTGCACCGACCGCCGCCACCACCCCCGCGGAAGCTCCTGCGAAGTAACCGAGCGGCGGAGGCCACCGACGCTCGTCGGACGGCGACCCGCCCGGCGCGGTTCCACCTGCGCGGGCGTGTCCCGAAACCACCCCGAGTCGGTGCACGATGGTCGAAATTCGGCGTTTCCCCCGTCGATCGGCGCTGTTTGCGCCCGACTTGGCAGCACGGCTTACCTGACGATTCCCCTCGGCCGATGAGAGCGTGTCTATCTCGGAGGGACACGCTGTGGCTGAGTCAGCTCTTCTCAACGACATCCTGCGGAAGGCGAACGATTTCGACGCCTCGGACGTGCACCTGGTCTCGAACCACGCGCCGATGGTGCGATCCCACACCATCATGCAGCCCATGGAGCTGCCGGTCCTGACCGGCGAGGACATGTGGCGCATCCTGGCGGCGATCACGAACGACCACCAGCGCCGCCACTTCGAGCAGCACCTCGACCTCGACTTCTCGTACGAGATCCCCGGCTTCAAGCGCTACCGCGTGAACGCGCACATGCAGCGCGGCATGGTCGGCATGGCGATGCGCGCCATCCGCACCAAGGTGCCGCCGCTGTCGGCGCTGAACCTGCCCGAGGTCATCACCCGCCTCACCTACCTGCCCCGCGGCCTGGTGCTCGTCACCGGCGACACGGGCTCGGGCAAGTCGACCACGCTCGCCGCCATGATCCAGGCGATGAACGAGCGCTACAAGAAGCACATCATCACGCTCGAGGATCCCGTCGAGTACACGTTCCAGAGCCAGAAGTGCCTCATCGAGCAGCGCGAGCTCGGCGCCGACATGCCGACCTTCGCCAGCGGCCTGAAGCACGCGCTGCGCCAGGACCCCGACATCATCCTCGTCGGCGAAATGCGCGACCTCGAGACGACCGCCCTCGCGATCACCGCGGCGGAGACCGGCCACCTCGTGCTCTCGACGCTGCACACGGTCAACGCGTCGCAGACGGTCGAGCGCATCGTCGACATGTACCCGGCGAACCAGCAGAACCAGATCCGCGCCATGCTCGCGAACACGCTGCAGGCCGTCATCTCGCAGACGCTGTTCCGCCGCGTCGACAAGGCGGGCATGGTCCCCGCGATCGAGGTGCTGCTGTGCACGCCCGCCGTGCGCAACATCATCCGCGAGGCGCGCACCTTCGAGATCCCGAACGTCATCGAGACCAGCCGCTCGATCGGCATGACGACGCTCGACAACTCGATCGCCGAGCTCTACTTCAACGGCATGATCTCGCGCGAGGACGCCATCGCCCAGGCGGCGTATCCCGACAAGCTCGACCGCACCCTGGCGGCCTAACTCCGGACGAACCCACCGATGGCTACGCAGCACTACCGATTCCAAGCTCGCAATGAACGCGGCGAACTCGTCGCGGGCGTCCTCCAGGCCGAGAGCGTCGCCGAGGCGGCGCAGGCACTGCGCGCGCGCGGCGACCACGTCGTCCAGCTCGTGCCGATGGCGGCCGCGGGCGAGGACTTCAAGGCCGTCCTCAAGAAGCTCAACTACACCTCGGGCCCGTCGCAGAAGGACATCCTGGACTTCACGACGCAGCTCGCGGTCATGATCCGCGCGGGCATCTCGATCCGCGCCGCGCTCGAGGGCATCTCCGAGCAGGTGCAGAACCAGAAGTTCCGCCGGATCCTGATGCAGATCAAGTCCGACGTCGAGAGCGGCAAGCAGTTCTCGGAGGCCATCGCGCGCCATCCGAAACTGTTCGGTCCGCTCTACGTCAACATGGTCAAGGCGTCGGAGATGTCGGGCTCGTTCGCCAAGATGCTCGACCGCATCGCGGCGTACCTCCAGCAGGAGATCGAGACCCGCAAGATGGTCGTCGGCGCGTCGATCTACCCCGGCATCATCGCCGCGATGGCGATCTCGACGACGGTGTTCCTCCTCACCTTCGTGCTCCCGCGCTTCGCGGGCGTGTTCAAGGGCAAGGAGGAGGCGCTGCCCGCCCCCACCAAGTTCCTCATGGGGCTCTCGAGCTTCATGGTCGAGTGGTGGTGGCTCATCCTCGCGGTCGCGGTCGCGGGCATCATCGCGTTCTTCGCGTTCATCCGCACCGAGCTGGGCGGCTCCTGGTGGGACCGCTTCAAGATCTCGGCGCCGCTGCTGCAGCGCATGTTCCGCGCGCTCTACATCAGCCGCTCGCTGCAGACGATGGGCGAGCTGCTCAACGCAGGCGTCCCCATGCTCGACACCATCGCCATCACCGGCGACGTCTCGGGCAACCGCCACTACAAGCGCCTCTGGCGCTCGGTGTACGGCGCGGTCAAGCAGGGCAAGAAGGTCCAGTCGCAGCTGCAGCGCAGCCCGCTGCTGCCGCGCTCGGTCGTGCAGATGATCAGCGCCGGCGAGGAGTCGGGCAAGCTCGGCGAGGTGCTCGACGAGATCTCGGTCTTCTACGCGAAGGCGCTGAAGGACGCGATCAAGGCCGTCACCAGCATGATCGAGCCGATCATGATCGTCGTGATGGGTTCGGTCGTCGGCTTCATCGCGATGGCGATCATCCTGCCGATCTTCAAGATGTCCAGTCTGGTCTCGGGAGGCTGAGGAAACCGATCATGGAAGCGCTCCGACGCAACAACACCGCCCGGAAGACGGCACGCACCAGCGCGCGCCGGGGCTTCACCCTCATCGAGACGGCGCTCGCGACCGTCATCGTGGGAACGGGCGTCCTGGCGATCGTGTCGGCGCACCAGGCGTTCTTCAAGCAGAACGAATGGTCGACGCACGCCAGCACGGGACAGCGGCTCGGCAACGAGATCCGCGAGCTCACGCTGCACCTGCCCCGCCACGACCCGGTCACGGGCACCTCGTACTGGGGTCCCGAGCCGACCGAGTTCGACGTCGAGGACTTCGACGACCTCGACGACTTCGACGGCGACGACGGCGACGGCATGGTGTTCTCGGCGGCGCTCGGCAACGGGCCGATCAGCGCGCTCGGCTACCCGCTCACCGGCATGGAAGGCTGGTCGCAGCGGGTGCTCGTCGAGCACGTCGACCCGTTCGACCTGACGACGGTGGTCGTGGACGGAGCGAGCGAGATGGTCCGCGTGCGCGTGATCGTCGAGTACCAGGGCGTCGGCGACGACGCGCCGCGGGAGATCACCCGCGTGACCTGGATCGCGCCGGGCTGAGTCGTGACGAAGTTCCGAAGGGCGCAGGATGGCCGTGAGGCCGGTGTGCGCGAGGCGAAGGAGAGGACGATGCTCATGCGTTCCCACAACATGCACCACACGCGCGCCGCAGCGGTCAGGAAGCGGCGAGGCGTCGCGAGTGTCCTCGCGATGCTGTTCCTCGTGATCTTCGGATCGCTCGCGGCGGCCATGGCGATCGTCGCGCAAGGCAACCTGCGCACCGCCGACAGCTCGCTCAAGGTCTCCCGCGCGCAGAGCGCGGCGGAGAGCGGACTCGTGTTCGCGCAGCGCAGGCTCGACAGCGAGACGCGCCGCTTCGTGATCGCGAAGGGCGTGGTCGACAGTGACTTCGCCGAGCGACTCTGGATGGGCACCTGGAGCGGCTCCGACGGCGAGGTCCAGGTCCAGCCCCCCGTCGGCTACGCCGGCCCGGCCTCGCCGGACGGCATCGCCGCGGCGGTGCGCGACGCGCATCTCTTCGACGCCAGCTCGTTCGCGCCCAACGCCGAGCACCAGGGACTCCCCGAGATCCTCCAGGACGGAACGGTCGTGACCGAGCCGATCCGCCTCGAGCAGGGCAACGACCGCCTGTGGTTCCAGCTCATCTACGAGCTGGTGCCGAACACCTCGAACGTCCGCGTGACCGCGGTCGGCACCGACGGCGAGATCCGCCGCACGCTGTCGATGGAGTTCCGCCTGGGCAAGAAGATCGAGTTCGCGGTGATCTCGCCGAACCGCATCATGATCGGCAAGAACGTGCTGATCGAGGGCCCGCTCGGCACGCGCTACGGCACCAACGACGGCGACCTCACCGCAGAGAACGGCGATCCGCTCGTCATGCGCTCCGACTTCCGCTACCTGCGGGACTCGCTGACGGTCAAGATCAACAACCTCGCCTCGGCGGTCGCGAACCGCGACATCGATGGCGACGGCCGCCTCCGCCCGGGCCACCCGAGCGAGAGCGCGGGCCTGTCGGGCCTCGGCGTGACCGACCTCGACGGCGACGAGTACGTCGACGACTTCGATTGCTTCCTCTCCGAGTACGACGCCGACGGCAACGGCATGGTCGTCTGGGATCCGGCGCGCGCCGCCGCCGCGGGCATCGACGGCTCGACGCCGGAGTTCGCCGGCGTCGACGACCAGCTCGCGCGCCTGCTCGACCTCGCGCGCCCCGACCGCAACGAGGACGGCGTCGTCGACACCCGCGACGTGCGCCTCGGCTATTCGGACGGCGTGCTGAACGTGTACGACAACTACGCGAAGGTGACCGGCCGGCTCGTGTTCGGCGTCGAGGAGTCTGCGTGGGAGTCGGTCGCGGGCGAGGACTGGCGCGGCATCGCGCAGGGCCCCGTGCGCCCCGACCTCAACGACACGCCGGTCAAGTTCGGCGCCAGCGCCGACGAGCTGCGCGTGGTGACCACCGCCGACTTCGCCGAGAGCGCCTCGTGGTTCGCCACCAACGTGCAGAACAACTTCGCGCAGCAGGTGACCTCGGGCGTGGCCGCGGGCGGCACCTATACGCCGGCGTCGGCCTCGACCTACGAGGCCGTGCCCTACGGCTCGCAGTCGGCGTACGACTACTACAGCCGCCCGATCTACCGCAACATGACCTTCCGCGACGTGCGCATCCCGAAGGGCACCAACGCGCTCTTCGAGAACTGCCGCTTCGAGGGCACGGTCTACCTCGAGACCGAGACCGCCTGCACCGACGTGAACTGGAACTACACCGGCGCGCTCAAGGCCGTGCCGCTCGGCAACGGCACGATCGTGTACGAGCCGCGCTTCCCGACGGTCACCTCGGCGCTCGGCGCGACCACGCTCACCGACACCCGCACCATCTCGAACTCGGTGCGCTTCGACGGCTGCACCTTCCTCGGCTCGATCGCGGGCGACACGCCCGGCGAGTACACCCACTGGCGCAACAAGATCCAGCTGACGGGCGCGACCCGCTTCTACTCGGATCCCGACGACACCGAGCTCGCGCTCCAGCCCGACGGCGCCGCGCTCCGCAGCGCGCTCCTCGCGCTCGGCCAGGAGAAGCTCGACCGGCTGCAGCGCAGCTCGATCATGATGCCCGGCTGGTCGGTCGACGTCGGCAACTTCTCGAACCAGGTCGACGCCGATCCGGACCTCACGGCGCGCGTCAAGCTCAAGGGCACGATCATCGCGGGCGTCATGGACATCCGCGGCACCGCGGACGTGCTCGGCACGATGCTGATGACCTTCCGCCCCGTGCCGGGCCAGGGACCGCTCCACTACAACGGCATGCCCGAGGCGTTCAACACGACGCTCGGCTACTTCGGCGCGCTCGATGGCGACGGCGAGGGCTCGACGCCCGATGACGCGGGATTCAGCGGCTTCGGCGAGATCCGCCTCCGCTACGACCCCGACGCGAAGCTGCCCGACGGCATCCTCTGGCCCGCGTCGATCGACGCGGTCGCCGACAGCTACCGCGAGGGAGGCCGCGCATGAACCGGCCGAACCCCAGCGGGCGCACCACGAGCGGAATCCACGAAGGCGGAACCCACGACAGCGGAACCCACGACAGCGGAATCCACGCCATGACGAACCACCCGCGCGCCGCCGCGATCCGCTCCGCCCGCCGCCGCACGCGCCGTGGCTTCTCGCTCATCGAAATGCTGGTGGCGCTGGGCATCTGCTCCGCGCTCCTCACGGCGACGCTGGTCTCGCTCACCGCGAGCTTCCGCGCGTACCAGTCGACGACCGAGCAGGCCTCGACGCACGTGATCGGACGCGTGGTGATGCACCGCGTGATGGCGCTCGTCCGCAACGGCGTGGGCTTCGGCCCCCTGCCGTCCGACCCGCGCGAGGAGTCGATCGCGACCGACGAGATGACGTTCCTCGACGACCTCGACCGCGAGATCACGCTCCGCCTCGACCGGCAGAACAGGATCCTCTTCATGGAGGTCGACGGCGGCGGCGAGCAGATCCTGCTCGAGGGCGTGCGTGGACCGCAGGACGAGGACGGCACCGACCTCGGCGCGTTCCAGCTCGAGTACCGCAACGGCTCCAAGCTCGTGCGCGCCAGCTTCGACCTCACGGTCGAGGCCGACGACAACGCCGACATCGCGATCGAGGGCAACGACGTCGTGCCGATCCGCCTGGTGGGATCGACCGCGCCGCGCCGCATCGTCTGGTGACGCGCGGCCTCCCGCTCAACCGCCCTGCAGCCGCGCCGCGCGCTGCCGCGCGTGCAGCTCCTGCGTGAGCCGCATGAGCCGCTGGTGCGTGCCCATGAACTCCGGATCGACCGCGCCGCCCGTGGACACCACCGCGGGATCGGTGAGCGCGTAGCTGCCGTCCGGGGCCATCGTCCAGCGCTGCCGGCGGTCGGTGAGGTGGTACTGCAGGATCTCCCACAGACGCTCGCGGTGGCGGCGCGCCTCGATGGGCGCCGCGCACTCGACGCGCGTGTTGAGGTTGCGGTACATCCAGTCGGCGCTGCCGATGTAGAAGTCGCCGTCGAGCGGATCGGCCTCGCCGTTGCCGAACCAGAAGATGCGGCTGTGCTCGAGGAACCGGCCGATGGTCGAGCTCACGCGGATGTTCTCGCTGAGCCCCCTCACGCCCGGCCGGATGCAGCAGAAGCCGCGCACGATCAGGTCGATCGACACGCCCGCCATCGACGCGCGGTAGAGCGCGTCGGTCACGCTGCGGTCCTCGAGCTGGTTCATCTTGACGATGATGCGCCCGCGGCGCCCGGCGCGAGCGAGGTCCGCCTCGCGCTCGACGAGCTCGATGAAGCGGCGCTTCATGGCCACCGGCGCGACGAGCAGCTTGCGGTACTCGGTCTGCCGGCTGCGGCCGGTCATGTAGTTGAAGAGGCCGATAAGGTCCTCGGTGATCGCGGGGTCGCAGGTGAGGAGGCCGATGTCCTCGTAGAGCCGCGCGGTCTTCGAGTTGTAGTTGCCGGTGCCGATGTGGGCGTAGGAGCGGATGCCCCCCTGCTCCTGCCGGACGACCAGCGCGACCTTGGTGTGCGTCTTGTAGCCGACGACGCCGTAGGCGACGTGCACGCCCGCGTCCTCGAGCTTGCGGGCCCAGAGGATGTTGCGCGCCTCGTCGAAGCGCGCGCGCAGCTCGACGAGCACCGCGACCTGCTTGCCGCTCTCGGCCGCGCGGATGAGCGACGGGATGAACGGCGAGTCGCCGCTGGTGCGGTAGAGCGCCTGCTTGATCGCGAGCACCTTGGGATCGGCCGCCGCGGCCTCGATGAAGCGCTCGACCGAGTGGTCGAAGCTCTCGTAGGGATGGTGCACCACGACGTCGCCCTCGCGGATGAGCGCGAAGATGTCGGAGTCCTCGTCCTCGAGGCCGGCGGGCGCGATGGGCGTCCACTTCGGCCAGCGCAGCTCGGGCGCGTCGATGTCGGCGATCTCGTTGACGGTGCTCCAGTCGAGGATGCCGTCGGTCTCGTAGAGGTCCTCGTCGCCGAGCTGCAGTTCGTCCTCGAGGAAGCGCATGATGCGGTCGTTCGGCCGCGCGCCGACCTCGAGCCGCACCACGCGGGCGAAGCGCCGCTCGCGGAGCTGCTGCTGGATCTGCTCGAGGAGGTCCTCGGCGTCCTCGTTGTCGCGCTCGGTCTCGGCGTTGCGCGTGACGCGGAACGGGAGCACCTCGAGGATCTCCATGCCCGGGAACAGGTCGTCGAGGTTGTGCGCGATGATGTCCTGCAGCGAGACGAACCGCCGCGAGCTGCCGAAGCGGTAGAGCTTGCCGCCGATCTCGGGGACCTTGACGCGCGCGAACAGCGCCTCGCTCTCGCCGGGGCGGCGCAGCAGCACGCCGAGCGAGATCGACATGTTCGAGATGAACGGGAAGCGGTGCCCGGGGTCGACCGCGAGCGGCGTGAGGATCGGGAAGATGTTGCGCCGGTACCACTGCTCGGCCTCGTTGCGCTCGGCGTCGCTCAGGCCGGACCACGGCAGCAGCTCGACCGACTCGCGGCGCAGCAGCGGCTGCAGCGTCTCGCGGAACGCGCGGGTCGCGAGCGTGGTCTGCTCGGTCACGCGCTCGCGGATCAGCACCATCTGCTCCTGCGGCGACAGCGGCTCCCACGGCGGCGACCCGACGCCCGCGTCGATCTGCCGGCGGAGGCCGCCGACGCGCTTCATGAAGAACTCGTCGAGGTTCGAGCCGAAGATCGCGAGGAAGCGCACGCGCTCGAGCAGCGGGTTGCGCGGGTCGAGCGCCTGCGCGAGCACGCGGCGGTTGAACTCCAGCCACTGCAGGTCGCGGTTGAGGAAGCGCGCCGGATCGTCGGGCCCGATCGGGGTCAGGTCGTTCGGCGATTGGGGGCGCGGCGTGTGCATGTGCTTGGTGAGCTCGCTCATGGCGGTGATCGGCGGCGGTTCGGTCGGATGGATTCAGGCGGGTCGCGGAAGGCGGACGACCGCGGTGCAGCGCGGCGCCTCGGTCACCCGGACCCATTCGAGGTGGATGGACTGGGCGGACGGCGACACAGCGGCGAGCGCCGCGGCGAGCTCGCGCGCGACGTGCCGCGCGACGGCCTCGGCGGTCGGGTTCACCCGGTCGAAGGGCGCGGTCTCGTTGAGGTTGCCGTCGCGGAACGGCGCGACGATCGCGGAGAGCATCCGCTCGACGGCGTGGAAGTCGCAGAGCAGCTCCTCGCCATCGAGCCGCTCGCCGGCGACCGAGACCACCACGCGCCAGTTGTGCCCGTGCAGCCGCTCGCGCTCGCCCATCAGGACGATCGCATGCGCCGCCGCGAACTCGCACTCGACCTCGAGCGCGTAGGGTGCGGTGCCGACGGGACAGGCGGGATCCGAGAGCATGGTCGGGGCGAGTGTAACGCGGAAAACCCGCGCACTCAGCGCCCGTTTCCCGCACTACACTCGCCCTTCACATGTCTTCCTCCGCCCACGACTCGGCTCCCCTCATGCTCTCCGTCTCCGGCGCCCGCGGCATCGTGGGGCGCACCATGACCCCCGTGGTCGCGGCGACCTTCGCGGCGGCCTTCGGATCGCACATTCGCACGCTGGTGCAGGGCCGGCGCCCGCGCCTGGTGGTCGCCCGCGACGGCCGCTTCGGCGGCGAGTCGCTGGCGCGCGCCGTGCAGGGCGCCCTCGCCTCGGTCGGCTGCGACGTGGTCGACATCGGCGTCGCGATGACCCCGACCGTCGGCCTGATGATCAAGGCGCTCGGCGCCGACGGCGGCATGGCCGTGACCGCCAGCCACAACCCGATCGAGTGGAACGGCCTCAAGTGCCTCGACGGCGACGGACTCGCCCCGCCGAAGCCGGTGGCCGACGCGATCATCGCCCGCTTCAAGGCGGCCGACATCGCGTTCGCCCGGCCGCTCGAGATCGGCGCGATCACCACCGACTCGTCCGCGGCGGCGCGCCATGTCGCGCGCGTCCTCGAGGCGACCGGCGCCGGCGACCGGGTGCGCGCCCGCCGGCTGCACGTGGTCCTCGACAGCGTGAACGCCTCGGGCTGCGAGGGTGGGCGCATGATGCTCGACGCGCTCGGCTGCGGCGTCACCCACATCTTCGGCGAGATGACCGGCATCTTCGGGCACACGCCCGAGCCGACCGCGGAGAACCTCGCGGACCTCGCGCGCGCCGTGCGCGACACGCCGGGCGCCGCCTGCGGCTTCGCACAGGATCCCGACGCCGACCGCCTCGCGATCGTCGACGAGACCGGCCGCTACATCGGCGAGGAGTACACGCTGGTGCTCGCGGCGCTCCGCATGCTCGAGCTGCGCGGGCCGTTCACGCTCGCCGCGAACCTGTCGACCTCGCGCATGATCGACGACATCGCCGCGCGCTTCCCGGGGGCGACCGTCCTCCGCACCGCGGTCGGCGAGGCGAACGTGGTGAGCGCCCTGAAGCCCTCGAAGGGACTCCTCGGCGGCGAGGGCAACGGCGGCGTGATCATGCCCGAGGTCTGCTGGGTGCGCGACTCGCTCTCGGCGATGGCGCTCGTGCTCGACCTGCTCGCGAGCCGCACCGAGCCGCTGTCGCGGATCGTCGACGGCCTGCCCCGCTACGCCATCGAGAAGACCAAGGTCGACCTCGCCGCGATCGGCGGCCTCCCCGCGGTCGCGGGCGCGCTCACCCGGCTCAAGGCCGCCTTCGCGCACGAGCGGGTCAGCGACGTCGACGGCGTCCGCATCGACTTCGCCGACGGGTGGGTCCACCTGCGCGCCTCGAACACCGAGCCGATCGCCCGCATCATCGCCGAGGCGCCCACGCGCGAGCGCGCGCGGGAACTGATCGCGGTGTGCACCAAGGCCGCGGGCCTCTGAGTCCGCCGGCGGAATCGACTAGGATGACCCCATGCGCCTGACCGCCACGATCCTCCTCGGCACGGCCGTCCTGCTCGCGCCGCTCGGCGCCGCCGGATGCGAGGCCGTGCGCCGCGATCCGGCGAAGGCGACGCGCGCGTATCCGTTCCACCTGCCGCAGGAGCGGGTGGCCGACATCCAGGTCTTCAACGACGGCGACGCGATGCTGATCGTGAACGCCACCGTCGAGAGCTGGGACAACGCCGACATCTGGCTGAACCAGCGCTACGTGCACCGCATCGAGCGGCTCGCGTCGGGCCAGACGCTGCGCATCCCGCTCGACGAGTTCTGGGATGCGCGCGGCGAAGGCCCCTTCCCGGGCGGACTCCTGCGCTACTACCCGCCCACGCCGATCCGCCTGGTGCAGATCCAGACCGCGCCCGAGGCTCCGCTGGTCGGCTTCAAGGCGATCCCAACCGAGCGCGAGCTCGATCTCTCGCAGCTCAAGAAGTCGTAAGGAGGACCCGCCGATGCCTGAGAGCGGAGATGTCCTTC